>Ga0073934_10006969_pt1 | contig 16072 bp, 10 predicted proteins | sample LarsenN4metaG_FD_76834 | JGI IMG/M metagenome (GOLD analysis project Ga0073934, IMG submission 76834) | Hot spring sediment bacterial and archeal communities from British Columbia, Canada, to study Microbial Dark Matter (Phase II) - Larsen... ...
ACGCCATGCCCACCGACGCCTTTGGGTCGATTGGCAACACCATCGTGTCGTCCTCGAATTGCAGGCCGGCCGCCGGAGACAAGCCGGCGTAGTAGGTCACCCGGGCCAGACTGACCACTTGCTGACGCGCTTGATCGATGGAAGTAAAGGTCCGTGGTCGCACGCGGGTTTGCAGGCCGTCGGTCAACAAGGCGTAGCCGAACAGACCCGCGGTGACCACGAGCGCGGTGATCGGCACGACGGCCAACAAGAGATGCAGTTTTCCCTTGCGGCGCAGCCAGTAATAGTTGAGCGGACCAATGGCCAGCACAAACCCGGTGATCAATACCCGAAATGCCGTGACCGGCGCCTTGCCGACGCCCGGAATCATTTGATTCCAGAAGTCGGGGTTATCGTCTGAGACCGTCAGACCTTGCCGTTTCCGCGCGAGCATCCGATCGGCGCCGACGGTATTCGTGGCCCAGACCCACGTGGCCACTTCCTCCGGCGAGGCGGGGTTATCGCCGATCGGCCGATCGCCGGCAAACACCAGGACCATGCCGAGTTGCGCGTCGCGCGTGCGAAACGGCGCCGATGCCGGAGCCTGAAGTTTCAGGTTCGTCGACGAGTTGGTAACGTTCTCGCTGGCCGTGACGGGCATCCCGGGCATGGAATAATCGACCGATCGCGACACGCTGAACTCGCCGTCGAGCCCTTGCGCGTACTTGGCCGGATTCGGATCCTGCCACGGCGGCGCGCTCGCGTCCCACAGCTCGGTCCGTTCTTCGATTTCCCTCAGGCGTTCGAAGTTCTGTCCCACGCCCCAAATCCAGAGGTTGCCCCCCGCGCTCACCGCCTGGCGGATCGCCTTCAAGACGTCGGGCCGCGCGTCGGCCAGTTTCACCAAATCGTCGACGTGCAGGCAGATCACATCCGGCGACGAGTAATGCGTCCAGCCCGTCGGCAGCTTGTCGATCGGGACTTGCGTGAAAAACTCCGCCGGGTACTGCTGCTTGCCGTTGATGATGTTCTGGCCGCCGTAGTAGACCATGCCTGGCTGATTGTTATTATTCAGCTCCATTGCATCCATCAGCAGCGACGTGTCGATCGTCTTGTCCGTGATGCACAGAAACGACGGGAGATTCAGGCTCGCTCCCGCGTAGAGATTGCTGGAAGCATACGAGTCGAGTTTCTGCAGGTGCCGGCCGTCTTCGTAAACGTGAAACTGGTGCTGGAGCACGGACTCGGTCATCGGCACGGTCAACACCGCCTCGCCCACGCGCGCGCCGGCCGGAATCACCAGCGAGCCTGACGTGGTCGTCGTCTTGCGGCGATAATAGTCTTGGTTCTCGACCTCGATCGTGTACCGCCGGTCGTCGCCCGTGACTTTGCCGGATCGCAGTCTGACGCGAACCGGGCGGTAGCCTTGCCCCACCGGCCAGCCGTTCTCGCCTTCGAAGGTATAACCGTCGCCCCGCGACTGACCGACGCTGTAGGCGACTTGCGCCGACGCCGATGACGCCAGAACCGCCGCCCCTACGAGCAGTAGTGAAATCGCGGCCAGGCGGCGGAGTGTCGCTCCGTGATGCATGGCGGAACGCTCCTAGCTAGGGGTTCATCGAGGCGAACGGGGAACGTCCCTCGGGCGAACGCTGCCGCGCCATCGAACGCATCAGCGTGGAAACCAGCCAGACGAGGAAAAACAGCCAGGCGTAGATCGCCAGGAACACCAGCAGGCCAGCCATGCCGGCCGTCACGCCGACCGCCCAGGCGCTCCCTTGGACGGCGCTCCGCACGGCCACCAGCGCGAAGCCGGCCAAGGCCGTGCCTCCCAACACCCAGCGCAGCGAATAACGTGGAAAGAGCATCATGGGTTCTGTTCGTCCGCAAGGCGTTTTTCTTGGATCGCCCGGACCCTCAGCACGCCAGATTACTAAAAAACCCGAACGGCTGTCCAATATTGTTGGCGATTGGTCCAGGACGACCGCATGCTCGGTTTCGCGCCCCTTGGCGGCAAGGGCCTGCGTAGCAACAGGCACCCGATGTGGCGGGAGGAACCCCGCCGGGGCTGACTCGCTGACGACGCGCCCGGGTATGTCGCGTCCGGCAGTCTCGTCGCCGGTGGACGTGTTTGCGCAGGTTCGCGCTTTTCGCCATCCGCGTGGGAAGCGGCGCCCATTGCCGAACGAGTTGCGCGATCTCAATTGCGACAATCCACCGGACGCGCTCGACGCCGCGCAACTCTCTGCTTGAGCAGGGCCGAAGCGCGTTCACCCGCAGCCCAAACCATCGAATAGAGGGGCGCCATCGACCGCCGCCCGTTGTGGTCAACCTGGACGACGCCGGTTCGGTTCAGGAGCCATTGGACGCTCCCGGGGCGCGGATTGCGCTGCGTATTGATCGGCGCGCGATGGACGCCGACAGCCAGGGTCAGCTCGCCGGTCGTTACGTCGAAGGCGGCTCCGTTTCCTCGCGACCGAGCGTGAGCGCTTCCACAAGTCCATGCAATCGGGCGCCGCCGCCCAGCAAGAGGATGCGCTGGATGCGGCGGCGGCGGTGTTGCGTGGCGTAGAACGTCATGGTGCGGTGGATTTCCTCGGTCAGCGCGCGAAACGCCGGCTGCAGCGCGGCGTCGAGTTGATGGGCGGCCGGAGCGGCGAACGGTTGCCGCTTAAGCCGCTCGGCATCGGCGTGCGTGAGCTTGAGTCCCTTAACGAGCGCCTTGGTGAACAGGTTGCCGCCGGTCGGCGCGGTGCGCGTCCAGACGCATTCGCCGTGTCCCACGATCGTGTTCATCGACTCGGCGCCCAGGTCGAGCGCCATGACCACTGCTTCCTCCTCGGCGTCGCTGGCGCGCGGGGGCGGCAAGTATTGCTCGTAGGCCAGCAGGTTGTAGATTGCCAGGCCATCGGCCTGCAACACGTCGGGACGCAGGTCGATGACTTCCAACAGCGCCAACCGCTCCCGTAGCGCGGTCAAGCGCGCGGCGAAGATCGCGGCTTCGCGATCGTAACGCTTGGCCGGATCGTCCGCGCCGAATACGTGGTAATCCCAAGCCACCTGATCGATCGGCACCGGAATCTGCTTCGGCGTTTCGAACTTCATCAAGTCGGGGATCTTCTTAGCGTCGACCGGCGGGAGCTTGAAAGAACGCGTGAGCATCGCCGCGCCGGAAAAACTGACGCAGATCCGCCCGTCGGCGAGATCGTGTTTCGTTCGCAGCCGCTCGAAGGTGCGCGCGACGAGCGCGGCCGCGTCGGCGCCGGGCTGATGCAACGGCGTCTCGTGAAGCAATTGCTCGGCGACGTCGGCGAGGATTTCCCCTTGGGCGCCCAGTCGTAAGCGAACCGCCTTGAGCGAGTGCGCCCCCAGATCGAGGCCCCAAGCCACGTTCGCGTCGCGTTTGCGGACAGCGCGTGAAAGCCGCTGCCAAAGTTTGTCGTTGGCTTCCAAGCGGAACTTGGGACGGAGCGCCGCCTGGCCCAAGCCCTCGAGCGCCAAGCCCGCCGCGGCGCAGAACTGTTCATAGCGCGGGCCGATCACGACCCGCACCGGGTCGGCGAGCGCGATCCGCTTCCAGGCCCCTAGGATTTCCACCGCGCAGCCAATCGCGGGCGCGGCCGGCAGCGGGCGGATCGGCGTGGCGTATCCATTCGTGGCTTGCTGAGCGCGGCGCTGACGAAGCTGCTCAACGAGCCTGGCCGCGGGGGCGTCGCTCGGCTGGAGCTTACAATAACGCTCGCCGAGGCGCACCAGCGTATCGGTCAAGACCAACGACGTCTTCAATTGCCGCCCGAGCCACGCGGCCTCGCGAGCGAAGTCGAGCGTCTTCTGAACGTCCGGCGTACGCATGTCGGCCGGAATCCGCTCCAAGAGTTCAATTGCCTCGGCGGCGCGGCAAGCGCCCAGGAGTTGCTTGGCGCGCGCGTGGTGCTGGTCGCGCCGCTGCCCCTGCCCTTCATGCTCCAAGACGCGCAGCTTGCCCACCATCGCCCTGGCCTGTTCGTGCTGCGGCTTGAGCACCAGTAGTCGTTCCACTTTCGGGAGCAGTCCCAGGTACTCCTTGGCCGCCAGCGCTTCGCGAATCGCGCGCACCAACTGCTCCGCCTCGTCGCGAAAGGCCGTTGCCCGGTCGAGCAACTGGCGGACCTCGTCGGTACGGACCGATTCGGGAACTTGCTCCAATAACGCGGCCGCGCGATCGAAGTCGGCCTGTTCCATCGCCGCTTGCGCCGCGGCGAACAGTTCGTCGCGCCGACGCTCCGCCTCGCGCAAGGCCGCGTCGCACTGCTTCGATTCCTGCTCGGCGCGCCGGCGCAGCCCGTGAAGTAAGGGATCGGGATCGGCCAGCAATCGCCGGAAGTGCGTCTGCGCTTGTGAGAACTGCGCGGCGTGGCGCAGGGCGAGTCCCTCGTGCAGAATCGATTGCGCCGCCTGAACGCGCTCCCGAAACGTCTCGCCGACGGCGAACCCGCAACCACCGCAGAATTTTTCGGCGAGTCCGACGGTTTCGCCGCATTCCGGGCAAGGCCCGTACAGCGGCGAGCCGCATTCCTTGCAGTAGCGGCGCTCCGCGTCGTTGCCGGCGCCGCAATCGTGGCACTCCGCGATCGTCAGTTCGCCGGGCATGTTCTTGGGAATCGCGGCGGGAGCGGGGGCGTCAAAGCGTCGCGCATGGACAAAAGGTTCTGGCATCTGAGGCGGTTTCCCACGAACACTTGTCGGTTACTGGCGAAAGTCGGGCGCTTCGATCCAGAGCACGTCGATCACCAGCGGCTCCTTGGCCGTGCGGTCGCGCGGCGGCGCTTCCGTGGGGCGGATGATCATCACATCGACGCTCCGCAGGCGCCCTTCATCCGCCAGTCGCTCCACGCTTTCCAGCCAGTTGCCTTGCTTAATGAAGCGCGATTCCGGCTTCTTCAGTTGGCGGCGATAGAATCCTTGGACGGCGCTGACTCGCTCCTCTTGCTCCATGCGGACGTAATGCACCACCAGTTCCGGCGCCGGCGTGCCGGCGAGTTGCTCCGGCCACTGGCGCGGCCATTCGAGGTGGTATTCGCTGATCACGTGCGCGGCCGCCGGAAGCCGCATCGGCATTCCGCTCGTGGAGGCTGGCGCGTCGGCGGCGTCGGTAGCGTCCCGCGCGCCGCAATCGTTGCTGGTGAAGGCGTTCGTCGCCGTGCCGGTGAGCGCCCCCTGCGAAGCGGCGCGCAGCCGCTCGTTGATGGCCTTCACCATCTGCTCGGCGGCCACCATCCATTCTTCTTTGACCTTCTTCTCATCTTGAAATCGTTGCACGTCGGGGTTGTCCGATTTCACTAACTGCGGTTTCTCCGCTTTGTCTCCCAAGGGGGAGCGATGCGCGAGCGCGTCTTCGCGCGGCAACGACTTGACCGCTAACAGCAACCCGGGATCCAGGAACTTGGTCACGTCCGCGTTGGCCCGCTCCCAGACCCTCGCGCCCGCCGACCAGCGGCGCTTGAGCAGCAGCGCCGTCTCGCGCCGCACTTCCGCCAGCGGGATCTCCGTGGCCAAGGCCCAGAGATCGCGTTCCGCCTCCGGGTTATCCACCTCGCGGACCCGCTGCGCCACGACGCGCGCGAACTCGGGCCGCCACAGCTCGCTCGCGATCTGGGTCGTGCGATCGGACAGCGGTTGCGAAGTGGACGAACTGTCCCCCGACGCGCGCCCCAGCGTCTCCAGCAGCGCGTCCTTGCCGAAAGCGGTGAATTGCTTCTCCAGCTTGCGACGGGTCTCCAAGTCGCAGTTCCGACCGGAGTAGATGACGGCCTGCGCCGGCAGGTTCACCAAATCATTCGTCATCAGCCAATTGACCAGCCGCTCGCGCAGCGGACCGCTCTTGCCGCTCGCGGCGAGCTCCTCGGCCACCGCCCGGCGAAACTTCGCGCTCGATTGATTGCGCACTTGTTTCAGGCACTCCTCCTGGAGGCCATGCGCGTCCAAATCTCCGATCAGCGCGGGCCGCACCTGCTCAGCCTTCACCAGCACCGTGAGCAGCATGTCCTCGTTCTTGGGATGCCGGTTGAGGACCAGCGTCTTGAGCGCGGCCTCCACCAGCCGCTTATCGGTCAGGTCGGTGGCCAACGTCCCCAGGATGGCGCGGCGCAGTCCTTTGCGGGCGGCCGCGCTGCCGTTCGCGCCGAGCGCGGCCACGCAGGCCTCGGCCAGTTGCGGATTGGCCCGGCGCTCGGCCGTCGCGCCGGCAATGGGGAAGCCGTCGTCATCGAAGGCCTGGGCTGACGCAGCGGACGACTCCACGTTGAACGTCGCGCGCTCGGCGGGCGCGACTTTGTCCGGGGCTTCCAACAGCTCGACGAGCAGTTGACCGGCGGCTTCGTCGTTGACATGCTGCGCCGCATAGTCGGCCACCGCCCGCACGATCCGCGGGTCGTTCATCCGCTTCGCTTCGCGGAAATCGTCCGCCGTCCACTGCCGCAGGTCGTCGGGGCGTTTTTTCTGTTCGACTTCGACGTCATCCTCGGTCAGCTTGCGCGGGTCGGCCGTGCGCGGCTTGGCCCCTCCTTGCGTTTGATTGGCCGCTAGTTCCCGGCCGATGCCTGCAATGACTTTCTTGTTCTTTTCTTCCTCCGCAGGTGTGGCGACTGAAGTGGGTACGGCCGGGGCTACGCCCGGCTGCGCCTCCTCTTCGTCCGTCGCCACCGACTTGCGCGGCGGGGGCAGCCCGTCGGACGAACTGCAGCCGGCGACAGCCAAGGCGGCGAAGCCCAGTCCGGTGAATACGATTTGTCGCCCGGCTCCGCCAAACGATGCACCTGCGCGCCCCATATCAAGGCTCCTCGTGCGCTGCGGTTGGGAGTACGGACTTGGCCCGGATGCATCTCCTCGCCAGTCCCACGGCGAGCGTCAATCCGGCCAACGACAATGAACTCGGCTCCGGAACACTCGACAGGTCGGCGCCGTTGTGTTCGTTCCTGACGACGATCGTGGTTCGATCAAGCGCGCCGAGTCTCGCGCCGCTATTGATCAAATCACGCGACTCGAACACCAAGCGATCAATGAGAAACTGTTGACCAAAGACGCCCGCGGGATTGGTGGCGACCACGTAGGCGATGTCGCCCGAGGAGCGCGCAATCGACGCGGTTTCCGCGACGCCCACGCCCAAATTTCCGCCCACCAGGGCCTCCGCCAGCAGCGCGCCGCTGGCGCTATAGGCTCGCAACACTGCCGGATCGAAGCCGTCGTCGGAAATGAAATCCAGGGAAACGAATTGGGCGGGCACAACGAAATCGGCGCGAAACTCAGCGCTGTCGGCAAACCAAAGCTCCGTGTAGCTCACGTTGCCGAAGACCCGATTCCCCGTCGAGGCGTGCGGGCTCATTCGCGAAAACACCTGCGGACCGCTCACGTCGGGCCCATTCACGCCACCCGAGCCGAACGCCGACAGCACGACCCCCGCGTAAGCGGCGCTAATGTCGGTCCCCACGCTAAAGGCGTCGGGATCGACGACCAGTTTCGCCGCGCGGGCATTCGACGACATGACGGCGCCCGCAATCAGAAACCGTGTTAGCCAGCGAACGCGATGTGGCATGGGAGTAGAATGAGTTGCGGAGTTCTCAGTTGCCCCTGTACGCGCCAACGCCTCGGAGCGAACTGAATTCACTCCGAGGCCGGCGATCGATCTAAACTGTGCGTCGCACGGCGCGATCGTCCACAGTGCGCCGGGGCGAGTTCCATGGCTCGCCCCGGCTGCCCTGAATGACTTCGCGCACATCGTGCCGGGTCGCGGAGGTCGCCAGAGACTCGCTAGCGCGCCGCCGCCGCCATCGAACAACGACTACTGATCGAGGTTCCCCTTGTTCGGGTTCCTCTGCAGAAACACGCCCGAGAAGATCAACGCGCGTTCCAGTTCCACCTTGCTGTCCGCGTAGCCGATGGCGGCGATGTCGGCGCCCGAGGGGATGATAAAGCCCGGGTTCAGGTAACCGTCCTTGTTGGTGTCCTGGAAGGTCTTCACGCTGCCGTCGGCGAACAGGATGTTGCAGTTGCCCGCGTGGACCGGACCGAAGTCGCGGTAATCCTGCAGGTGATCGAACGGCTGCGCCGGCGTGCCGGTCGGCGGCTGTTCCTTGGCGTAAATGCTGGTGGCCGGGTTGGCGCTGTCGTAGGCGATGACGTCACCCGCCGTGCCCCAGCTTTGCAACTTGTCGGTGGCGGCGTTCACCAAGCAGGGACCGTCCGAGAACGACTCCACCAATCGCGAGCCCTGCACCAGGAAGCCGGGGATCGTGGCCTTCAAGAAGGCTTCCTTGACGTCGCCGACGTTCGCGTCGCCGGCCAAGGGAATCACCGAAGAGCTGTGCGGGCTGGTATCGACGATTTCCTGCCGCAACGGACCGAGCGTGGCCACCAGGCCCTTGATCTTGCTGCCGTTGACGTACACCAGTTGTTGCTCTGCGCCGTTGGCCACGGCCGTCATCGAGGGCGCCGTGCGGGACATGAACCAGGTGGTCATGTAGTTGGTGCCGTAGCCCTTGGTGAGGAAGTGGTCGGCGATCGCCTTGCCCTTTTCGGCGTCGGCGGCGGCGGTGATGATCGGCGTGGCGCCCAAATTAATCAGCGTCGGGTCGGCGGTCTCGCCGGCCTTCGCCGTCGGCACGCCCAGGTAGTCGTTCAACTTCTCCGAACCCTTGGCCGGATTCGACGGGCAGAGCAATTCCTGCGGCTTGCCGACGCCGGTGTTCACCATATCGGCGACCCAGCCGATGGTGTCGATCGCGCCGTCGCGCTGGCCGTCGTAGGCGCCGGTGCTCAGCCGCTTGTTCGGGTCCTTGTCGGCGAAGGTGGCGAAGCTCATGTAGAACTGCTTCAAATTGCTCGCGCATTGCGTGCGGCGAGCGGCCTCGCGGGCGGCGCCGAGCGCCGGCAGCAACAAGGCGATCAGGATGGCGATCACCGCGATCACCACCAACATCTCGACGAGCGTGAAACCGCCGCGCCTGTGCATCCTCATTCGCATGGAAAGCTCCTCAACCTTTCTGTCACGATGGAAACGGGATTTGTCAGCGGCGCTCATGCGCCGCATGGGCATGTGGGTGGAATGACGAATTACTAAATCCGAATGTCGAATGAATGACGAAGGCTTGAATGTCGAATGATAAGTACGGCGAACAAGATGCCACGGCATTCGTCATTCGAGTTTCGGATTTCATTCGACATTCGGATTTCGATATTCGAAATTCCCATCAGTTGTTTTTCTTGAGCGACCAGCGGCTGTAGACCTCGTCGCCGGGAAGTTCTTCCTGCGACGACTGAAAGCCGTTCTGGCCCGTGGCGGTGAAGCCGTTGTTCAGTAGGCCGTCGCCGTCCTCGTCCACAAACGTGCGGACGCTGCCGTCCGCGAACAGGATGTTGCAACTGCGCTGCTTGCCGCCGCCGTGCACCGGGGCGAAGTCGCGATAATCCTGCTTCGTCTCGCGCGACCACTTGGCCCACCAGCCGAGCGTGCCGCTGCGCGGCGTGCCGGGGGCGAATCGCGGCGCTTGCATGTCGGTGATCGACACCGGGCCGTCGGTGAACGATTCGACGAACCGTTCGCCGGGCCCATAGTCCCCCAGCTTCACCTTGAGCGTCCCCTCACCAACGGCGGTCGGCTGACCGCAGGCCAGCAAGGGAATCCGATTGGCCGCCCCCTCGCCGATATCGGCCTTCGCCTGGTGCAACGGTCCCAACGTGGAAGGACGCGCCGCCAGCGACGCGGGGCATTGCGGCGTGGATTTCAAATTGCCGCTCGCGTCGAGCGCCGGCTCGGTGCGTACCAAGTACCAACTGGCGGTATAGTTCGTGTTGTATCCCTTGTCGAGAATCTCCTCGACGATGATCTGGACCCGTTGGGGACTCCCCGGCGGCAGCTCCAACAGCTTGCGGCAAGGGTTCTTCAATTCACTCCCGTCCGGCGCGCGGGTCGGCTTGCTGCCGGCCGGATCGACCCCGCCGCCGGAGAGCGTGCTGCCGGTGGCGGTGAGCAAATCGTGATAGGTCTCCGAGAGCTTGTGCGGATTCGCCGGACAGAGCATCGCGCCGACGTCGGTCCCCTGATTCACCAGATCCGCCACCCACCCTTGCTCCGTGACCGCGCCGTCCCAACGCCAACTAAAGGCGCCGCTGCAAAACCGCTGCGTACGCGCGGCATGGGCGTGCATACCGATCCCGAGCTCGCGCAGGTTGTTCTTGCAGGCGGAACTTCGCGCCGACGTCCGCGCCATATTCAAAGCCGGCAGCGCCAGCGCGATCAACAACCCGATGATCGTGATCACCACCAGCAGCTCAACTAAGGTAAACGCGTTACGCCGCCCCATCCGCGATCGCTCCGAACGGAGCGCCCCCCAAAAAAGTTCGCCGCATTCTGGGGTACGAATGTTTGCGTTTGATGAACCGCGCGTGCGATGTTGCTGAGGTTTTCGTGAGCAACTGATCGCGCGCGAACGACGACCGAGTCACTAGCAGATTGCGCGTCACGCGCCGCGCATGGTGCTCGATTACCATGACGCGCGAGCGCCATCTACCACGCGCGCAGCGACTTGCGCGCCTTACGAGGGACAAACCGCGAGACCCGGGAAAGCCGCGAAAAGTTGCGGTGATGGTCCAGCAAAGCGAACCGTCGGAATGTTCCCTCCCTGTTCGTGTATTTCGCGGTTCCCTCCGGCCTCCCGCGAGGGTTCCGCGGCACGGCCGGGGATTGCCGCCGCGAAGGGGGGGAATTAGGTTTTAGGGGTCGTTCCGGATGCGGATCGGCCTCTCCTGGTCGCGCGATTGACTCCCCTCCACTGGCTTTTCATAAGAAGGAAATCCCACCTATGCGTTGCCCTCTCGACTGCTGCCGTGCGTTCGGAATGAAAACCTGGGCCGCCTTGGCGGCCGTAGCACTCGGCTCGATTGGCTGGGCGCTGGCCGACGGGTGGGAGAGCGGCATCCAATGGCCAACTCCCCAGGTGGTCACTCCGGCCGCCACCCCCGGCGGGGCGCCCTCGGACGCCACCGTGTTGTTTGACGGCACGAACCTCGACGCCTGGGACGGCGGAAGTCAGTGGAAGATCGAGCACGGGTACGCCATTTCCCAAGGAAGCGGCATCAACACCAAGGAGGGCTTCGGCTCCTGCCAGTTGCACCTGGAGTTCGCCACACCGGAGAAGATCGAAGGCTCCGGCCAGGGTCGCGGCAACAGCGGCGCCTACCTGATGGGCAAGTACGAGGTGCAGATCCTCGACTCGTATGAAAACGAAACCTACGTCGACGGCCAATGCGCCGCCATCTACAAGACCAAGCCGCCGATGGTCAACGCCTGCCGCAAGCCGGGCGAATGGCAGACCTACGACATCATCTTCGAGGCCCCGGAGTTCGACGGCGACAAAGTCACCAAGCCCGCGTATTTTACCGTCCTGCACAACGGCATCCTGGTGCAAAACCACACGGAGCTGCTCGGCTCCACCTTCTGGGACGAACCCCCGCACTACGAGCCGCACGCCGAACGCCTGCCGCTGCACCTCCAGTTCCACGGCAACCCCGTCCGCTTCCGCAACATCTGGATCCGGGAGATTCCACCGATGGTGGGGAAGAAGTAAGAAAATGCAGAATGATGAATGATGAATGGGGAGCATTCCACCACTCGTCATTCAGCAATTCCTCGTTCATCATTCGTCATTCATCATTCATCATTCTTTTCGGGACGGACCCCCATGCCTGCGATCCAACAATTACCGCCGCACGTGGTGAACAAAATCGCCGCGGGGGAGGTGATTGAGCGGCCGGCGAGCGTCGTGAAGGAGTTGATGGAGAACGCCCTCGACGCCGGCGCGACGCGCGTCGACGTGGCCGTCGAACAAGGCGGGCTGGAACTGATCCGTGTCAGCGACAACGGCGGCGGGATCGCGCCCGAGGAGTTCGCCCTGGCGGTCGCCAGCCACGCCACCAGCAAGATCCGCGACGCCGACGACCTGTTCCGCGTCGGCACGCTGGGCTTCCGCGGCGAGGCCCTGGCCAGCATCGCCGCCGTGAGCCGGCTCTTGTTGCGCAGCCGCACGCGCACAGGCGACGCCGCCCACGAGTTGGAAGTCGTCGGCGGCCAGTCAGGCGAGCTGATGCCTTGCGGCGCGCCCGTCGGCACGACCTTGGAGGTGCGGACGCTCTTTTTCAACACACCGGTCCGGCGGAAGTTCTTGAAGTCCACCCAGACCGAGCTGGGGCACGTGGCCGAGGCCTTCACGCGCTTGGCGCTTGCGCACCCGGGGATTCACTTCACGCTGCGGCACAACGACCGCTTGCTGCACGAGCTGCCGGCGGGCGAGCCGTGGCTGGAGCGGATTCGCCGGCTGCATGGGAGCGAGCTGGCCGACGCCTTGATCTGGGTCGAAAGCACGGACGGCGAGGTCGAACTGGCCGGCTACGTGGCCGACCCCAGCCACAGCCGCAACCACACGCGGATGCAATACTTGTTCCTGAACGGCCGTTTCATCCGCGACCGCGCGCTGCAGCATGCGCTGGCGGAAGCCTACCGCGGTTTGATGCTCACCGGGCGGCAGCCGATTACGTACCTGTCCTTCAAAATGCCGCCCGACGTGGTGGACGTGAACGTCCATCCCACCAAACTCGAAGTGCGGTTCCAAGACGGCGGGCGGATCTACAGCCAACTCTTAGGCGCGCTGCGAACCAAGTTCTTGTCCACGGATCTGACGGCGCGGCTCCAACCGGTCGGCGCTGGCGTCGGCGAGGCGACGCACGAGCCTTGGGCACGGAATGGTTGGCGCGGCGCGGAGGAGAGCGCGCCGTCGCGCCGCCTTGACGGCTATGCGGCGGCCGAGTTGTTCGCCCCCTGGTCGCCGCCGGCGTCCGCGCCGTTGGAACTGACCTTGCTCGATCGGCCGTTGCCGCCCGCATCTTGGGAGCAGGCGCCCGCGTCGTTCGCCCCGGCGGGGCCAGCGCCGCCGACGCGCGTCGAGGGGGGCCACCCGGTGCCCGCATTGCAAATCCACAATCGCTATCTGATCACGGCCAGCGACGACGGGATCGTGGTGATCGATCAGCATGCGCTCCACGAGCGGATCCTCTACGAACAGCTCAAGAAGCGAATCCTCGCCGGACCGATCGAATCGCAACGGTTGCTGGTGCCTGAGCCGGTCGATTTGAGTGCGGCCGAGGCCGCGCTCGTCGTGGAACATCGCGAGACGCTCGAACAACTCGGCCTGGAGATTCAACCCTTCGGCGGCGACACGGTGTTGGTGCTGAGTCAGCCCGTGCTCCTGGCCCGGGTCAAGGTGAAAGAGCTCCTGGCCGAGGTGATCGAGCGCCTCCAGGCCGGCGGCCGCGCGCCGGAACGGCGCGATCTCTTGGACGAGCTTCTGCACATGATGTCGTGCAAGGCGGCCGTCAAGGCGGGCGACCGCCTGGCGGCGCCCGAGATCCAGGCCCTGCTCCAACAGCGCCATCTGGCCGAAGACGCCCACCATTGCCCGCACGGGCGGCCGACGGCGCTGGTATTCACGCGCGAGGAACTGGATCGGCAATTCCGCCGTATCTGAGACAGGTAGCACGCTGGCTCGTCGACGTTGGGCATGGTAGAACATGCGCGGTTCGCGGGACGTCTTCTCTCCCTTCGGCTTGCGAGGCGGATATGTCGCGGTACTTCGGGTGGTGGCTGCGCGCGTGCGCGCTCGTGGTGATGTGGTGCGTGACGATCGCCGCTCCGACGCGAGCGGCGGAAACGCGGCGGCTGTTGTACGTGGCCTCGCCCGGCGTGCGCGATCTCTTGGAATACGGCGGGCATGGCGTGTTGGTGTTCGATATCGACGACGGCCATCGCTTCTTGCGACGGATTCCCACCGGCGGCCTTGGGGCCAACGGCAAGCCGCTGAATGTGAAGGGCGTCTGTGCCTGCGCGAAAGCACAGCGTCTCTACATCACCACGCTGGAGCACGTGCAATGCCTCGACCTGGTGTCGGAGAAGCTGCTCTGGGAGCGCAATTACGACGGCGGCTGCGACCGCCTGGCGATCAGTCCCGACGGCAAGTTTCTGTATGTGCCGTCGCTCGAAAAAGAACACTGGAACTTTCTCGACGCGGCGACCGGCGAGGTGGTGAAGCGGATCGAGCCGCATTCGGGCGCGCACAACACGGTTTGCGGTCCGTTAGGCACTGAGGTCTATCTGGCCGGTTTGCGATCCCCTTATTTGAAAGTGGTCGACGCCCGGACGCATGTCGAGCTGCGGAATATCGGCCCCTTCTCACAGAGCGTCCGCCCCTTCACCGTGAACGGCAGCCAGACGCTCTGCTTCGTGAATCTCAACGAGCTGCTGGGCTTCGAAATCGGCGATCTAAGTACCGGCCGGAAGCTCCATCGCATCGAAGTGCAGGGATTCGCCAAAGGACCGGTCAAGCGGCACGGCTGTCCCTCGCACGGCATCGGCCTGACGCCGGATGAAAAAGAAATCTGGGTCACCGACGCCCACAACCAGCGGCTCCACATCTTCGATAACACCGTCATGCCGCCTGTGCAAAAGGAGAGCATTCAACTCCGCGACGAGCCAGGCTGGGTCACGTTCACTATCGCCGGAGATTATGCCTACCCCTCGACAGGCCAGGTGATCGACGTCCAGTCGCGGCGGATCGTGACGCAACTCACCGACGAAGAGCACCGCGCCGTGCAGAGCGAGAAGATGCTCGAGATCGACGTGGCCGACGGCGCGCCGGTGCAAAATGGGGATCAGTTTGGGCTGGGACGGGTAGAGTAGCGTGAAGTTCGCAGTGTTCAGTTTTGCGTGGTTGGCGACTGGCGAAATCCCCTCCCTGCAAGGGAGGGGAACTTGCATTTGGCCGCTTTCCCCGTCATTCCCACGCTTTAATCGCACGCCATGCAGTTCTTCATGAATTCAACGCGGCCGTTTATTCTTGATTCGTGGTTTCTTGGGGGGCGGTTGACTTGTTTGATTGGCCAGCGCCGTTGTTGCCCATGCCGGGGAAGGGGCGGTGTTTTTCGAACAGCGCGACCATCTGTTGCTGCGGCACCACCACGCCGCAACTGATCAGGAACTGGCAGGCCTGATCGATCGTCATGTCCAAGTCCACCACCTCGCTCTTGGGCAGAATCAACGTCCAGCCTGTGAGCGGCATCGGCGAGCTGGGGACCATGATGTTCAGCACCGGCTCATTCACGGCGCTGCGAATGTCCATCAGCCCCTCGCCCGTGACAAAGCCCAGCGACCAGGCCCCCTTGCGCGGGTACTCGATCGCCACCACGCGGTTGAACTGGATTTCGGTATCGCTGAACATCAAGTCGGTCACTTGCTTCACCGACGAGTAAACGTTCCGCACCAGCGGCAACTGCAGGATCAATCGCTCGAACAAGTTCCAGAACACGCGGCCGATGCCGGCGGCCAGGAACTTGCCGAAGAAATACAACACCAGCACGAACACGCACAAGAACACCGGCACGACGATGTAGTTCCGCAGGTAACGCACCTGCACGTAGACCTGATAGAACTCGAAGCCGGAGCGCGGCGGATCGAGTCCTAACCGCCGGCCGCTGGCGACGACCACGTCGTACACTTCTTCGGGGATGTATTCGCGCGTCGGCAACTGCGCATAGCGGCCGTCGTCGGAGTCCCGGACGTTCGCCTCCTCCGTGGCGCGCGCGTTGGGCAACTCGGTCCGCACATCCTCGATCGCCCAGGCCACGCTGTAGCGGACGCCTGATTCGACCGGCTCCAGCACATACGACTTCACCGTGTTGTAGATCCAGACCAGGATCACGATCGTCAACAACGGCGGCATCACCACGCCCAGGCCGCGGAACACGGCGCGGCGGAACGGGCGCGGCTTCGGCGCGGCGGGGGCGTCGGGCGTGGGAGAGGCGTTCGACATCATCCGCAATTCTACGTCGCGCCGCCGCTCCCCGCCCAGCGGAGTTGCACGTCACGCAGGCTGCGACGCCCGGGCGATCACCAGGGCGGCCACGGCGGCGGCGCCGGCGGCGCGGACGACGCGTCCCATTTCCCCTAGCGTGGCGCCCGTGGTCAGAATATCGTCCACCAGCAATACCCGGGCGTCTTGGAAATTGCAGCTTC
>Ga0073934_10006970_pt1 | contig 16069 bp, 6 predicted proteins | sample LarsenN4metaG_FD_76834 | JGI IMG/M metagenome (GOLD analysis project Ga0073934, IMG submission 76834) | Hot spring sediment bacterial and archeal communities from British Columbia, Canada, to study Microbial Dark Matter (Phase II) - Larsen... ...
GCCGGCGGCGAGCAGCGCCACGGCGCGCCAGTAGTCCGCCAGCTCGGGCTCGTAGGCGCCGTCCTCCGGCGTGCGCAGCGTGGCCAGCTCGGCAGCCGCGGCCTCGGGGTCGTCGGGCAGCGCGGCGGCCACCAGGCGCAGCCGCAGCAGGGCGCGCGGCCCGGGGGCGTCGGGGAACGCGGGCGAGGTGCGCAAGGCCGCGAGCGCGGCCACCGCGCCGGCGGTGTCCAGCGCGGCGGCGTGGATGTTCGAGCGCAGCAGCCAGGGCGCGAAGTCCTGCGAGCCGCCGCCCGCCGCCTCGAACAGCGCGATGGCCTCGCCGGCGCGGGTCAGGGCAGCGCCGAGGTCGCCGCGCGCCGCCGCGAAATCGGCCGCGCGCAGCTCGAGCGTGCCGCGCGAGGCCGGATCGGTCACGCCGCGCAGCGCCGCGATGCCGCGCTGCAGCAGCCGCTCGCCGCGCTCGTAGTCGCCCGAGAGCGTGCACAGGTTGCACAGGTTGGGCAGCACGGCGCGCAGCACCACCGTGAGCTGCGCGCGTTCGGCGGCGTCGAGCGCGCCTTCCATCACCGCGATGGCCTCGGCCAGCCGGCCCTGGCCGTAGAGGGCGTGGCCGAGCAGGTTCTCGGCCTGCAGCCGCGCCTCGAGGTCGTCGGGCGCGGCGAGCAGCGTGATGGCCTCGCGCAGCAGCGGCTCGGCGCGCGCGTGCTGCTCGCGCATGCGCGCCGCGTTGGCCTGGCCGCGCAGCACCAGGGCCAGCTCGGCCGGCGCGAGCGCCGCGCGCAGGGCGAGCGCCGCGCCGAGCGTGGCCTCGGCCTCGTCGATGCGCCCGGCGGTGAGCAGCGCGTTGGCCAGCGCCAAGTGGCCGCGCAGCTGCAGCGCCGGCGGCTGCGCCGCGAAGGCGGGCCGCGCCAGCGCCGCGGCGGCGTGGGCGTGGGCGTCGGCCGCGCGGCGGCGCAGCTGGGCCGCTTCGGCGGCGGCGACGAGCGCCTCGACGCGCCAGTCGTCGCGGGCCGCGTCCTGCGCCAGCGCGGCCAGGTCGGCGGCGGCGCGCTCCATCGCATCCAGGTCGAAGGCGCGGCGCGCGTGTTCGAGCTGCTCGCGCAGCAGCGGCACGCGCGCCAGGGCGTCACCGCCCTCGGCCGGCGTGGGCAGGGCCGCCAGCGCGCGTTCGGTGTGCGCCAGCGCGTCGCGCCAGGCGAACAGGCGCGCCGCGTCGCGCGCCGCCGCCAGGTGCCAGGGCAGGGCCTCGGCCGGGCGCCCCGCCTCCTGCCAGTGCGCCGCGATGCGCTCGGCGCGCCCGCGCTGCGTGGCCAGCGCCTGCGCCAGGCGGGCGTGGATGAGCCGCCGGCGTTCGGGCCTGAGCGCCGCGGCCAGCGCCTCGCGCACCAGGTCGTGCGTGAAGCGGTAGCGCTCGTCGCGCGCGATCAGCAGCTCGGCGGCGACGGCGCGCTCCAGGCCGTCGAGCGCCTCGAAGTCGCTCAGCGCGGTGGCCGGCTGCACCTCGGCGAGCGCGAAGCCGGCACCGGCCAGCGCGCCCGCCTCGAGCACGCGGCGCGCCGCCGCGCCCAGCCGCTCGACGCGCTCAAGCACGGTGGCCGCCACGGTGGGCGGCACCGGCAGCTCGGCGTAGTCGGCGGTGGCCTCGTCGTAGCGCGTGGCCCAGGCGCCCTCGTCGGTGAGGCGCAGCTCGCCGGCGTCGAACAGGAAGCGGATCGTCTCGAGCACGAAGAACGGGTTGCCGGCGGTGGCGCGCTGCAGCCGCGCCGCGAAGCGCTCGCCGCCGCCGCTGCCGGCCAGCGCGCGCACCAGCTCGAGCGTGTGCTCGGGCGCCAGCGGCGCTACGAACAGGCGCTCGAGCAGCCCGGCGCGCTCCAGGCCGCGCAGCAGCTCGCGCAGCGCGGGCCGCGCGTCGATCTCGTTGCGGCGCGCCGCGGCCACCACGCGCACGTGGCGGGCCGGCGCGCGCGCGCGGCGGTGCACGAGGTGCGCGAGCAGGGCCAGCGTGGCGTCGTCGGCCCAGTGCAGGTCGTCGATCCACAGCGTGCCCGCGGCGCCGCCGGCAAGGCGGTCCAGCACCTCGGCCAGCGCGTCGAAGAAGCGCTGGCGCGCGGCTTCGCCGGCGCCGCCCGGGGCCGCGGCTTCGCCGTCGACGGCGGGCGCGCCGGGCGCACCGGGCAGGTCGTGCGGGTCCAAAGCCGACACCAGGCGCGCGGCTTCGAATCGGTCGCTCGGGGCGAGGTCGTTCAGCCGCTCGGCGCGCCCGCGCAGTGCGGCGTCGATGGCCGCGCGCACCGGGTGCAGCGCGGCCTGCTGGGCGCTGCTCTCGCAGGCGAGCGCCAGCGTGCGCGGCGCGGCCAGCGTCTCCTGCGCCAGGCGCGTCTTGCCCACGCCCGGCTCGCCCACCAGCAGCACGAGCGGCGCGGCGCTCGCGCGCAGGCGCGCGCACAGCGCGTCGCGGCCGACGAGCGGCGCGTCCAGCCGGTTCCAGGCCGCGTCCTGCGGACGCAGCACGAGTCCGGCGATGCGGTCGGTGGTGCGGATGCGTTCGGCCAGCGCCCGCGAGGCGGCCAGCGGCTCCAGGCCCAGCTCGTCGCGCAGCAGGCGGCAGCAGCGCTCGTACAGGTCGAGCGCGGCGGCGCGTTCGCCCAGGGCCTCGTGGCAGCGCATGGCGTCGGCGTAGTGCAGCTCCTGCAGCGGGTCGTCGGCCACCAGCGCCAGGTGCAGCGCGAGCGCGCCGCGCAGATCGCCGGCCTTGGCGCGCCGCGAAGCGGCGCCGGCCGCCGCCTCGCGCCAGCGCCGCTGCTGCGCGGCGCGACGCTCGGCCAGCCAGGCTTCGAAGGCGGGGGCGTCGTCGAGCACGAAGCCTTCGAGCAGCGCGCCGCGCCACGAGGCGAGCGCGGTTTCCAGGTCATCGCCAGCGAGCGCGGCGTCGAAGGCGGCGACATCGGTCGCCACTGTGGGGGCGAGCGTGAGCACGTCGTCGCCGGCGACGAAGGCCTCGGCGCAGCCGGCCTCGCGCAGGCGCGCCAGCTCGCGGCGCAGGTTGCGGCGCGCGCTCGGCTCGTCGTGCGCGGGCCACAGCAGCGCGGCGAGCGCGGCGCGCGAACTGCGGCCGTCGAGGGCCAGGCAGGCGAGCAGGGCCAGCGCGCGGCGGCTCGGCAGCGCCTGCTCGCGCTCGGCGTCGAGCCAGCGCGGGGGGCCGAGGAGGTGGAGGGCGAAGCGGGGAGAGGAAGGGGGCGCCACGGGGCGCAGGCTAGCGGCAAACGTGGCGGGCGCGGAAGTCGCGTCGATCGCGTCCGTTGCAGCCATCGCGACAATCGCGCCGGGCCAGCCCCAGGCTGGCCCGGCGCCCCTGCGTCCTTAGGGCCGACGGCAGAAGTAGCTCGGCGTGGCCGACGGGACCGGGATGATGGTGTTGGCAGGCGTGGGCGCCGCGGTGTTGGCGCCGCTGTAGGTCCGGTGGCAATCGAAGCACGACCCGGCGTACCCGGCGATGGTGATGTGGGTTGCGCTGGCCGCCGTCGCGCGAGACTGATTGCAGGTGACGTAGTCGGTCACGATCGTGCCGGTGGCGAACTGCGTGCCCTGATTGCCGACGGAATCGACGACGCGAGCGCGGTACACCACGCCCGCCGTGGGCAGCCCGTCCGTGGCCGGCGCGTTGACCTGTCCCGTGGCGGGAATGATCACCGGTGTGCTCGTCAGCGCACTCGATTGCGTCGAGTCGATGAAGCACACGCTGTCGGTGGCCACACCCGTTGGACAGGTCGTCACGAAGAACGAGAACCCGACGCTGTTACGCGTGAGTGTGAGCGACTCGGGCGCGGTGGCGCCCCCGGCACCCAGCGGCGCGGAGAGTTGCACCACGATGCGCGGGCGCGGATCGCTGGTCGTGCCGCTGCTGAACTGCGTGTTGGAGTTCGAGCCGACCGTGTTCGTGAAGGGCTGCGCACCCGCCGTCAGCGTCACCGGCGCCGACTGGCTCGGAGCGGTCACGTCGGGTGTGACCGTGACGCCGCCGCTCGTCGCGCTGTACGCGGTGCCGTTCTCCACGCGGGCCGTGTAGGTGCGCGCAACCGAAGTGAAGCTGGTGTTGTCGACGATGCTGAACGACGTCGTGTTGGAGATCGTCGCCGTGCCGAGCGAGATGCCGCCGCGGAACACGCGCACCACCGCGCCCGGTGACGGCGCCGTGGGCAGGGCGGCGCTGATCGTTCCCACCACGGTCGGCGTGGTGTCGGCGACGAACCCGCCCGTCGCGCCGGACACGCCGATGCTGGTGATGGTGGGCAGCGCTGCGATCACCGTCACCGTGCTCGTCGGCTGCGTCACGCTCACGTTGCCCGCCTGGTCGCGCACGCGCAGCGTGTAGGTGTACACGCCGGGGGCCAGAGGCGTGGTCTCGGTCAGGGTCCACGCGTTCTGCGCATTGGGCACCAGTGGGCGTGCGCCGCCGAGCCCGGTGCGCAGGATCTCCAGCGTGTCGCCAATGCCGAGCGGCGCGACCGAGCCGCTGATGCGCGGCGTCGTGTCGGCGGTGTTGTTGCCGTTCACGGCGACGCTGTTGTCGTCGAAGATGCCGCTGATCGTGATGGCCTGCCCGGGCGGCGTGAGGTCGATCGGATCGACCACCGAGGCGCTGGCCAGACCGAAGACGGTCGGGTTGCCGGCGACCTCGATGCGCGCCAGGAAGGTGTAGCTGCCGTCGACGAGCGCGCTGCTGGTGAAGCTCCACGACGTGTCGCTGACGGTGGCGTTGCCCACCGGGACCGGGGCGCCCGCCCCGAGGCCGCGGTACACGACCACCACTTCGTTGGCGTTCAGGCCGCGTTGGATCGTGCCTGCGAGCGTCGGCGTGGCGTCGTTGTTCACCGGCACCGCGCCGCCGCTGGGGATCACGCCGTTGATGCTGGACAGCGTGGTCGCGGCGTTCTGCAGCGGCACGGCGGCCGCGTCGATGGTCACGTCGCGGGCGGCACCGAGTGCGCTGGTCTGGCCGGCCGCGTCGATGACTTGTGCGCGGTAGGTGTAGCGCGCGCTGGCCAGCGGCGTGGGCTCGGTGAAGGTCCAGGTGCAGCCGCTGGCCGGCACGGTGGCCGCCACGGTGACGCCGCGCAGAACACGAACCAACTCGCCGGGCGCCAGGTCGGCGCTCAGCGTGCCGGAAACGATCGGCGTGGTGTCCGCGGTGGTGGCGCCGTTGGCCAGCGCGCCGTTGAAGTCGTCGGCGATCGAGGTGACGTCGGCGGTCTGCGTCGGCGCTGCGGTGTCGATGTCCACCGCGTAGGCTGTCGACAGGCTGCCGAACACGCCGCCCGCCTCCACGCGAGCCGTGAAGGTCGAGGTGCCGTCGGCCAGCGCTGATGAGGGCGTGAAGTTCCACACCGTGCCGCCGACGTTGGCCGTGCCGATGGCGCCGCCGTTGCGGTAGACGCGCAGCACGTGCCACGCGGCCGGCGCCTCGGTGAGCGTGCCGGCCAGCGTCGGCGTGCTGTCGGTGGTGGCGCCGCCCTGCACGATCAGGCTGCCGAAGTCGTTGGTCACCGCGTTGATCGTCGGCGTGGGCTGCGCGGTGACGATGTTGAGCACCGCCGCCGCGCTCAGCGCGCCGGTGTTGCCCGCCGCGTCGCGGGCACGCGCCTGGTAGCTCTGCGCCGCACCGGGCAGCGCCGCGCCTTCGGTGAACGACCAGTTGCTGCCGTTGACGGTGGCCTGTCCGACGACGCTGCCGTTGCGCAGCACGTCGAGCACTTCGCCGCCGGCGAGGCCGGCGCTCAGCGTGCCGTTCACCGTGGGCGTGGTGTCGCTGGCGAAGCCGCCCGGGGCAACGCTGCCGAGCACGTCGTCGGTGAACGACGTGATCGTGGCCGCTACCGCCGGCGCCGTGGCGTCCACCGTGAACGCCACCGCGTTGCTGGTGATGCCGAAGGCGCTGCCGTCGACCACGCGTGCGGTGTAGATGGCCGCGCCGTCGGGCGCGCTGTCGGTGAAGCTGAAGGTCCTGTTGGCGCCGACCGTGGCGCTGCCCACCACGCCGCCGTTGCGCAGCACCGCCACGCTCTGCGTCGGCGTGAGGTCGGCCGAGAGCGTGCCGCGCAGCTCAGGCGTGTTGTCGCGCGTGAGCGTGCCGATCGGCACGTTGCCGTCGGCGAAGGCGCCGCTCAGCAGCGCCGCCGTGGCGATGGTGGGCAGTTCGCCCGGCTGCGGCTGCGCGCAGCCCAGTTCACGCAGCGGGCGCGCGATGACGCTGTTGTGGCAGCTCGCGCAGACCGTGCCGGGCGGCGTGAACACGTGGCGCGGCGGCACCGTGCAGCTGTTGGCGACGAGCTCCGGCGGCTCGAAGCTGCGCGGCGGCAGCCCGGCCGGCTTGATGCAGTCCTTCCACCCGCCGTTGGCCGCGAAGGGCTGCCGCAGGTTCGGGTAGTTCAGCCGGTTCGGGTTGTGGCACAGGAAGCAGTCGGTCTCCTCGTGGATCAGCGTGTTGACGCCGGCCCCGTGGATGCTGTCCGGCGGCGTGCACACGCTGCCCGACTCGGCCGGCTGGCGCGCGCGCAACTCGACCAGCGATTCGTCCAGGAAGGTGTGGCAGGAGACGCAGTCCGGCCGCGGGCTCTGCACCTGCGGGCGGCGCTGCGCGGTCGGGTTGTCGGGGTCGAAGACCTCGGCGACGCGGCCGCGGATCTTCCACATGCCGCCGCGGTAGTCGACGCCGGTGGCGGTCAGGCGGTCGAAGGCGCGCTCGCCGTAGCCCTGGAAGCCGCCGGGCATCATGTCGCGCAGCGGCGGCAGGCCGAGCACGCGCACCGGCGTGGTGTCGCGCAGCACGCCGCCGGCGGTGAGGTCGAAGTACACGCCCCAGGTGTAGACCCAACCGTTGCTGAGCAGCGCCGCGAACAGGCCCTGCTCGGTGATGATCTTGCGCACCGTCACGCCGGCCGGCACGTCGGGCAGCGTGATGCTGGCCGGGCTGAAGCTGCCGCCGAGGTAGGGGTCGCCCACGTTGGGCGGGTAGGGCGAGGCGGCGTCGATCGGGTAGGCGCCCCAGTGCTGGATGGTGTTGTCGCGCTTGAGCACGACGACGTCGTTGTCGCGCGCCGAGATCTGCACGATGTCGGTGAGGCCCGCCACCTCGGTGGGCGTGAGCGCCAGGCCTTCGGCGGCGCCGTTGCCCAGCAGGCCGTAGCCGTTGCTGCTGCCCCAGGCGAACACGCGTCCGTCGACGAGCAGCGCGTAGCTGGCGGTGTTGGTGGCGGCCACCGCCAGCGCATCGGCCGGCAGCGTCACGCGCAGCGGCGTCAGGCTGCGCGTCGGGCCACCCGCGCCCTGGCCGAGCTGGCCATAGCTGTTGTCGCCCCAGGTCCAGACCTCGCCGCTGGCCATGCGCGCCACGCTGTGCGCGAAGCCGCCCGCGATGTGCGTGGGCACGCCCGGCAGCGTGATCTCGCCGGCCTGCGTGGTGCGCGGCGTGGTGTCGCCCAGGCCGAGCTCGCCGTTGACGTTGTCGCCGATCGCGAAGATGCGCGGGCGGCCGGGGCCGACCGGGTCGATCTTGAGGTAGCCGCCGCCATGGCCGGCGTTGGCCCACATGCTCGCGACGCGCAGGTTGCTCGGCACGCGCTCGAAGTGCTGGCCGATGGTGAAGTTCTGCGTGTTGTCGCCGACCCAGCCCGACACGGTGGAGCGGCTGCGCCCGTCCTTGCGCACCGAGCCGTCGAAGAAGTAGCCGCGGTAGCGCGTGTTGCCGAAGCTGGTGACCGTGGGCAGCACGTTCAGCACCTCGGGCACGCCGAAGCGCGCCGCTTGCTGCGCCAGCGCCGCGGTCAGCTCGCCGGTCAGCGTGTTCGGCTCGTACATGCGCTGGGCCGCCGGCACCGCCGGGTTGGCGCCGTTGCGGCCGTCGAGCTGGCCGTCGCGCAGGTCTTCGGCGAGGTGGCGGGTGGCGTCGAGCGTGGGCGTGCCGCGGTCGCTGTTGTGCAGCGCGGCCTGCTTGGAGAAGGCGCCGTTGACCAGGCCGTAGCGGCCGCGCGGGCCGCGCTGCACGTCTTCGACGACGATCTCGTTGCCGACGCGGTCGCTCTTGATGAAGGGCAGCCGCGTGATGTCGTCCACGTGCAGCAGCGACGGGAACTGCTGGTTGAGCAGGCGGCGCACGCGCTCGTTGGCGGCGCGGATCTGCGCCGGCGTGGCGCGCGACGCGTCGGGCACGCTCTCGGGGGCGCTGCCGTTGTCCAGCAGCCGGTAGGCCGCCTCGGTGAACGGCGTCATGCCGATGTTGCGCGTGACCGCCGGCACCAGCACGCGGATGCACACGTTGGGGTCGGTGAAGGGCACGAACTCGTTGCGCCCTTCCTCGTAGTAGCTGGCGCCCGGCGCGCCGCAGATCTGCACGCGCAGCGAGCCGACGTAGTTGCGGCCGGGCTTGATGGTGACCATGCCGGTGGTCGCGTCGGTCGGCGCGCGGCCGATGAAGGTGCCGTCCTGCTTCCAGGCGCTGACGATGGCGCCGCGGAACTGGCCGAAGTCGCCGCCCGCGCCGACGCCGCCGTCGCCGTCGGCGCCCGCGCCGACACCGCCGCTGCCATCGCCACCGGTGTCCCAGTCCAGGTTGCCGGTGAAGCCCGTGGAGACCGTCACCAGGTCGTTCGGCCCGGGCGGTTCGGCCGGGCCGTCGCCGCCGCCACCGCAACTGCCGAGCAGCACCATGGCAGCCAGGGCGAGGACGAGAGAGCCGGACCGGGGAGCACGCTGGACCACTTGAGCTTTCCTCCGCCCAGGGTCCGAACAAACATTGACCCTGGTCAACCTGGGCGGGCCAGCTTAACGGAGTTCACACGCCGTGACACACGGGGTTGCTCCCCGGTATTGGGGTGCGGCCTCCCCTTGGTTACTTACAGATCAGGGGGTCAGAGCCGCGCCACCGCGAAATCCGGCACGCCGCGCGGCGAGATGAACACCGGCCGCTGCTTGCCCTCGGTGAGCCGCGTCACCTCCTCGGACACGTACAGGTTGAGCGCGGCGTAGGTGATGCGTCCGGCGCGCATGAAGTCGGCGCGGCCCGACAGGCCCTCGAGCAGCGCCTTGGTGAAGGCGCCGTTGCCCCACGAGTCGCGCTCGAGCGACTCCTCCTGCCCGGTGCTGCTGGCGAACACCACCACGCCGTTCTCGGAGGCCGACAGGTCGTTGATCAGCCGCTCGGTCTTCTTGGGCGCGCGGTACAGCGCGCCGAGCGCGTTGCCGGCGAAGCAGGTGTCCAGGAAGACGAGCGTGCGCCCCTTGATCTGCGCCAGCGTGCTGACGATGGTGGACTGCGGCACCGCGGTGGACAGCAGCCGCTCGTGCTGGCCGTCGTGCGGGATGAAGAAGTACTGGCCGGCGCTGTCGTTGACGCCGTGGCCGGCCATGAAGAGCATCGCCGTGTCGCCCGAGCCCACGCTCGTGCGCAGCCACTCCAGTTCGCGCAGCAGCGCGGCGCGCGTCGCCTGCGCGTCGGTGAGGGTCTTGACGATCACCTTGCGGAACTGCTTGCCGTCCTGCCGCGCCATGGCGGCGGCGAAGTCGCGCGCGTCCTTGGCCGCGAGGCCCAGCTTGTACTCGGGCCGCGCGTACTCGGCCACGCCGATGGCCAGCACGTACAGGTCGCCCGGGCTGGCGCCGGGCGGGCGCGGCGGCGCGTCGCGCTCGATGGTGAAGACCAGCGGCTCGGACAGGCCGTACTTGTTGCGCGCGATGATCTCCACCACCGTGCTGTCGCCGGCCGAGGGGTCGAAGGCGAGCTCGACCTTCGCGTGGCCCTGGGCCTGGCCGTTGAGCGCGCGCGGCATCACCACCTCGCTCGCCGGGGCCGGGCGGCCGGCCAGCCGCACCTCGATGGTGACCTCGCCCGCCGCGGCCGGCGAGGTGAGCGCGAAGGGCAGCGTCACGCTGCGCGCCGCGGTCTTGAGCGTGCGTGCCGACACGCCCTGCAGCGCCGGCGGGAACTCGATCGCCTTGAGCTCGACGAGCGCCTTGCGTGCCAGCTCGTACTGCGCGCGCTGCTCGGCCTCGCGCCGGGCCTCGGCGGCGGCGCGCTCGCGCTCCTCGGCCTCGCGCAGCGCCTGCTGGCGCTCGGCCTCGCGCTGGCGCGCGACGCGTTCGGCCTCGGCCGCGGCGGCGCGCTCGCGCTCGGCGGCCTGCTGGGCGGCCAGCTGCGCCTGGCGTGCCTGCTCGGCCAGCCGCTCGGCCTCGGCGCGCGCGGCGGCGGCCTGACGCTGGGCCTCGGCGGCCTGGCGCTGCGCCTCAGCCTCGCGGGCCGCGCGCTCGCGGGCGGCGGCCTCGGCGGCCAGCCGCGCGTCCTCGCGCGCCTTGGCGCGCGCCGCCTCGCGGTCGGCCTCGGCGCGCGCCGCGGCCAGCGCGACGGCCAGCGCCGCGTCGCGCTCGGCCTGGGCGCGGCGCTCGGCCTCGGCGCGTGCCGCGGCCTCGCGCTGCGCCCGTTCGGTTTCGCGCTGCACGCGTTCGGCCTCGCGGCGCTGGCGCTCGGCCTCCTGGCGGGCCAGCAGTTCGGCCTGGGCGCGTGCGGCCTCGGCCTCGCGCTGCGCGCGCTCGGCGGCGGCGCGGCGCTCGGCTTCGCGCTGCGTTGCCACGCGCGCCTGCTCGGCACGCTCGGCGGCCAGGCGTTCGGCCTCGCGCGCCGCGGCGGCCTGGCGCTCGGCTTCGCGCTGGGCGGCCAGGCGCGCCGCCTCCTCCTGCTGGGCGATGAAGGCGAAGGCCTGCTTCTCGTCCAGCGTCTTCAGCACCGCATCGATCACGTCGGGCCGGTTGAACTGCGCGCGGAAGCGGTTGAGCGAGAAGAAGCTCATCGCCTGCCCGGTGGGCAAGGCCCAGCCGGCGATGCGGTCGGCGCCGGCGCTGGCGTCGAAGTAGCCGCTCGGCGTCCACACCACCCAGCGCCCGTCGGCCTGCGCCAGCAGCGTGAGCAGCAGCGCGCCGTCGCCGGCGCGCCACCAGCGCAGCGTGCCGTCGGCCATCGCGCTCACCAGCAAGCGGCCGTCGGCGCTCACGTTGACGGCGCGCACCTCGGTGTCCACCGGCACGCGCCAGACGACGGTGCCGCGTTCGTCCACGCGGTACAGCGCGCGGTTGGTGCCGACCAGCGCCGCCGCCGGCTGCGAACGCGCGATGACGAGCGCGCGGCCGCGCTCGTCGGCCGCCAGCTGCATCGGCCGCCCGCCGACCACCGGCGGACGCGTGTCCGACAGCCAGTTGCTCGGCGTGTCGAACGGGCCGAAGCGGATCTCCGGCGCACGGTAGTTGTCGCGCGGGTTGTTGGCCAGGCGCCGCTTGTCGAACGCGAAGCCGAAGCCGCCGCCCGGGTTGCGTGAGGCCCAGCGCGCGGCCAGCGCATCGGCGCTCAGCTCGAGGTCTTGCGGTGCGTTGCCGCGCACCGCGTTGACCGCGGCGCCCACGCTGCGCGCCGCGCCGGCGGCGTTGGTCAGGCCCCAGCTGCCGTCGAAGCTGGCGTAGGCGAAGCCGCCGCCGGACGCCGTGGGCAGCGCCACGAGGTCGGTGACGCTGTCGCCGGCCACCTCGGTGCTGGCGGTGACGCGGCGCGCGGCGATGTCGATGCTGACGACGGGGAAGCGCAGATCGCGCGAGTAGGCCGTGCCGCCGATGGCCAGCGTGCGCCCGTCGGCCGACCAGGCGAGCACGCGGAAGTCGCCGCCGAAGACCGCCGGCGCCGGCAGCTTGCCCTGCGACTGCAGCGTGGCCGCGTCGAACAGCTCGGGCCCCTCGCCGCCGGTGGCGTAGGCCACGGCGAGCTGGCGCCCGTCGGGGCTGAAGCTCACGCCGGCCGGGCGCCGGTTGCCGCCCAGCGCCACCGCGCCGGCCTTGGCCGCCGCGCCGCCGCCGACGCGGTAGCTGCGCAGCTGGCCGTCCAGCGACACGGCGGCGGCGACGCCGCCGGCGCCGACCGCGAGGCCGAACACCGGGCCGTCGAAGCGGTCGTCGAGCAGCTCGCGGCCGTCGAGGGCGAAAGCGCGCACGCCGTGCGTGCCGTTGTAGCCGGCCAGCAGGACGCTGCCGTCGGCGCTCCAGGCGAGCTTGCGGATGTCGCCGGCCTTGGCGTCGAAGGTGCGCACGAGCACGCCCGAGTCGACGTCGAACAGGTAGATCAGGTGCGGCCGCCCGGCCTCGCCGGTGGTGCCGGCCAGCGCGACCAGCGGCTCGCGCGGGTGGATGGCCACGCCGTACAGCCGCCCGGCCTGCGCGCCGAAGGCCAGCGGCCTGAGCACGTGGCGCAGCTCGCCGCCGGCCAGGCCCCAGACGCGCGCGGTGCGGTCGTCGCTGGCGGTGACGGCGATGCCGCGTTCGGCGTGCACGTCGATGCGGCGCACCGGCGCGCTGTGCGAGCCGCTCTCGATCATCAGCAGCGGCGGCTCGGGCGTGCCCGGCGTCGCCGGCTGCGCCCAGGCGCCGCCCGCGCACGCGGCGAGCAGCGCCAGCTGCGACAGCACGCAGCGGGCGAAGCGGGCGAGGTGGTCGAAGCGAGCGAGGCGGGCGGAACTCATCGGCCGCCGATCCTAGCGGCGGCGCCGACCGAGCCACAACCGCCGGTCGAAGGAGCCGCTGCGGCGTGCGGAAATGTGCAGGCCCGGTTGCCCTGGAGCGGCCCTACAGCGCCAGCACCTTGCCCGGGTTCATGATGTTCTTCGGGTCCAGCGTGCGCTTGATGCTCTTCATCATCGCCACCGCGGCCTCGCCGGCCTCGTCGACCAGGTAGCCCATCTTGTGCAGGCCGATGCCGTGCTCGCCGGTGCAGGTGCCCGAAAGGCGCAGCGCGCGCCGCACCATCTGCACGTTCAGCCGCTCGACCTCGGCCACCTCGTGCGGGTCGTTCGGGTCGAGCAGGTACGAGAGGTGGAAGTTGCCGTCGCCGACATGGCCGACGATCCAGTACGGGATGCCCGAGGCCTCGGCCTCGGCCACGCTCTCGTTGATGCTCTCGGCCAGGCGCGAGATCGGCACGCAGGTGTCGGTGCTCTGGCAGCGGCAGCCCGGGCGCGACTGCAGCGCCGCGAAGTAGCTCTGGTGTCGCGCCTGCCACAGCCGGCTGCGCTCCTCGGGCGTGCGCGCCCACTCGAAGGCGGTGCCGCCGTGATCGGTGGCGATCGCCTGCACCGTCTCGGCCTGCTCCTTGACGCCGGCCTCGCTGCCGTGGAACTCCATCAGCAGCATCGGCGCCTCGGGCAGGCTGAGCTTGCTGTGCCGGTTGACGGCGCGCAGGGCGTTGGCGTCGAGCAGCTCGCAGCGCGCGATCGGCACGCCGAGCTGGATCACGGCGATCGTCGTGCGCACCGCGGCGTCGATCGTCGGGAAGCTGCAGGTCGCCGCGGCCACGCTCTCGGGCAGCGGGTACAGCCTGAGCGTGATCTCCGTCATCACGCCCAGCGTGCCCTCGCTGCCGACGAACAGGCGCGTCAGGTCGTAGCCCGCGGAACTCTTCTTGGCCCGCGTGCCGGTGCGCATGACCTCGCCGGCAGCGGTGACCACGGTGAGCGCGAGCACGTTGTCCTTCATCGTGCCGTAGCGCACGGCGTTGGTGCCGCTGGCGCGCGTGGCCGCCATGCCGCCGAGCGAGGCGTTGGCGCCCGGGTCGATGGGGAAGAACAGGCCCGTGTCGCGGATCTCGCGGTTGAGCTGCTCGCGCGTCACGCCGGCCTGCACGGTGACCGTGAGGTCCTCGGCGTTGACCTGCACGATGCGGTTCATGCGCGAGAGGTCGAGGCTCACGCCGCCCTGCACGGCGAGCAGGTGGCCCTCGAGCGAGCTGCCCGCGCCGAAGGGGATCACCGGCACGGCGTGCTCGGCGGCCAGGCGCACCGCGTCGGCCACGTCTTCGGTGCTCTCGCAGAACACCACCGCCTCGGGCGGCGTGGCGGCGTACACCGACTCGTCGCGCCCGTGCTGCTCGCGCACCGCGCTGGCGGTGGAGCAGCGCTCGCCGAAGCGCGCGCGCAGCGCGGCCAGCATGGCCGGCGGCATCGGGCGCTGGCGCACCTGCGGGCGGGTGGCCAGGGCGGCGGGGGAAACATCGGTAACGCTCATGCGGCTCATGCGCGGCTCCGGGCTCGAATCGTGCGCCATGGTAGGGCAGCGCTGCGCGGCGTGCCGCGGCGGCCCGGATTTAATCGGCCGCGGCGGCGCTTTTCGTCCCCACGCGCCGCGGGATTGCGCGGCACCATGCGGTGTCGGATCCTGTTGCACGGCCCTGCCGAACCCGCCAGCCATGAGCATCATCGAGAACCGGGGCGAATTCATCGACGCGCTGGCCGCGTTGCAGCGCGGCCACGTGCTGGTGCGCGTGGGCGAGGGCTCGGGCAGCTGCGTGCTCGACGGCAGCATCGTCTGGAGCGCCTGGCGCACGCTGCTGCGCTACGAGCTGATCGGCGAGTTCCACAACCCGCAGGGTTTCGCGCACGCGCGCTACTTCCGCCTCACCGCGCGCGGCCGCGAGTTCGCCGAGCGCGCGCTCGCCGCCTGGCGCCGGCGGCCGTGGGTGGAGCGCTGCGTGCTGCGGCTCATCGGGTGATCCGGCGGGTCATTCCGCTGGTGATCCGGCTGGTGATTCAATAGCGGCTTTCGCGCCCGAGCCGAGCCGCCATGTCCAACCGCCTCACCCAGATCGCCACCCGCACCGGCGACGACGGCACCACCGGCCTCGGCGACGGCACGCGCGTGCCCAAGAGCCATCTGCGCGTGGCCGCGATGGGCGACGTCGACGAGCTGAACTCCTCGCTCGGCGTGCTGCTCGCCGAGCCGCTGCCCGACGACGTGCGCGAGCTGCTCGTGGTCGTCCAGCACGAGCTGTTCAACCTCGGCGGCGAGCTCTCGATCCCCGGTTATGCGCTGCTCAAGAGCGAGGCCGTGGCGCGGCTCGACGAGGCGCTGGCGCACTACAACGCCGGCCTGCCGCGGCTCAAGGAGTTCATCCTGCCCGCCGGCACGCGCAGCGCCGCGCTCGCCCACGTGAGCCGCACGGTGGCGCGGCGCGCCGAACGTTCGCTGGTCGCGCTGGCCGGCGCCGAGCCGGTCAACGAGGCGCCGCGCCAGTACCTGAACCGCCTGTCCGACCTGATGTTCGTGCTGGCCCGCGTGCTCAACCGCGCCAACCTCGACGGGCGCGGTGGCGGCGACGACGTCTACTGGCGCAGCGAGCGGCTGGCGCGCGACGCCGGCTGAACAGCCGGCGCGCCGCGGCCGCGTTCGTTCACGCCTTCTCAGGGGTCGGTGCGCTCCAGTTCCGCGCTCGCGTGGGCGAGCCACAGCTTCAGGCGCTGGCGCTCCATCAGCCCGAGCCCCGGCCCGTCGCCGGCCAGGCCGCCGCCGCTGGCGCGCGCGGCGTCGAAGCTGCAGTTGCGCGAGTCGATCTTGGTCACCACCGCGTCGTGCAGCCGCTTGAGCGTGATCGTCGTCGCGCCCAGCCCCTGCGCGCGCTCGAGCAGGCCGGAGCGCTCGAGCTGGCCGAAGTCGTCGCCGCGCAGCTGGTTGAGCACGAGCACGTAGTGCACGCGCTGGCCGAAGCGCTCGAGCAGGCGCGCCAGCAGGTCGACCGAGTCGCGCCCGGCGTCCATCACGTGCCAGTAGCAGATCGCCAGGCCCTGCAGGTCGGCCATGTCGAGCACGCCCGACTCGTCGATCCAGCGCACCAGCGGCTCGTGCGTCTGCGCCGCCAGGTCGACGAGCACGCGCGAGCCCGGCTGCTCGATGGCGGTCTCGACGATGCGGTCCAGCGCCTCGTAGCGGTCCACCACCGCGGGCATGGCGTACTCGCCGTAGAAGCGCGATAGCGTGGCGTGCGAGCGGTCGGTGTCGAAGGCGGTGAAGGGCACGCCGCGGTCGATGAAGTACTGCGCGAGCAGCCGCGCCAGCATCGACTTGCCCACGCCGCCTTTCTCGCCGCCGATGAGGTGGATCTTGGAGATCGTGGGCGTGGCGAGGGTCGGCGGTTCCATGGTGGGGCGCGGGGCTGAGGTCGGGGGGCGGCGGAGCGACGATTCTGCCGCGCCGGGCGGCCGGCGGACCCGGCCTGCCA
>Ga0073934_10006971_pt1 | contig 16069 bp, 14 predicted proteins | sample LarsenN4metaG_FD_76834 | JGI IMG/M metagenome (GOLD analysis project Ga0073934, IMG submission 76834) | Hot spring sediment bacterial and archeal communities from British Columbia, Canada, to study Microbial Dark Matter (Phase II) - Larsen... ...
ACCCGCACCCGCACCCGCACCCGCACCCGCACCTGCGCCTGCCCCTGCACCTGCACCTGCTCCTGCACCTACACCCGCCCCCAACTGGGTCGCGTGCGCCGTCGATCCCGGCACCTGCACGTTCACCGGCACGCGCGCCGTGCGCTTCGGCCTCAGCACGACGGCGAACTACGTCGAAGCGGTCAAGACCGCGAGTGTCTGGTGCGACATCAGCAGCTTCGGCGGCGTGGCCTCCGACCCGGCGCCCGGCCAGCGCAAGAGCTGCTGGTACGCCGACACGCCGCCGGCACCGGCACCGGCGCCGTCACCCGCCCCTGCGCCCGCGCCCGCACCGGCACCCGGTCCGAACCCGGTGGTCACCGAGAACGCCAAGACCGCCGCCGACGGCGTGTCGTCGGCCTGGTACATCACCGACGGGCAGTACGCGTCGGCCGGCGAGATCGAGGGCTACGCGTCGCTGAACAGCGTGAACCGCGGCGACTCGATCAGCCTGTTCGTCAACGTCAAGGATCCCGTGGCCGACCCGACCTACACGGTCGAGATCTACCGGGTGGGCTGGTACGGCGGCGCCGGCGGACGGCGCGTGCTGGGGCCGTACACGCGCACGAGCCGCACGCAAGCCGGCTGCCCGATGGTGAACACCGCCACGCGCACGATCGAGTGCGACTGGACCGATCCGCTGACGATCACCATTCCGCTGTCGGCCGACCCGACCGTCGCGATGAGCGGCGTGTACCTCGCGCGGCTGCAGACCGCGCGCGGCAAGGCGAGCTACGCGATCTTCGTCGTGCGCGACGACGCGCGCACCGGCAAGTTCCTGTTCCAGACCAGCGTCACCACCTACGCGGCCTACAACAGCTGGGGCGGCTACAGCTACTACAAGGGCCCGCCGAACGATCCGAACTCGACCACCTTCGCCGCGTCGTTCAACCGGCCGTACAACAACGTCACGGCCTCGCTCGGGCCGATCCGCACGCTCAAGGGCGCGGGCGACTTCCTCGAGTGGGAGCTGCACGCGGTGCGCTTCCTCGAGCGCAACGGCTACGACGTGCTGTACTCGACCAACATCGACACGCACCGCCATCCGCAGCGCCTGCGCCAGTTCCGCGCCTTCCTGTCGGTCGGCCACGACGAGTACTGGACGCGCGAGATCTACGACGCGGTGGAAGGCGCGCGCAACGCGGGCGTCAACCTCGCCTTCCTCGGCGCCAACAACGCGTACTGGGGCACGCGGCTGGAGCCCGACGCGCGCGGCAACCCGGACCGCCGCGTGGTCTCGTACAAGTACTACACCAACCTCGACCCGCTGGCCGGCGGCCCGTACGCCACGTCGCTGTGGCGCGACCCGCCGCTCAACCGGCCCGAAGCCGCGCTGATCGGCGTGCAGTACGACTACAACACCGTGGACCTCGACATGGTCGTGCACGACTGCTCGAGCTGGGTGTGCAGCGGCACGAACCTGGTGCCCGGCAGCCGCCTGCCCGGACTGCTGGGCTACGAAGTCGACCGCGTGGCGCCGTCGTCGCCGGGCAACGTGAGCGTCATCATGCGATCGCCCTACGTGGTCAACGGCGAGACGCGCTACGCCAACCTCACCTACTACACGCACCCGAGCGGCGCCGGCGTGTTCGCCACCGGATCGATGCAGTGGAACTGGGGCCTCGACTCGTGGCCGCCCTACCCGGATCGCGCCAACACGAACGCGCAGACGATCATGCGCAACGTGCTGAACCGCTTCCTCACGTCGCCCTGAGTGTCATCGCACGGCGCTCAGTGCGACGTGCCCTCCGAACGCGTGATCTTGTTCCAGACGTTGTACTTGCCGACGGGCTTGCGCATCGGCAGGCGCTTGACCTCGCGGAAGGTCTGCGCGTCGTAGACGATCAGCGCGCCGTCCATCTCCCACAGGCTGGCCAGCGCGTGGCGGCCGTCCTTCGTGAACTCGATGTGCGCCAGGGTCCGGCCCGGCTCGCGCACGGCGGCCACGGGCTCCAGCGTGCGCTTGTCGACGATGGTCAGCGTGTCGCGGCCCGTCGGGCTCATCATCGAGTCGACCCACGCGTAGGGCGTGTTCTCGTGGCTGCGCATGAAGAAGCCGGGGCCTGGCGTCGGCACGGTCTTCACCGGCTTCCAGGTCTTCATGTCGATCACGTCGATGGCGCCGTCCTTCAGGTTGGGACTCGCGAGCACGGTGGTGCCGTTCCACGCGAAGGTGATGCCCGAGCCGAGATGCGGCATGCCGGCGATCGGCAGGTCGGCGATCTTGCGGCGGATGTCGAGGTTGACCACCTGCGCGCTTGGCCTGCCGTCGCTGCGCGCGCGCGTCGCGCCGAGCGCGTGGCGGTAGCGCTGGTCGAAGAAGAAGTCGTCCAGCGGCTCGTCGAGCAAGGTGCGGCGCACGCCCAGGAAGCCGGGCTTGGCGATGCCTTCGCCCATCTTGTAGTCGTGCACGTAGCCGTCGAAGATCGGCTCGGCCTTCGGGTCGTACGGGATCTCCCACAGCTCGGCGATGTCCTTCAGCGCCACCACGAAGCTGCGCCGCGGCGCGGCGTCGTACACCGCCGACACGCGCGAGCTCGCCTTGCCGTCGAGGGTCGCGGCGGCATAGGTCTTCACCAGGTTCAGCTCGGCGTCGAACAGCGCGAGCGTGTGCGGCAGGTAGTTGGCGGCCATCACCCAGCGGCCGTCGCCGCTCACCGCGACGTTGCGCATGTTCAGCCCGGCCCGCACCTCGGCCACCACCGCGAGGTTCCACAGGTCGTACTTGGTGATCCAGCCGTCGCGCGAGCCGAAGAACACGTAGCGCCCGTCGGGCGTGAACTTCGGACCGCCGTGCAGCGCGAAGCGGCTCGGGAAGCGATGGAGGCGCTCGAAGCGGTCGCCGTCGACCAGCGACACGTGATGGTCGCCGCCCTCGACCACGACGAACAGGTTCATCGGGTCGGCGCTCCACTTCGGCGTCGCGGGCCACGTGGCCGCCGCCGCATCGGCCGTGCGCGACGCGCGGATGTCGGCCTCGTCCCACTTCGGCGCCGGCACGACCGGCGTGTGGATCCACTGCGCCACGGCGGCGATCTGCGCCGCGTCGAGCGTGCCGGCGAAGCCCGGCATCTGCGTCGCGACGCGGCCCTTCTCGATGACCTGCAGCGTCTCGGGTCGCCGCAGCCGCTCCAGGCTCTCGGGCAGCAGCGCGGGGCCCATGCCGCCGGTGCGCTGTGCGCCGTGGCAGGCGGCGCAGTGCTGCCCGTACAGCGCGACGGGATCGGGCTGCGCCGCGACACGCGGCAGCGCCGCGCACAGCACCGCGGCGCCGAGCATCCGCCGCCACGGCAGCCTCATGCCGCGGCCTCCGTCTCGACGAGGCCGATCTCCGCGTCGTCGAGATAGCAGCCCGGGTCCTCGGCCCAGGCGTTGCCGGTGACCTGCTGCGCGCGCACGCGCGTGTTGCCGCCGCAGATGCCGAGGTGCACGCAGCGCGCGCAGCGCCCCTGCACCGGGCGCGGACGCGACTTCAGCCCCGCCATCAGCGGGTCGCGCGTGTCCTGCCAGATGGCCGAGAACGGCCGCTCGCGCACGTTGCCCAGCGTGTGGTGCCACCACATGGTGTCGGGATGCACCTGGCCGAGGTTGTCGATGTTGGCCACGTTCACGCCGCTGGCGTTGCCGCCCCAGGCCAGCAGCCGCTCGCGCAGCGCGTGGTGCCAGCGCGGCAGCCGCGCGGCGGCCCACTGCAGCAGGTACGGGCCGTCGGCGTCGTTGTTGCCGGTCACGTACTCCTCGTCGCGACCCTCGCGCGCGGCGGCCCACGCCGTGTCGAACAGCAGGTCCAGCGCGGCGCGGGTGCTCGCGAAGTGCGCGTCCTTCGCGCGGTGGATGTTGCCGCGCCCCGCGTAGTTGAGGTGCGAGAAGTAGAACTTCGAGACCCCCTCGTCGCGAATCAGCCGCAGCAGCGCGGGCAGGTCGTGCGCGTTGAGCGCGGTCATCGTGAAGCGCAGCCCGACCTTCACGCCGCGCGCCTGCAGGTGCCGCACCGCGGCGAGGCTGCGGTCGAACGCGCCGTGCAGCCGGCGGAAGCGGTCGTGCGTCGCGCCGATGCCGTCGAGGCTGATGCCCACGTAGTCGAACCGCGCGTCGGCCACGCGGTCGGCCATCGGCTCGTCGATCAAGGTGCCGTTGGTCGACAGGCCCACGTAGAAGCGCATCGCCTTGGCGCGCGCCGCGACGGCGAACAGGTCCGGCCGCAGCAGCGGCTCGCCGCCGGAGAGGATGAGCACCGGCACGCCGAAGGCCTTCAGGTCGTCCATCACGGCGAACACCTCCGCCGTGCTCAACTCGCCCTCGTAGTCGTGGTCGGCCGACAGCGCGTAGCAGTGCCGGCAGGTGAGGTTGCAGCGTCGGATCAGGTTCCAGATCACCACCGGCCCGCCCGGCGCGCCCGGTACACCAGCGTGCGCGGGCGCGGGGTAGACGCCGTCGCGCTCGGCCGCGGCGAGCTGGCGCATGAACTGGCTGATGCGGAACATGGTTCAGTCTTCCTTCAGGCGCAGCCCGGTCTTCTTCAGGATCGCGCTGCTGTACAGGGTCTCGTGCGCGCGGCAGGCCTCGCCGAGCACCGCCGCGATGTCGCGCGCGCGCCGCTCGACCTGCTCGCGGCCGCGGCCGTGCACCATCGCGAACAGGTTGTATGGCCACATCGGCAGCGCGCGCGGGCGGCGGTAGCAGTGGCTGACGAAGGGGAGCGCGCCGACGCTCGGCCCGAGCTCGTCGATGCGCGCGTCGTCCACGTCCCACACGGTCATGCCGTTGGCCACGTAGCCGAGGCGATAGTGGTTGGGCACGGCGCCGATGCGCCGCACCAGGCCCGAGGCGAGCATGCGGCGCAGCCGCTCGCGCACCACGTCGCTGGTGACGCCCAGCATCGCGGCGACGGCCTCGTACGGACGCGGCACGAGCGGCAGGCCGCTCTGCGTGGCCTCGATGAGGCGGCGCTCGAACTCAGCCAGCGGCATCGCCGGCCTCCTCGCCGCGCGCGGGCAGGTGCAGTCGCACGAAGTACTCGCGCTCTTTCGGGAACTCGAACACCGGCAGGCCCGTGTGCGCGCGGATGCGCTCGCAGGCCTGGCGCGCGGCCGCCGGCGACGCGGCGGCGACGACGAACCACATGTTCAGCCGGTGCTCGCGCCGGTAGTTGTGCGCCACCTCCGGCATGGCGTTGACGATGGCGGCGACGCGCGCGAACTGCTCCTGCGGCACGGCCATCGCGGCGAGCAGGAACTGCCCGCCGGCACGCTCGATCTGGAACAGCGGCCCGAAGCGCGTGAGCACGCCTTGCGCGAGCAGGCGCTGCAGGCGCTCGAGCACCTCGTCCTCGCGCAGTCCGAGCTCGTCGCCGACGTCGGCGAACGGCCGCTCCGACAGCGGCAGGTGGCCCTGCAGCCGGTCGATCAGGCGCGCGTCGGTGTCGTCGAGCACCGCGGCGGCGCCGCGCGCGTTGCCGAAGTCATGCGCCACCGCGGCTCTCCACCGGCGCCGCGCCGAAGCGGCGCGCACCCTGCTGCTTGAAGCGGCGGCGGCTGAACAGCACGCGCAGGTCGCAGTCGGCGAGCCCGGCCTCGCCGATGGCGTCGGCCAGCAGCGCGTGCACGACGTCGCGCGAGCGGCCGTGCACCATGCAGTACAGGTTGAACGGCCAGCCCGGCGCGCGCTCGCGCCGGTAGCACAGGGTCACGCCGGCCTGGCGCGCCAGCCGCACGCCGAGCGAGTCGACGCGGTGGTCGGGCACGTCGAACACGGTCATCGCATTGGCCGCGAAGCCGAACTCGTGGTGGCGCACCACCGCGCCGAAGCGGCGCAAGGTGCCGCGCGCGAGCCAGCCGCGCAGCGTGGCGAGCACCGCGCGGCGCGGCCGGCCGAGCACGGCTGCCCACTCGTCGAAAGGACGCGCCACCAGCGGCAGCCCGCGCTCGGCCAGCGCGGCCAGCGGCTCGTCGGCCGGGGCGACCGCGCTGCGCGTGTGCGCGTCGCGCTGCGCGGCCGGCGTGCCGGCGTGCGCGCCACCCAAGTCGAAGCCGAGGTCGATGCGGTAGGCGCGGCGCATCGGCAGCCGCAGCGCGGCGCAGCCGGTGGCCGACTCGAGCACGCGCACGCCGGCGTCGACCTGCGCGGCGTCGCGCCCGGTGAGCACGAACCACAGGTTGAAGCGGTGCTCGCGCTCGTAGTTGTGGTTCACGCCGGGATGCGCCGACACGACGGCGGCGACCGCGTCGAGCCGCGCGGCCGGCACCGCCATCGCGCACAGCAACGCCGCGCCGCCGGCGCCGGCGGCGAACACGCCGCCGATGCGGCTGAGCGATCCGTCGGCGAGCGCGTCGCGGTACGTCTGCAGCACGCGCGCCTCGTCGAGGCCGTGCGCGTCGGCGATGCGCGCGAACGGCGCCTCGGCGAGCGGGAAGTCGCGCTGCCAGCCGTTGAGCAGCGCCAGGCGCGGATCGAGCCGCGTGTCCATCGCTCACAGCCCCACGCGCGCGGCACGCGCGGTGAAGAAGATGCCGCTGGGCGCGTCGACGTCCAGCGCGGCCAGGGTCGCGAAGCTCGCGGTGTCGACCACGGACACGCGGTTCGCGTCGCGCGAGCTGATCCACACGGCCTCGCCGCGCGGCGTGAACTCCATGTGCAGCACCGCGGCGCCGGGCTCGAGCGTGCGCACCACGCGGCGCGACGGCGTGTCGATCACCTGCACGCGGTGGTAGTCGGGCAGCGCGAAGTTCACCCACACCTGCCGCCCGTCGGGCCGCGCCATCACGAACACCGGCTGCCCGGCCACCGGGACGCGCGCCACCTCGGCCCAGCTCTCGGTGTCGACCACCAGCACCTCGTGCCGCCCGATCGCCGGCAGGTACGCGTGCCGGCCGGCGACGGCCCAGCCGCGCAGGTGCGGCATCTTGTACACCGGCAGCGGCTGCTCGCCGCGGCCGTAGCCGGCGAGGATGCGGCGCGGCCGCGGCGTCTCGTCCCACAGGTCCACCACCACCAGCCCGTCCTCGCCGAACAACCCGGCGATGTAGTGGCGCCCGTTGGGCGTGACCAGCGCGTCGTAGGGCTGGCGGCCGATGCCGTCGAAGCGCAGCAGCTTCGGCGAGCGCGCGTCGGACACGTCGGCGATGCAGATCGCGTCGGCGTCGAACAGCGAGTACACGAAGCGGCGGCCCGGCAGGTCGGCCAGCCCGACCACGCGCGAGCGCGCGCCCGACGCGGTGAGCGCCGGGATGTCGCACAGCAGCTGCAGGCTCGCCGCGTCGAACACCTTCACGCCGCCGGGCGTGTAGTTCTGCGCCGCCACCAGCGAGCCGTCCTGCGAGATCGCCCCGCCGATCGAGTTGCCGGCCTGCATCACGCGACCGGTGACGCGCCGCGCCGGCAGGTTGACGCGCGTGAGCGCGCCGTCGCGGCCGAAGACGAAGGCGTCGGCGCCGTCGCGCGAGAACACGACCGATGCGTGCGACAGGTCGCCCAGCCCGCCCACCTCGCCCAGCACCGTGCGCTGCGTGGTGTTGACGATCGACAGCGCGCCGCGCGCGCGCTGCACCACGACGCCGAGGTCTCCGGTGCCGGCCTGCGGCGGCGCCGTCGCGCGCGCCGCGGCCGTTGCGCCGGCGCTCGCGCAGCCCGACAAGGTCCCCAGAGCGCCGAGGCCGGCGAGCGCTCCGAGTCCCAGCAGGCCCCGACGTCGCGCGTCGCGCGGCACGTTCATCGCGCGACGCTCCGCTCCGGCGAGGCCTCGGGCAGGCCCTGCACCAGCCGCTCGGCGATCCAGCGCGCCTCGGCCTCGCTGAGCATCGCGCGCCAGCCCGGCATCGGCGTGCCGGGGCGGCCGTGGAAGATGGTCGCGGCCATCGAGCCGACCGGCTTGTCGGCCAGCGCCTCGCGCGTTAGCGCCGGCCCGAGGCCGCCGGTCAGGCGCATGCCGTGGCACGAGCCGCAGTCCTGCCGGACCATGCGCACCAGCTGCTGCTGCCGCGCGGCGTCGGGCGCGGCGGGTGCGGCAGCGGCAGGTGCGGCAGGCTGCGCGCACGCCGCCCCTGCCGCCAGCGCAGCCGCCATCGACAGCAGCACGTCGCGCATCGGCATGCTCAGGACTTCAGCATCGCCTCGACCGCGGCCTTCAGGTCGGCGTCGCCGATCTTGTCGGGCCCGGTGGGCGCCATCGGCACGGGCCCGAACGAGCCCGCGCCGCCCTTGCGCACCTTGTCCATCAGCCTGGCGACGACGTCCTGGCCCTTGTACTTGGCGGCGATCTCCTTGAACGACGGGCCGACCAGCTTCTTGTCCTTGGCGTGGCAGGCCATGCAGCCGGCCTTGTCCATCACCTGGTCGACGTTGTTGGCCTGCGCGGCGCCGGCGGCGAGCGCCGCGGCCGCTGCGATCAGCAGTGCTTTCATGGTGGCGCTCCTCGCTCAGTAGACGTCGCGCTGCGTGTTGTGCACGTTGAAGTGCCCGGTCGGCGTGACCAGGCGCGGGTCCTTGATCACGGCCTTGAGCTTGCGCGTCATGTCGTCGACGACCACCAGCGCGCTCTGCTTGTCCTTCGCCGACCACACCGCGAACCAGACCTCGTCGCCGGCCATGTTGTATTCGGGCTGCACCACGCGCATCGCGCCGCCGTCCTTGATGCCGGCCCATTCGGCGATGGGCAGCACCTCGTAGCCCTTGTCGAGGTTGCGGATGTCGAACACCGCCACCGACTGCGAGATCTTCGGATCGGGGTTCAGCGGCGTGTCGACGTACAGGTTGGTCGACTTCGGGTGCGTCTTCAGGAACAGCGAGCCGCCGCCCTGGCCCTTGAGCTTGGCGACTTCCTTGAACGCGATGTCCCGGCGCTTGGCGTCGGTGGCGATCAGCGAGATCGTCTCGTCGCCGAGGTGGCCGGTGGCCCACACCGGGCCGTACTTCGGGTGCACGAAGTTGGCGCCGCGCCCCGGGTGCGGGATCTTGCCCACGTCGACCAGCCGCACGAGCTTGCCTTCCTTGGCGTCGACCACCGCGATCTTGTTGCTCTGGTTGGCCGCGACCATGAAGTAGCGCTTGCTCGAGTCCCAGCCGCCGTCGTGCAGGAAGCGCGCGGTGCCGATGGTGGTGACCTTCAGCGCGTCGAGATTGGAGTAGTCGACCATCAGGGTCTGGCCGGTCTCCTTCACGTTGACCACGAACTCGGGCTTGAAGTGCGAGGCCACGATCGAGGCGACGCGCGGCTCGGGGTGGAACTCCTGCTTGTCGACCGTCATGCCGCGCGTGCCGACGATCTTCAGCGGCTCGAGCGTGTCGCCCTTCATGATCACGTACTGCGGCGGCCAGTAGCTGCCGGCGATGGCGAGCTTGTCGGTGAAGTCGCCTTCCTTGCCCTTGTACTTGCTGGTGTCGACCGAGCGCGCCTCCAGGCCGATGCGGATCTCGGCCACGTTGTCGGGCTTCTCCATCCACAGGTCGATCATGTTGACCTTGGCGTCGCGGCCGATCACGTAGATGTAGCGCCCCGAGGCCGACAGGCGCGAGATGTGCACCGCGTAGCCGGTCTTGACGATGTTGATGATCTGCTTGGTGTCGCCGTCGATCAGCGCCACCTCGCCGGTGTCGCGCAGGGTCGTCGAGAAGATGTTCGCGATGTTGTAGCTGTTCATCTTCTTCTTCGGCCGCTGGTCCGGCGGCACCAGCACCTTCCACGTCGCCTTCATCTCGGCCATGCCGAACTCCGGCGGCGTCGGCGCGTCGTGCTGGATGTAGCGCGCCATCAGGTCGACTTCCTTCTCGCTCATCTCGCCCGAGGTGAGCCAGTTCGGCATGCCGGCGGCCGAGCCGTAGGCGATGAAGACCTTGAGGTAGTCGGTGCCCTTGGCCTGCGTGAGGTCGGGGGTCAGCGCCTTGCCGGTCGCGCCCTTGCGCAGCACGCCGTGGCAGCCGGCGCAGCGCTCGAAGTACAGCTTGCGCGCGGTGTCGAACTCGGCCTGCGTCATCGGCGGGGCCTTCGGGTTGGTCGACTGGTACATCGCCTCGCCGGCCAGCGGCGAGGTGCCCGCCTGGTAGTTCAGCTCGGGCTGCGTGACCGGCTTCTTGTCCTGCGCCTGCGCGTGTGCGCCGAAGGCGACCGCGGCCAGCAGCGCCGCCGCCGCGAGCCGGGTGATGTGCGGGGTTCTCATGGATCGCTCCGTCGTGGGTTGCGGGCGCATGGTCGGCGCGCGCCGCCCGGGCGTCCTTGAACTGCTTCAAGGACGCGCACGGGCCTGCCGCCGACGATGCGCCACGGAGGCCCGACCCCGATGACGCACCTTCACGAGCCGCTGCAGTTCCACGCCGAGGTCGCGCACGCGCCGCCGCGGCCGGGCACCGTGCTGCTGGTCGGCGCCGGCCCGGGCGACCCCGAGCTGCTGACCGTGCGCGCGGCGCGCGCGCTGCGGCGCGCCCGGCTGGTGCTGTACGACCACCTCGTCTCGCGCGAGGTGCTGCGCCTCGTGCCCGAGGACGCGGACCTGCTCTACGTGGGCAAGGAGAGCGGGCGCCACACCTTGCCGCAGGAGTCGATCACCGAGCTGATGGTGCGCCTCGCGCGCAGCGGCAAGTCGCTGCTGCGCCTGAAGGGCGGCGACCCCTACGTGTTCGGGCGCGGCGGCGAGGAGGCCGAGGCGCTGGCCGCCGCCGGCGTGCCGTTCGAGGTGGTGCCGGGCATCAGCGCGGCGCAGGGCATGGCCGCGTGCGCCGGCATGCCTCTGACGCATCGCGACCACGCGGCGTCGGTGGTGTTCGCGACCGGGCACCTTCGGGAAGGTTCGCGCGACGGTGCGCAGCGTGGCGGCGCCGGCGCCGCCTGCGCCGTCGACCTCGACTGGGCCGCGCTCGCGCGACCGCGCCAGACGGTGGTGATCTACATGGGCGTGGCGACCCTGCCCGTGATCTGCGCGCAGCTCATCGCGCACGGCCTGCCGGCCGACACGCCGGCCGCGGTCGTCGAGCGCGCGACCCTGCCCGAGCAGCGCAGCCTCGTCGGCACCCTCGCCAGCTTGCCCGCGCTCGCGCAGATGCACGACGCGCGCGCGCCGGCGCTCATCGTCGTGGGCAGCGTGGTGTCGCTGCACGGCGTGCTGTCGCGCGAAGCGGCCGTCGCGCTCGAACACACCGAAGCACGCTGAGACATTCGCGCCGGCCGCCGCGGCGGCATGCCGCGACACAATCGCGGCATGCCACGACTCTCGCCGACGCGACCGTGCGCGCTGCTGTTCGCCGCCTTCGCGCTGGTCGGCGCCGTCGCCGCGCAGCCGACGGCGCCCGCCGCGCCGGCGAGCGCCCCCGCCCCCGCCGCCTCGGCCTCCGCGCCCGCGGCAGCCGATTCGACGCGCCGGCCGCGCATCGGGCTCGTGCTGTCCGGCGGCGGCGCGCGCGGCCTCGCGCACGTGGGCGTGCTCAAGGTGCTGGAGGCGCAGCGGGTGCCGGTGGACGTGATCGCGGGCACGTCGATGGGCGCGATCGTCGGCGGCCTGTACGCGAGCGGCCTCGGCGCCACGCAGCTCGAGGCCGAGTTCGGCAAGGTCGACTGGGAGTCGCTGTTCGCGCGCCGGGTGGCGCGGCAGGACCTGTCGCAGCGGCGCAAGGAAGAGGACTTCGAGATCGCGCCGGCCCTCGAGATCGGGCTGCGCGACGGCGAGCTGCGGCTGCCGATCGCGGGCGTGTCGAGCCGCGGCCTCGAGCTGCTGCTGCGTCGCTACACCTTGCCGGTGCGCGGCATCGAGGACTTCGACCGGCTGCCGATCCCGTTTCGCGCGGTCGCCACCGACCTGGAAACCGGGCAGCCCGTCGTGTTCAGCCGCGGCGACCTCGCCGCGGCGATGCGCTCGAGCATGTCGGTGCCCGGCGTGTTCGCGCCGACCGAGATCGACGGCCGCATCCTCGGCGACGGCGGGCTCGTCGACAACCTGCCGGTCGAGGTGGCGCGCCGGCTCGGTGCCAACGTGGTGATCGCGGTCAACATCGGCACGCCGCTGGCGCGGCGCGACACGCTCGGCTCGGTGATCGGCGTGACCGCGCAGATGATCAACATCCTCACCGAGCAGAACGTGCAGCGCTCGCTCGCCGCGCTCGACCCGCGTCGCGACCTGCTGATCGCCCCGCCGCTGGGCGAGCTGACCGCGGGCGACTTCGCGCGGACGAAGGAGCTGATCGCGCTGGGCGAGGCGCACGCGAAGACCCTGCTGCCGCAGCTCGCGCGCTTCGCGCTGCCCGAGGACGAGTGGCAGCGCCTGGCGGCCTCGCGGCGCGTGCCGCCGAAGCCGCCGGGCACGATCGCGCAGGTGCGCTTCGAGGGCGCCGAGTACAGCAACCCCGAGCGCTTTGCCGCGCAGCTCGAGAGCCAACCCGGCCAGCCGTTCGACGTGGCCGCCGCCGAGCGCGACGGCCGTGCCCTGGCCGCCAGCGGCGACTACCTGCGCACCGACTACCGGCTCGAGGAACTGCCCGCCGGGCTGGGCCTGGTGTTCGACCTCGAGGAGAAGCCGTGGGGCCCGCACTACTTCCGCATCGGGCTGGACCTGGCGACCGACTTCGCCGGGCGCGGCGACTTCAACATCAAGATCAGCCACAACCGCCACTGGCTCAACGCCGACGGCGCCGAGTGGCGCAACCGCGTGGCGATCGGCTCGACGCCGCGCTGGTTCACCGAGTGGTACCAGCCGCTGAACTGGACCGGCGCGCTGGCCAACGACTGGTTCGTGGCGGCCTATGCCGAGGCCGAGACGCGCAAGGTCTCGGTCTACCGCATCGACGACCCGGCCTTCGCCGTGCGCCGCGTGGGCGAGCAGGAGCTCGGCCGCTATCGCCGCACGAGCGGCCGGCTGGGGCTCGACCTCGGCCAGCCCTGGGGCCGCATCGGCGAGCTGCGTGCGGGCCTCACCGTGCTCGCCTGGGAGAACGATCCCGAGATCATCGCGACCTCGCAGCCGACCACCTTCACCGCGCAGCGCTGGCGCGAGGTGGGCCTGCGGCTGCACGTGGTGATGGACCAGCTCGACTTCGCGAGCTTCCCCACGCGCGGCTGGCGGGTCGAGGCCGAGCACGTGCTCGGTCGCCGGCGCGGCCCGCTCGACGCGGTGGACGGCGGGCGCGAGGACTTCGCGCGCTTCGAGCTGCAGACCACCGGCGTCGCCAGCCTCGGGCGGCACACCGCCAACGCATTCGTGCGCGCGCTGCACGCCGACCAGCGCACCGGCACGGGCCTCGGCCGCTACACCCTGGGCGGCTTCCAGAACCTCTCGGGCTACAAGCCGGGGCAGATCGAGGGCAACTACCTGCTGTTCGGACGGCTCAGCTACTACTACCGGCTGCAGACGCAGCCGGTGCTGACGCGCGGGCTGTTCGTCGGCGGCACGCTCGAGGCGGGCAACGCGTGGGAGCTGCGCGGCGACGTGTCGCTGCGCGACATGCGCACCGGCGGCAGCGTCTTCCTCGGGGCCGACACCGCGCTCGGGCCGCTGTACTTCGGGCTGTACACCGCGCCGCGCGGACACTCGGGCGTGTACCTGCTGCTCGGGCGGCCCTGAGCGGCGCGCGGCTCCGACATAGGGATGGGCTCGCGGCGTGGCGCATGCCACAGTCGTGCGACATGCCGCCGCCCGCCCCGCCCCGTGTCGCGTTCGACTTCACCCGCATCACGCGACCGGCCGCGCCGCGCACGCTGATCAGCCACTCCGACGGCGACACGCCGCTCATCCAGCAGCCGGTGCGCATGGTTTCGTGCGACACGCCCGAGAAGGCCGGCTACGCGGGCGGCGAGGCGCTCGCGCAACGCAAGCTCGACACCGCGCGCGAGCGGCTCGAAGGCGGCTTCTACGATGCGCTGCCCGAAGGCCTGCGGCGCCACCTGGTCGCGCGGCTCGGGCCCGACGCGGCGCGGCGCCACCAGCAGGCCGGCCAGCTCGCCGGCGAGGCCTTCGGCCGCCTGCTGACGGAGCGGCTCGTGCGCCCCGACGGCCAGCGCCGCCCGCTGGCCGTGGTGCCGACGGGCGACCTGATCGACCGCTACGGCCGGCTGCTCGCGTACTTCGCGCCGCACTTCTCGAAGAAGGAACTGCCGCCGCGCGGCGACCCGGCGCGCCGCACGTTCAACCTCGACATGATCGACAACGGCTGGGCGGCCTTCTTCCCCGTCTACCCCGCGCTGCCGCGCAACGACGACCTGCAGCTCGCGGTCGACGCCGCCGCGGCCGCGTGGAACGGCCGTCGCGGCGCCTGGCGGGCGTTCGGCCGGAGCCTGCTGCTCGGCTACGAGTACCGCATGGCGATCAAGCTGGCGACCGAGGCGACGCCGGCCAAGGGCATCGCCGCGGCGTTCCAGCGCGGCTGCGTCGACCTGCGCACCAGGCGCGACGTGGGCGCCTTCGGCTGGTGGAAAGTGCCGCCGCCGTACCGGCTGTGGTACTGGCTCGCCGACCTGCCGCGTGCGCGCGTCGATCTCGGGCTCGCGCCATGACGCCACGCGCTCCCACCGTTCGCGGGCGCGCGGCTCGGGGGATGGCGGCGGCGGCCGCGCTTCCTAGACTCCGTGCCGTGATCGGCAGTAGGTGATCGACGTGACGAGTGTGTTCCTGGAGTCGGAGCTGGCGGCAGTCCCGGACGCGACGGCGGCCGACGGGCTGGAGCGCACGGGCGACGGCTCGGTGCGCTCGCGCGAAGGCTGGGTGGTGCGCTTCCTCGGGCCGGATCTCATCGAGTACTGCAGCGGGCGCGCCGCCTGCCTCGTGAACGTGGCCTGGTCGCCGGTCGATCGCGCGCGACGCATCTACGCCAGCGAGTCGTCCTCGGAGCTGTTCCCGCACCTGCGCGAACACCTCGCCGCCGCGATGCGGCTGTTCCAGGGGCACTACGTCGTCGTGTGAGTCGCGGGCTCGCGCAGCGCCTGCGCGATCTGCCCGGCCACGAAGTCGGGGCGCTCGTGCACGATCCAGTGCGTGGCGCCCGGCACCCGCACGAGCGTCATCTGCGGCACGAAGGCCTCGAGCCCGTCGAGCAGCTTCGGCGGCAACGCCGTGTCGGCCTCGGCCCAGACCACGCGCGTGGGCACGCGCACCGTCACCGCCTCGGGCGGGAACTCGACGCGATGGATCGGGTCGTCGGGCGAGGTCGGCGGCTTCAGCGGACTGGCGCGGTAGTAGTGCAGGCCGCCGTCCAGCCCCGCGCTCCACACCGCGCGATAGCGCGAGCGCGTGGCCTCGTCGAGCCAGCCGCCGCCGGGGTGCGACGGGTCGGTCGCGCCCATGCGGGTGAAGAAGGTCCACAGCCGCGCGAAGTCGTTCTCGGCCAGCAGCCGGGCCGCGTCGGGCCGGCACAGGAAGTTCATGTAGGCGCTGGCCTTCTGCTGGGCCGGGTCGGACTTCAGGTCGCGCAGGAACGTGGCCGGGTGCGGCGAGTTGACGATCACCAGGCGCTCGATCAAGTCAGGCCGCTGCGCCGCGAGGTTCCACGCGACCGCGCCGCCCCAGTCGTGCGCCACGAGCGCGGCCAGCCGACCCTGCGGCGATCCGCCGACCTGCGCGATCAGGGCGGCCACGTCGGCCACCAGGTGCTTCGCGCGGTACGCGTCGACCTCGGCGGGCTTGGACGAGCCGCCGTAGCCGCGCAGGTCGGGCGCAATGCAGCGCCAGCCCTGCGCCGCCAGGCGCTGCATCACCTCGTCCCACACGAAGGCGGCTTCGGGAAAGCCGTGCAGCAGCAGCACGCGCGCGCCGTCGGCCGGCCCGCAGGCGCGGCAGGCCAGGGTGATGCCGTGCGGCAGCGCGGCGTCGAAGGTCTCGAGGGCCGGCAGTGTCACCGCGGATGGATCCATTGGTGGATCGTCTGCGCCGCGTCGTCGACGCCGCGCCGGTCGAGCGCCGAGAACAGCGTCACGCCGATGTCCGCCGCCTCGGTGGCGATGGCGCCCAGCACCTGCTGCGCCGCCGCCAGCGCCTGCGGCGCCTCGCGCCTGGACAGCTTGTCGGCCTTGGTCAGCAGCACCAGCAGCCGCACCTCGCCCGCGCCGACGCGCGGCGCGATG
>Ga0073934_10006972_pt1 | contig 16067 bp, 9 predicted proteins | sample LarsenN4metaG_FD_76834 | JGI IMG/M metagenome (GOLD analysis project Ga0073934, IMG submission 76834) | Hot spring sediment bacterial and archeal communities from British Columbia, Canada, to study Microbial Dark Matter (Phase II) - Larsen... ...
ATCCTGCAGGTTGGTCGAGTCGGTGACCGTCACGGTGATCGAATAGGGCGCATCGGCCGGCTTGTTGTCGGCGTAAATATGCGCTTTGGAGAAGGAAAACTTGCCCGCCGCCAGGTTGAGCGTGTCGGTGTTGCCATCGCCCCAGTTGATGAGGACGTCGTGGGTGTCGCCGGCATTCGGGTCGGTAAACGATCCGTTGAGAGTCAGCGAAGTGCCCTCATTGACCGGGCTTGGTGCGAGCGTCAGGTCAGTGTCATCGATGACCGGGGGCGCGTCCGCAGGCGATTGGAGTGCCGCGTAAATATTGAGCCGGCCGCCCGTCACGGTGATGCCGTTCAGCGAGACTGTCGCAGTGGCACTGTTCAGGATGGCGTTGCGAATTTGTTCCGCGGTAGCACCGGCAAATTTCGAGGCGTAAAGAGCCGCGGCGCCGGTGACGTGCGGCGTGGCCATCGAGGTGCCGTTATACGATGCGTAGGAATCGACCGGCACCGTCGAGTTGATTCCAGAGCCCGGAGCGCCAATGTCAACCGTCGTCGCTCCATAGCTCGAAAAGCCGGAACGAGCGCCGGTATTTGTAATCGACGCAACCGCGATCACTGCCTCATAACTGGCTGCCGATTCGGACCCGGCCGCGACCAGCGTCGAGTAATTGGACGGGTAATTTGCCGTCGAATCGTTGTTGGCATTGGCATTTCCTGCCGCAGCGATGAAGAGGATTCCCGCCTTTGCAGCGCGATTGATGGCGGCATGGAGGCCGGTGGACGCCCCGCCTCCGCCCCATGAGTTATTCGTCGCGACGATGTTCAGGCCATGCCGCTGTTTCAAGTCGGTCAGATAGTCGATTGCCAGAATCGCATTGGCGGTAGTTCCTGAACCTTCCAGGAATTTCGCCGAAATCATGGTGACGTTCCAGTTCACACCGACGACGCCCGTGGCGTTGCCGCCCTCGGCGCCGATGGTTCCGGCGACGTGCGTTCCATGATCGTCGATCACGCCGTCGTAAGTCGAATTGTCGTTGTTCTTAAAATCCCAGCCGTGAATATCGTCGATTCTTCCGTTGCCGTCGTTGTCGACGCCGTCGATGGGATCGAATGGATTCGTCCACGAATTCGCATCGAGATCCGGGTGGCTATACTGGAAACCTTCGTCAATGATGCCGACGTAGATGTTGTTGGAGCCGATATAGCCTTCGTCCCAAACCTTTTCGACTTGCGTGCCGAACACGTTGGTCGTGCCGGCAGCGCCGATCGCCGACGGAAGATCGTCGCTGTACATGCCCCAGAGACTGGTGCCGCCCGCAGTGTAGTAAGGGTCGTTGCTGACAAACGACGGCGTGTAAATCCAGTTGGGCTCCGCGTATTCGACGCCCGGCAGGGCGGCGACGATTCGGGCGGCATCCTCGACGCTGAGGTCGTCGGGCAAGCGCATGCGTTCGAGAACGCCTTGACCCGTGTACTGCATCGCGCTGGTGTGAAGTTCCTCGACAAGCGACGCGCCGATGACGCTGCGTGCATCCACGCGCAATTCGCCCATGGCCGTCGGCGCAAATTGCACCAGGAGTTCATTCGAAATGTAGGCCGACGGCGTGGTCCGATCCTCCAGCACTTCCAGCCGCAGCCGTTGGCGGCGATCCAGGGGCACAAAAGTCCGACGGGTCGAAAAGCGCACAGCCGGCGCATCGTCATGCCGCGACAGCCGGCGACGCCATTGAGGGGAGGCCATTGTTTTAAGTCTCGCGAGGTCCAATGAGGGGCTGGAAGGGGTATATCAGAATGGAAAAAGCGCGGCGAATCAAGAAGATTCGCCGCGCTTTTTCATTTTTATCGAAATGTTTCCGACTACCCGACAAAGACGCCGCCGAGGAAGTTCATGTCATAGGGCATGAAGAAGGCAAGCTTCTTCAGGTTGGTGCCCTTGAGCGCCATCAATCGGTTCGGAATGCCGGAGTTCGTCGAGACGAGGATGTCGGCCTTGCCGTCGCCGTCGAGGTCCTTGGCGCCGACCTGGACGCCGCCGGTGTAGCCCGGGAAGGTGGCGAAGCTCCAGATCGTTTGGGCGGTGTTCTTGCCGTTGAAGACTTTGACGCGGGTCTGGTAACCGGGTTTGGCGCCGGAGCCGACGATGATGTCGCCGCGGCCATCGCCGTTGACGTCGCCGATGGCAACGCTGACGCCGCCGAGCATGGTGGATTCGAAGGCCATGAAGTTCTTCATCAAGAGCGGATTGCCCGTGCCGCCGGCGAAGTCGGTGCGGTAGATGCGAACTTCGGGCGGGCCGCCGGGGCCGCGGCCGACGACGAGATCCATCACGCGGTCGCCGTTGTAGTCGCCGGAAGCGACGTTAATGACGCCGTTGAAGCCCGCGAACGGCTGGAAGTTAAACGTCCCAAAGACGGCGTTGGTCGGGCTGGCGCCGTCGATGACGATGACCTTGCCGATGCTCGTGCCGAGGATGATGTCGGCCTTGCCGTCGCTGTTCAGGTCGCCTGCCGCGACATTCAAGCCGGCGGTGTAGTTGGTGAGCGGGGCCAGGAATTCCTTGAGCAGGTTGCCGGTGGCGCCGCTGAAGATCTTGATGTGTGGTCCGCCGCCCGCGCCCGGCGCGGTGATGATGTCTTCGGTTCCGTCGCCGTCGACGTCGCCGGTGGCGACGCGAACGCCGCCCTGGAAGCCGGAGGCATAGGCCAGGATGTCGTACTTGATCGTGTTGTCGAGGTTGAAGACCTTGACGCGAGGCTGCGTGCCCACACCGGGACCGGCGACATAATAGCGAGTCGTCGGGTTATAGAAGGCCGGCACGCCGATCACGACGAAGGTGGTGAAATCGGTGAACAGGCCTTCCTTGTCGGTCATTCGCCCGCGAACTTCGAAGATGCCGTTGTTGCCGAAGTTGACGGTCACGGTCGGCGAAGTTCCGTTGAGAATGTCGGCCGGGAACGTCGCTGTGGCCGGCGAGGTGAAGTCGCCATCGTTGTCGAAATCGATGCTGTACTTCATGCTGGCCACGTCGGCGGCGCCATCGACCGGCGTGAAGGTAAACGTAATCGGATCGGCCGCGCTCGCTTTCGGCCCGTCGTTGACGAAGTTGCCGGTCGGGGCCGTGTTGGCGACGGTGATCTTCGCCTGCGGGGCGATGCCGATGCCGCCGTCGTCGTCCGTGATGGTGAGGTTGACGCGGAAGATGCCGGCATCGTCCGGCGCGAAGGAGAACGCTTGCTGGTCGGTCGGCGTGCCGGGATTGTAGGCGACGCCGTTCTTGGTCACCGACCAGTTGTAGGTGAACGTATCGAGGATGCCGGGGTCCGCAGCGGCAGCGAAGAAGTTCAACGTCTGGCCTTCGAGCGCCGTCAGCGGAGCGCCCAGGATCTTGGCGGTGGGAGCGACGTTGGAGACGAGGGCGGTAATGCTGCCCGGAGGGCCGGCGTTATTTCGCTCGTCGATCACGGTTGCGGAGACGGCGAAGCTTCCGTTATCGCGGAACTTGTGCTGAACGTTGAAGGTTTGCTGACCGATAAACAGCGGCACATCCTGAACCGGGGTACCGTCGCCCCAGTTGATTCGGACCGTGTGCCTTTCGGCGAGGCCGTCCGGGTCGGTGAACCGGCCTGAAAGCACTACAGCGCTGCCCTCGGGCGCCGGACTGGGAATGATGTCGAGGAACCCGCCATTGCCGAAGCTCGGCGGAGCGCCTTTCGTGCCGATGATGGTCAAGCGGACTTGTTGCAGTGTGCCGCCGCCGGCGGTTCCTGAGAGATCGCGAACGCGGATTCGCCAGGTGCCGTTGCTTCGTTCGCCCCAGAATTGAGGCGAGATCAAACGCCAGTTAAAGTCCGGGTTGGTGTCGTTATGCGGATCGGCCAGAATCGAGACGGTGCCGCTGGGGGAGATCAAAGCGATCTCGAGCTCGCCGCGCGATGGGTGAGTCAGCTGTAGATCAATTTGAGCCCATTCGGTTTCGAAGCCCTCGGTGATGTTGATCGATGCTTCCACGCCGGCCGGGTCGTTGTCCGGAATCGCGACATTCGGATTGATCGTCGCCGTCGTGATCTCTTCGGCAGCGACCGGCTTCCAGGTTCGGGCCAGGTTGAGCGCGGCGGCCATGTTGGGCCGGCCGAAACCGTACTTGTTGCTTGTGTTGAACCCGGCGCCGTTGACGATCCAGGTGGCGTCGGTCGGATCGGTCTTGGTCGATGTCTTGGCCAGGATGTACATGACATCGCGCGGACCGAAGTTCGGATTCACGGACAGGATATCGGCGACGATGCCGGCGACGACGGGAGTAGCAGCCGATGTACCGTTGAAGCCGGTCGTGTAATCGCCGTTTTCGTAGCCCTGCGACCCGGTCATGTCGGTGGTCACGCTGGCCGCAGGGGCCGCCACAAAGATGCCGGCGCCGAAGGTGCTATACGACGACAGCTTGCCGTCCGGTTCCAAGGCGGCCACGGAAATGACCTGCCGCATGTTGTTCGGTTCGCGATAGTTGACGCGGCTGCCCTGATCGCCGGTGTTGCCGGCCGAGAAGAGGGTCACCGATCCCTTGCCGCCGCGACCGTTGTAGAAGGAATCCAGAATGGCGGCCTTCATCATCGGTCCGACCATACTCAGGTTGCCCGGATTGCGGATGCCGTAGCTATTGGTGTAAACGCCCGCGTAGTTATTCTTGTAGGTGAGCGAAATCGCGGCGTTGGCATCGGTAAATCCGCCGAGAATATTCGTGGCCGCCCACTGCGCATTGAACGCAGTGCCGACGACGCCGAGGCTGTTGTTGCCCTTGGCGGCCGCCAGGCCGGCGGTGGCGGTCCCGTGCGGGCCGCCGGTCGGATCGTTGTCGTTGCCGCCGAAATCCCAGCCGTAGAGATCGTCGACGAGGCCGTTGCCGTCGTCATCCACGTTGTTGCCGGCGACTTCATCGGGATTCAGCCAGCGGCTCGGCAACAGGTCCGGGTGCAGGATTTCCGTGCCTTCGTCGCCGACGACGATCAACGTGCCGGTGCCAGTGGTAATATCCCAGCCCGGCTCCGCGTTGACGTCATTGCCGGCCGCTCCACCTGCCTGGCCGGTATTCTTCAGGTGCCATTGCTCCGGATAGCGCGGATCATTCGGCACCAGATCCGGGGTAATCGAGTACGCCAGCAACGGATAGTAGTAGGCGATGGCGCCGTTTTGCTGCGACTGTGTGAATTGTGAGGCTAGCTGGCTGATGTTTTGGTCGGAAGCGAATGTCCAAATGCGGGTGTTGCTGAGGAGCGGCGCCGCGACATTGCCCGAAACGCCGAATTGAGACGCAAGGGTATCGCCGTTCACGCCTCCGCCGAGTCCTACCACCCATTGCTTCGTGTAAGTAAACGGCGTGGGGGAAGTGGACGTCCCGAGCAAGTATTCGCTCTGCTTCGCCATCCATTGATGGTCGCCCGGCGTCATGGTGTAGCCGGTGTATCCAGAAGGTACGTCGCGATCTTCGAGTCGCTGGATCTGGGGAAGATAGTTTACACTGGGGCGAGCACGGCGAGTCGTTCGGTTGGCGGTTCGCGGACCAAACCAGCGTTGCCACCATTTGCGGGTAATCACTGTCCAACTCCTCAGCAAAAAGACGCTGACCCGCTGGAGCCCCTCCCCGAGTCTTGGAGAGTGCGAGTCACCGACGAGAGAAAGAATTTATCTATTGTGAGCGGCGCTCAACTCCGAAGCAAGCCAACATTCAGCAGTTACAACAGGAATTTTCGGCCGGCTCAACGCATAATGCCTGACTTACCGATCTTTCTGTAATCCGTTTTTCCAACCGGCTTCGGACAACAATCCTGCCGATTGTTGCTGTTCCGCCGAAAAAGCCGGATGGGGGGCGACCCAGATCGAGGTCAGAAATCGCGCGAGAAACCATTTAATTAGACGAATCAACACAACCATTAGTTCCCCCAGACCCTTGATTATCCCACTCCTTCGGCTATAGTGTGGGGCATGGTGGGTCCCAGTGGAACTCAGTGGGAGAACGCCTCCCAGGGCGGGTGCTCCGGCAGTGGGTGGTCTTGGCAATGCTCCTAACCGGAACGCATCCACGCACGCTGGACGACAAAAAACGGCTGGCATTGCCGAAGCGCATCCGTGAGCTCTTGGGCGAGCCGGACACGCTCTTTCTAACCCCCGGGCCGGACCAAAGTCTCTGGCTCTATACGAAGGCCGAGCTGGAAAGGCTCGCCGCCAGGCTGGACGAGACGCCGGCCACCGATGCCGAGGGCCGCGTCTTCCGTCGACTGTATTTCGCGCAAACCGAGGCGGTCGAGGTGGACAAAAACGGCCGCGTGCTGATCCCGGATCGATTGCTGCAGTTTGCCGACCTGAAAAATGAAGTGGTGCTGCTGGGCGTTCGCGACCATCTCGAGCTCTGGGACGCGGCTCGCTGGCAGCAGTTTGTGACGCAACACGGCCCCCGCTTCGACGCAGTGGCCGAAGGCGCTTTTCGCAAGTGATCATCGAGGGCTGCCCCGCACCGAGGGGGTCACGAGGCAGTAGCAGCTGCCTCTGACGGGACCAGGCCGCCGACCTAATTCCCACGGGCCGCCGGCTTCCACCAGCCCTCTTTTTTCTTTTCCTGCCAGCTATTTTGCGCCGGCTCCTCAGTCCGCAGCGGCGATTGCATTGTTAACTGGCTGAAATTCAGCAAATCGCGAAAGAATTGCTCAGATTACCTCGCTGGAACCGATAACGGGAACATGCGCTTTGCGAGCGATCATGTTGCCGGCCGGCTGTTGTGTTGGCTTGTGCTCTCCTGCCCGGTGCTCCTGCCGGCGTGCGCGCATAGCCGGAAACATGCGCCGTTGGATGTGCAGTCCACCACAGCATTGCCCAACAACGGCCCGGAAAGCGGCATCGTCCAGAGCCGGGCCGACGAACCGGCTCCGCAACAACCCAAAACAGCGCCAAAGCACGACCATGCTCACGAACCGAAACAGGAAGACCCTCTTCCCACTCCGAGCTTTCCCGTGCCCGACGATATGAGCCCGATAGTTTCGGTGGAGGAACTGGAGCAACTGGCGCTGGCAAACAACCCCACCCTGGTCGCGGCCGGCATGCAAATCGAGGGAGCGCGAGCGCGGGCGATTCAGGCCAGGTTGTGGCCCAATCCGACCGTTGGTTACGTCGGCGACCAGATCGGACAGAAAGGAACCGTTGGCGAATTCCAGGGCGTGTTTGTCGAGCAGGAGATCATCACCGCTTTCAAACGGCGTCTGAGCGCAGCCAAGTACAAGCAGGAAATTCAGACTGCCGAGTTCAACGCGCTCGGCCAGCAACTGAAGGTGCTCAACGGCGTCCGCATGCACGCGTTCAAAGTCGTCGCCGCCGGCCGAATGGTGCGACTGCGCGAGGCGTTGTTGAAGAACGCGACCGAGGAGTATCGCACTACGCTGGAAGAGCACAACATCGGCCGCAAAGACAAGGCCGAAGTGTTGCTCGCCCAGAATCGCCGCAACGAAGCCCAGATCGAATGGCTCCGCGAGAAAACCATTACGAGTCGCTGTGGCGTCAGTTGGCGGCGCTGGTGGGGATCGCGGATTTGTCGATGGCGAGGCTGAAGGACAACCTGGAACCCGCCGGCGACGCGCTGGACTACGAGGCCAGCCGGGCGCGAATATTGAGCGACAGCCCGGAGATTCTCGCCGCCCATTCACACATCGCCTTCGAGGAAATCACTCTGAGACGCGAGCGGGTCGAGCCGATACCGAACATCAAATTGAAAGGAAGCGCCGGCTACAACGCGCCGAACAATCAAGCGGTCGCCGGCGTGCAAATCGGTTTTGACTTGCCGGTGTGGAACCGCAACCAGGGCAATATCCGCCTGGTGCAGGCCGACCTGCAGCGCGCTCACTCCGAAGTTCGGCGGATCGAGCTGTCGCTGCAGAAACGACTGGCGGAACGCTACCGCAAGTACCAGAACGCGCTGGTCCACGTCCAGCTGTACCAGAAAGAGAATCTGCCGAACGCAAAACAGGCGTACGAGATCTATCTCGATCAATACAAAACGCGGCGCATTCCCTGGCTGGAGGTCGTTCGCCTGCACCGCAACTGGATGATGGAGCAACTGGAATACACGCAAAACCTGCTGGAACTTCGTCAACATCAAGCCGCGATCGTCGGCTTGCTCAGCGTCGACGGCCTCGCCGAGCCGCAGACGCTGCCGCCCGCCGGGCATATCGAAGTCAATCCACAGCCACGCTGATCAGTTGTCGTCGAAATCGAGATGCGATGTTTGCCCGACGCAACGCGTAATGAAGAATCAAGAACGAAAAATGAATCACGAAGAATCTCGACAAAAAGGCATACTTCATTCCTCGTTCTTGGTTTTTCATTCTTCATTTCCGTGTGCCTTATTCGCTCGGGCACCTCAATGTTTATGCTCGTGCTGATGCTCGCCCGCCGGGTCGCGCCCCGGCACATTGGCGCCTGGCGGCAGCGTCTTTCGGGACATGAGCGCATCATACTTGTCCGGCGGCAGCACACGCACGATCGAATGCAGCCCTTCCATCATCATGTACCACATCTCTTTCAACCCGCTCGTGCCTTTCATGGCTTCCAGCTTCGCTGCTTGCTCCCTGGTCGGATGCGCCATCATGCCTTCCATCTGCAGGTAGCCGGGAAAACGGTAGCGCGGGTCGAGGAACTTGCCCGCCGCCTGCTTTCGGCTGCCGGGGCCGACCGGCGAAATCATGTGGTTCATCATGTGGTGGAACATGTGGCAGTGGAGGATCCAGTCGCCGGGGTTGTTGGCAATGAACTCGATTTCGCGAACCTGGGCGACGCCGACCAGGACCGTGTTGCCGGGAATCCAGGCGCTGGGCGGGATGCGCCCGCCTTCGGTTCCGGTGACCCAGAACGTATGCCCATGCAGGTGCATCGGGTGATGATCGTCGGTGCTGAAGTTCAGGAATCGGATGCGCACCCGGCTGCCGAGCCGAACGAGCAGCGGCGTCGTGTAAGGAGCGCTTCGGCCATTGATCGTGAACCAGTTGAAATCCATGTTGAGCGGATCGGGAGTGTTCACTCCGCCGCGAATCGTGAATTCCTGCATCACCAGTGCGAAGTCGTGATCCACCGCGGGCGTAATCGCTTGCTTGGGGTGAATGATGAACAGGCCGACCATTCCCATCACTTCCTGCATCGGATCGTGTGAGTGGTAGAAGAACGTTCCGGTTTGGTGCAGGGTCAGTTCATACGTGCCCGCCTTGCCCGGTTTGATGGGGCTCTGTTGCAGGTAAGGCACGCCGTCCATGCTGTTCAACAATTCAAGGCCGTGCAGGTGCAGTGTTGTCTCTTCGGGAAGGTGGTTGTGAACGACAATGCGGACCTTGTCGCCTTCTACTGCCTGAATCGTGGGGCCTGGAAAAGTTCCGTTGTAGCCCCAGTGGTTCATCTGATGATCGGGAAGCAGTTCTCGTTTGACGACCTCGGCGTGCAGATGAAACTCCTTGAAACCGTCCACCATTTTGAAAGGCAAATCGGGAACATCGGGGACGACTACCGGAACCGGCGGCAGCCTGGGATCGCGAAAACCGGCGACCAGTTTGCCGCGATCGGTGTCGCTGCCCACGGGGCCGCCCACCCCCGGTTTGTCGCGCGGATAGTCACTGGTGGAGTCGTGCTTGTGTTGGCGCCCGGCGTCTTTCTGGCCGTCCGATCTACCCGCGATCGAGAAGAGCCCGATCGTCAACATGCAAATGCCAAGAAAGATCCAGGCGCTTGCGCCCTTGTGCATATCTGCCTCGCTTTCACTCGTTCGCCGATAATCGATGTGTGAATTATGCCGCGCACTTTTGCGGCGCGATGAGAATCGCCTGGATTGACCAACAAAAACCGGCCGCGTTTAGGGCAGCAATACCGGTGGTGCGGCGTCGTCGCGAAGTATTCGCCAGACCACGCCCGTGCCGGGGACAGCCCTCGTCCCATCCGGGGTCATGAAGACCGCGCCGAAATCGACGACATAGAGCGCCTCGCCTCCCGGCGCGAAACGCATGGCCACGAGATGGCGCGGCCCGGCCGTGACACTGTCCTCCAGCATGAGTTGAGGACTTTTCTTCGCCGGCGTGGCGTGATCATCGTGGCCCGATCTCTTTTTCTCGTGGCCCTGATGTTCATTCATCTGTTTGGGATGGTTGCCGTGCTCCTTGTGGCCGGAACCCTTGGTACCGTGATCGTGATGCTCTTGGCCATTTCTGGCCGGAGTCGAATGGTCCTTGTGCTCGGCGGCAGGAGTCTCGCGTGCGTCTTCCGGCCGGCCGAAGTATGTTTCGACCTTCGTGGTTTTTGCATCGATGCGCACCAGACGATGGCCATGACCCAGGTAGAGCCGGCCATCTGCCGCCTCGGTCATGATCTGTTTGTTTGGATCGACGCCGGCGCTCGCCAGGCCGGAAAGGACATCGACCAGGCCGCCTTTTTCCGACCACGCGGAAATCTTGCCCTTGTGCGTGATGTAGAGCCGGCCCTGATGCCAGTGAACGCCGGTCACCGGAGCGACCAGACCGTCCGAAACGATGGTCTCGACCTCGCCGGCGATTCGAATGCGGACAACTCGCGCGGGAGTTTTCGGTCCGCCCGGCACCTCCCCAGCTTCGGCAATGTAAAGATTGCCCTTGTCGTCTAAATCGAGACTGCTCGGGTAATTCAAGTTGTACAGGACGACCTGCACCGTATGACCCCGGGGCACATAGGCAGCCGCTGCCGAAGCGGGGGGCACCGCCGGCAACGTGAATATTTCTCTTCGCCCGTGCCCTTCGTGCGCTGAATCCTTCTTCGCCTCGTTCTTGCCTGGATCGCTTTCCTTGTGGTCGTGTCCCCGTTGGGCACTCTTGTCCTTGGCGGTCGGTTTTTTCTCATGCGGCGCCGGCATCTTCTGATCATGCGCCGGCTGTTCAGCCGGCAGTTGATACGCCGTATGTTCCATTGCCTCGGTTTTTTCGTACATCGCCACCGTTGCGTCGCTGCTGCGCGGCTCGGGTTGCTTGCGATCGTCCTCGTGTTGGTGGACCGGGCCGCTGTCTCGTTCTTTCGAGCCCTGCTGGCGCGACTCTCCGTGTCGGTGCTGCCGCAGGGAGGAGGCGAGCAACTCCGGGGCGACTCCGGCGCCGCCATGATAAACGATGTAGCCGCCGATGCCGGAACCCACGATCAGCAGCAGGGCGCCGACGATACCGGCCAGCCGTCCGGCCAAACTTGGCATGATCGATCCTTTCCGCCAGCGCTCGATCGCTGGACATGCAAAGACCAAGAGCGCCGTCGCCTGGATGGCCATGTGCCAGAACATGAGGGCATGAGCCTCTTCCGTGTGTGCCGGCACGGTAAAGAAGGCAACGACGCCGGCGAGTGCCGAGATGATGCCGGAAACGACGCCGGCGATCAGGAGCCCGGTAACGAATGGCCCGAGGTCCGGCCGACCGCGCCGCCAAACGTAAAGGTCCAGCACGACTCCGCCGAGCAAAAATGCGATGGGTAAATGCGTCAGTGCCGGGTGAAGCTCCCAGATTTCAATGAGCCATCCATGCGAACTTTTGGAGTGTGCGAAGAGAATCATGTTGCCTCCGAATGTCAAAGCATCATGAGTCGAGTTGCAAAAGCGATACCCCGGCACTGACTTGGGTGCAATTTTTTGCCGCTTGACTCCTGCCCGGCACACTTCTTGCACCGCGCTTCGCTAAGCCCGAGGCATTTCTGAAGCTTTTCGAGGGGATCATGAATCCAATACGAGCCTTGCGCACTTGCAGCGTAGTCGCTGCAGCGTGCCTTTCGCTATTTTTGTTGCACAACGCGTCGCTCCACGGCCAGGAACGCGAGGAAGCGGGCGAGGTTTTGGCGCGCGGACCGATTCACGAGGCCTTTGCTCAGCCGGTGGTTTTCGAGGCCCAGGCCGGTCAGACAATCCCGAAGGAGCCGCCGGAACCGATTCAGGAGTTGCCGCCGGACCAGAAACCGGAAGGCGACGATGTGCAATGGATTGCCGGTTATTGGGCGTGGGATGCCGATCGCGATGACTTTATCTGGGTCAGCGGCATCTGGCGGAACATCCCGCCTGAAATGCAATGGTCGCCCGGCTACTGGTCGCGCATCGGCGACGGCTGGCAGTGGATCTCCGGCTACTGGTCGCGAACCGACACGACCGATACCGAATATCTCCCGCCGCCGCCCGAAACCTTGGAGTCGGGTCCATCCACCGAAGCGCCGAGCGCCGAGCACACGTGGAGCCCCGGCTGCTGGGTCTGGCAGGAGACGCGCTACCTGTGGCGGCCCGGCATCTGGGTGCGCCTGCGGCCCGGCTGGATGTGGTGCCCGCCCCATTATGTGTACACGCCGCTGGGGTATGTCTTTGTCGATGGATACTGGGACTACGTCTTTGATCGCCGGGGGATCGTCTGCGCACCGATCTATTGGATTCAGCCGATCTATCGCCGGCCGCAGTTCGTCTATATCCCGCGCATCATCATCGACCTGCGCACCGTGATCCACCATTTGTTTGTGATGCCACGCTATGGACACTACGTCTTCGGCGACTATTACGCGAACGCTTACGTGAACCGCGGCATCTATCCGTGGTTCTCGTTCCACATGAGCCGGCACGGATTCGACCCCGTGTACGCGTATTACCGGCGTCAGTTCATCGCCAGCGACACGGACTGGGAAGCCCGGCTGCGGGCTCAGTACCGGCTGCTGCGCGAGCAAGAAGGGTTGCGGCCGGCTCGCAATTTCCGCCAGCAAGCGACCGTGGCGGCCAACATCCGCCAGGATGCTCGGGCTCGCGACCTGCTTCGTGCCGAGAACTTCATGCTGGCCAAGACCGTCGCCGACGTTGCGGCCGACTCGAAGATTCGATTTGAAAAAGTCGCCGAGGCACAGCGCAAACAGGCGGTCGAGCAGACGAACCAGCTTCGGCAAATTCAGCAAACGCGGGTCAAGGTCGAGGTGAGCCGCGATCCGCAGCGCAAGCCCGTGGACCGGCCGACGAAAGTGGAACGGCCAAAGTCGCCGATCGCGCCGAAAGCGACGACCGAGCGGAAGGACCCGCAAAAGGGCCCGCCTCCGCGACCCGAGGCGCCGAAGATCGATCCCCAAGTGAAGCCGAAGGGCAAGCCGAAGCAACTGCCGACGCCGGAGACTAATCTCGACAAGCCGAAGGTCGATCCCAAAAAGAAAGTCGAACCGCCGGTGAAACCGAAACCTCCGGTCAAGGACCCGACGGATCCGCCGGTCAAACCCAAGCCCAAGGTCGATCCGCCGGTGAAAGACCCCATGCCCAAACCCAAGGTCGATCCGCCGAAGAAGGATCCGCCCGATCCGCCGGTGAAGCCGAAGCCCAAAGTGGACCCGAAGCCGAAAGTCGATCCGCCCAAAGTGGACCCGCCGCCCAAGCCGAAACCGAAGGACCCGAAGGATCCCAAGGATCCCAAGGACAAGAAGGACAAGGATAAGAAAGACAAAGATAAGAAAGACAAAGACAAGAAGGACGACGAGAAGAAGGACGGCTAACGAGCCGCAAATGGAAGACTTTGTCCACGGAAAACACGGAAAGACACGGAAGAAGATATTTTCCGTGTTCTTCCGTGTATTCCGTGGACCCTTTTCAGTAGTCCGTGGACGCACGAATGCATTCAACTCAAATTTGAAAATTTCCTGGACATGGCCGAGGCGCTTTGGGACGATCAGGCGCGTTCTGCCCCGATTCGGGGCGCCGAATCGTCAATCCCGCATTTGGATTCGATGCGTCATGACGACGAAGGCGGTTCTCCAAACTCATGAATCAAATCTGTGCAGCCTTGGTCTTGCTGTGCGCAGGCGCTGACACTCCGGACTCGCGCCAACTGACGCCCGAAGAATTCAAGCAGCGAGCGCTTGCCGAGTGGAAAGCGTTTGCATTTCGCTTCAACTCTGGGCGCAGGAAAACGGAGCGAACGTTCCTGCGGTCGGTCGATGGCCAGGATTTCCGTCGAACGCGCACGGATATCGTCCGCTTCGACTTCTCTCCTGCCGGATATATGTTCTCGGCTGAAATTAAGGAGTACGGGATCGACGATCGGGTTGCGGAATATTACCACAATTTGGAAATCCAAAATACAAAGTACAAGGCCGCACTCCGGAAACCGAAGGACAAGGACGTCTGGATTCTCGTGAGTCACGAGTCAAAGGGTTTCTCGCCGGAGTCCACCGATTCGGCAGGCAACATACTTCCGTGGCTTCGGTGCGGAAACGTCTATCTTCACCAATGGATTGGCGAAGACTGTTTCGTAATTACGCGCATCGAGCCGGTACAATCCAGCGACGCGGGATATCTGCGAGTTCACTTTCGACACGATCCACAAAGGAGTGGATTCCAAAAAGATCGAGGCGGATCAATTCTCTCGGGTACAATTGACTTCGACCAGGCGCGAAACTTCCAGGTGCTGCGTTATCACTTCATCATGCGATCGGGAAACGTGGACACCATCGAGGATGGGTCCTTTGATTATGAGCCAGTGGGGACGAGCATGGCAAAACGCTTGACGGTCGAGCGACCGATGGGCGGACTAAAACTGAAGACTGGCATAGCAAGAGAGGTATCGGTTTTCGAGGTTGAGCGAGGCGCCCGCATTCCCGAAGAGGAATTTCGCCTGACGCATTACGGCTTGCCGGAACCGGTGGAGGTCCAGTGGAAGAAGGCGACGCCGCTGTATGTATGGTTTCTGGTCGGTGCAGGGTGTCTCTTTGCAGTTGCGATCGTGTTTTGGTTTGCAGCGCGCCGACGAAAGTAATTTGATCGGAGTCCCACCTTGAAAACTGCGGCGAGAATTCTGTTCCTCGCCAGCTGCCTCTTGTGCGCCGCGGCTGTCTATCTATGCCTCTATCGGCCGGCGGCGCCGACGGAGATCGTCATTGCCGAGCCAAATCGTTCATCCGTAACTGTGCCCGTCGGCGAGTCCGATTTCGTTTTTCGAGTGATGAATCCGACCAGCGTGCGCGCTCGCATCGTCGGACTTCAGGAGAGCTGAGGCCTTAACTGCTGCTTCAGTTCGAAGCATCACGAGCAAATAACGATCGAGCCGGGGCAATCGTTCGAATATGCCTGCAAGATCGAGGTCTGGAAGCCCGGACGTTTTTCATGCGCCATGGTCCTGCATGTTTTTGACCACAACTTGCGGTCCATCTGCCTTTCGGTGGATGGCACAGCCGTCAGCCCCGAGGGGGCGAATGGTGATTTGCAATAGACGGCATTGTCGTGCCTTCACCCTCATCGAAGTCCTCGTCGTCATCTCCATCGTTTCGATCCTGATGGGCCTCTTGCTCGCCGCCGTGCAAAACGTTCGGCAGGCGGCCGCCCGGGTGAAGTGCCAGAACAACGTCAAGCAGATTGCCCTCGCATTGCACAACTATCACGACGCTCATCGCCGCTTTCCCCCGGGGCATCGCTCGCTGATCCCGCCACAGCCGCCGGTGTTCACCGGCTGGCCGCTCGACATCCTGCCGTATATCGAACAACAGCCGCTGCAATACACGGCCCAGGCTGCGTTCCGCCAGACGCCGAATCCGTTCGCCAATCCGCCGCACACCGGGCTGGCCACGGTGGTGCCGACCTACATCTGCCCCAGCGACGACCGTGTGTCGCGGCCGCAAGTCGGAGCGCGCTCGGGCTATCCGGTCGCGTTTACCTGCTATCTCGGCATCTCGGGAAACGATGCTTCAACCAAGGACGGTGTGCTGTATCAGAACTCACGCACGCAAATGACCGAGATTTGGGATGGAACCAGCAACACGCTGCTCTTGGGCGAACGGCCGCCGAGCGCCGATTTTCAATTCGGCTGGTGGTATGCCGGCGTGGGCCTTCGTTTCACCGGCGCTGCCGACATGATCCTGGGCGTGCGCGAGCAGAACCTGGCGCCGTTCCAACAGGGCTGTCCGCCGGGCCGGTATCCGTTTATGCCCGGCTGGTTTAGTAGAGACTGTTTCAAAACCTCTGTAGAGCTAGGTGAATGAAACTTAGATACACCAAGCCGATGTACATGAACGGGTAATAGGACCAGCGAACCGACAGGCCGCGATAGCAATGGAGCCAAG
>Ga0073934_10006973_pt1 | contig 16066 bp, 12 predicted proteins | sample LarsenN4metaG_FD_76834 | JGI IMG/M metagenome (GOLD analysis project Ga0073934, IMG submission 76834) | Hot spring sediment bacterial and archeal communities from British Columbia, Canada, to study Microbial Dark Matter (Phase II) - Larsen... ...
AGGCCCAGCAACCACAGGAGTTGAGCGCATGTACCAACCCATGCTCTTCATCCACTGGAAGCAGGCGAGCGTGCCCTTGCTGCCGTTCGTCGTCGCGGCGTTCGGCCTGCCGCTCGTCTCCGTACAGGGCATCGACGGCGATCTCGGGTCGGGGGGGCTCATGGCCGCGTCCTCGCCACTGGCGATGCTGTCGCTGCCAGTCTATCCAATCCTCGCGTTTCTCACCGGTGCCGGACTAGCGCTCACGTCGTGGAACTGGGATCACCAACAGAACCACGTGTACGCGCTCAGCCTCCCCCTGGCTCGTTGGGAGTACGCGATGTTGAAGATGGGCGCCGGTGCCGTGTTGGGGCTCATTCCGGTCACTGCGCTCTGGATCGGCGCGCACGTGGCGTCCGCCGCCGTCACCCTTCCGGTCGGGCTGACCGCCTACCCCAACGAGCTCGGATTGCGCTTCCTGCTCGCCGTCGGTCTTTCCTACGCGCTGGTCTTCGCGATGGCGGCAGGGACGATGAAGACGAACTTATGGGTCCTGAGCGGCGTGATGGCTGCAGCCGTGGGAGGCACGTGGATACTCGCCTGGTTCGGTCTCGCGGATGCTGCGGTGCAGATGCTCTGGAGCGCCGGCGGTCCCTTCGAGGTGTTCACGGGCAACTGGGCGCTGATCGATGTCTAGGTCCACGTTCGCGAGCGTCCAGCGGCTCGCCGCGCTGGCTGCGGTGAATCTGACGTTCCCACTGGCCATCGCGGCCCAGGAAGTGACCGATCTCACCGACGAGCAGCTGATCCGCAGGATCGAGGCCCTCGTGCCCGAGTACGAGGAAGCCCTGGCAGCGAGAGATGCGCGGCTCGCGGCGGTGCGTACGGACGAGAGACGACCGACACCCGCGGACACCGTGCAGGTCGGACCGATGCGTATCGTGACGCCGCCGGACGACGTCGATGCCACTCGCACGTTGTTCGAAGAAGTCTGGCGCGAGAGCTTCGATGGTCTGGAGGTCAGCCCCTCTCTCTCGCGGCATCTGTTCGTGTTCCAGTGGCGCACGCGCGTCCGGTCCATGAACGTCGAGGCCGCTCCCGACCGGCAGGTCATCAACCTGGAGCTCGAGCGGATTCGGACTCCGACTGTGGAGCACGCCAAGAACGAGATCCGCGATGCGCTCTCCCGCGCCTTCACCACGGACTTCCCACGGATGTCCCCGATGGCGGCATGGCTCACGGCGCAGGGCCATCCGTCGGCCGAGGAGATGTACCGCCTGCTCGCCACCCAGAACATCGGTGCCTCGCGCGCATGTCTCCAGGGAAGCGCGATTGCCTGCGGCGCGACGCTCGGCTTCGGCTTCGGCAATCCCGCCGCGGATCTGGCGCACTGGTTTTCGCCGCAGGACCAACGCGCGATGGTGGGCGAGCTCGCGCGGCGGCGTGATCGCGGCATCGACGGCGACGACCCACTCGTCCGAAGCTGCACTGGGTTGAACGACGCAGGCGCGTGCGCGACCCTGCTCGCTCGGCTGCAGTGGGTTTCTCATCTTCCTGTGTCGGATCGCCTGCGCGCGCACGCGCTCTGGTTCGCGGTGCGGCTCGGTGGGGAAGGCGCATGGCAGCGCGCGCTCGAGCGCGCCGACGCACCCCCCTCCGAAGTCTTGGCCCACGTATCCGGACTGCCGATCGACGAATTCCTCGCCGCTTGGCGGGACGAGATGATCGCGAACCGTCCGGACGCACGCGCGGGCCTCGGCGGTAAGGGCACACGTGTCCTGATGTGGTCCTTGATCTTCGCGGCGCTCGCGATGAGGAGCACGAGATGGCGACTGGCTTGAAGCTCTGGTTCGGGGTCGTTGCTTCGACGTGCACGATCCTCGCGCTCTGGATGCTTCCACCGACGACGTGGGAAGGCTTCACGCGCGGCGCGTCCCCCGAGGAGGTGCGGTATCGTCAGGTGACCGCCGAGCTGCAGCTCGCCCACGGCGTCTTGATGGCTCGTCGGTGGGCAGACTCGCTCTCGGCGCTCGCAGTCGAGACGGCCGTGGGCGGTCTGGCGCTCGGGCATCCCCCTGCGGAGCCGGTGACAGCCGACGGATCGCGGGAGTGGCGCGAGCTCGTGGCGTCCGGCCTGCAGTCCCTCGAGCCTCGCGACCCCGCCATGATCTTGGGGATGTTCTTTCAGGACGACCGGCATGGATCTCTCGAAGGAGTTCTCCTGCCCCGGTTCGGGCTGCGCCCACAGACGTACGTCGGCGTGCGCGATGCGACGCCATACTGCCTGATCGTCTACCCCGAGCGGTATACGATCGACGACAGGAGCCTGCGGCTCACGCGAAGGCTCGAGAACTGCCTCATGCACGCAAAGTATGGCATGCCGGGAGCTGCGATCGCCGGATGGCTCGAGGCGGGCGGTTTCGCGTTCGCGAGGGACGTCCGCCTCGCGGAGCTCGACTCGATGATCCTGCTGCGCCGCGAGGAAGCGATGCCGTTCGGCTTCAATCGCCCGTTCCAGGAGAGTGCGATCGCGACGGGATGCATCGCGGGTAAGCTACCGGCCTGCACGCTCGCGTTCACGGATCCCGGGGGCCTGGGCTTGCTGCAACCGCTGGTCGATCAGTCCGAGATCGCGTTCATCCGGGCGGGCCCCTTCACCCCGTACGCCCAGAAGTCGAGCGCAATTCTCGCCGAGCTCGAAGCCGAGTATGGACCTGAGGTATTCCGGCGCTTCTGGAAGTCGGAGGACGAGGTGGGCGAGGCGTTCCAGGCCGCGTTTGGCGTGGACGCGGGCACGTGGATGCGCGACTGGGTGCAGAGTGAGGTCGGGTCCTATCGCTCCGGTCCGCTTCCGACCCGCGGCGCCCTCAGCACCAGCTTGTTGACGCTCATGGCACTGAGTGGGATCGCGTGCGCAATCGCGATGCGACGGCGCGCCGCTTGAGCTAGCGAGCCCGCTCCAGCCGCGCGGCTGCCTCGGCGAGCCTTCGCTCGAGATCGTCGGTGCGGGGGTCACGGCCGTGACGCTCTTGATCGAGAAGCAGATCGCGCAACTCCTCCAACGCGGCGACGCAAGCGCGTAATTCCTGTGCCGCCTCGTCCCTCGGGCCGTTGAGCTCAGCAACCCGGGCCCCGCCCCGGGGCTCCGTGTCCGCGAGCACCACGTCCGCGCGGGCTCCTCCGTCGCGGTGGGAGGCTTCCGCGATGCGTGCCTCCAGATCGATGACCTTCATGGCCAGATGCTTCACACGATGGACGAGACCCTCGACCGTGGATTGGAGCTCGGGCAGGCGGCGTTGCTCCTGGTGCGTGAAGCTCGCGAAGACTCTGAGGATCACGGCGCGATCCGAAACCGATTCGCGAACCAAGCTACCGAATCGACCGAAATCCTCACCGCTCACGAAGACCTCCACCCCCACCTCTCGGCTCGGCGCTCGCCGACCGAGGATCGCCGGCCACTCGTGACCGTCACGCCAGAGCCGGCCTGCACGGGCGGCGACATATCCGGCCCCCATGGCCGCCAACCACGCAGAAATGCCTCCGAGGCCGACGGCGAGATCGACGGCTCCCAGCAAGAGCCCGGCGGCCGCGATCGCGATGGCCCGCCTCCGGAACGCAATCAGCGGCGACGCAGCTTCGATGCTCGCGCGGTTCGATTCTTCCGGCTTGGCCGATAGCCCGACCATGCGGCCGAAGGAGCCGAGCTCGACCCTGCCCTCGAGTGCTTCGACCATCTGCTCGAGCGTCGCCCACCGCTCGCCGGGATCCTTCTCGAGACAGCGCTCGACCACCTCCGCGAGAAGCTCTGGACAATCCGGGCGAAGCGACCGCAACGGAGGGGGCGCCTGCGTCAGGTGTTGCGTGATCAAGGCCTGGGCGCTCTTCGCCACGAAGGGCGGTCGGCCAGCCATCATCTCGAAGGCTACGAGGCCTAAGCTGTAGATGTCCGAGCGGTGGTCGACCCTCTCTCCGGTCGCCTGCTCCGGGCTCATGTAGCTCGGCGTGCCCACGATGGCGCCGGACCGCGTGATCGTACTGGTGTCCGCCTCGAGCGCCTTTGCGATTCCGAAGTCGGTGATCAGTACACGTCGGTCCTCCCCCTCGAGGAGGATGTTGTCCGGCTTCACGTCCCGGTGGACGGTGCCCGCTCGGTGGGCGGCGGCGATCGCACCGGCGGCGTCGACGAGGATCCTCCGGGCCTCTGGTATCGGAAGCGGGCCCTCGCGCTCGATGCGCGTCTTGAGCGACTCGCCCATTACGAAGGGCATCACGAAATACACGACGCCCTCCCCCTCACCGACCGCGTAGACCTCCATCACGTTCGGATGGCGAAGGTTCGCCATCGCCCGGGCTTCCTGCTGGAAGCGCTGACGCACCTCCTCAGTGTCCCCGAGATCCGAGCGCATGATCTTGATCGCGACGCGCCGGGCGAGCTGCAGATCCTGAGCCTCGAAGACCTCGGCGAAACCGCCACGGCCCAAGAGCCCGCCGACGCGATAGCCAGCCCCGACGGCACGCTGGAGACGCTCACGCGCTCGAGATTCCTGCATATCGACGGGCGTCCGGTCCACGCTCGCGAACATGATGCACGCTCGCAGGGATCGGCAAGCCGACGGCCCTGCCGGCTACGCTCCGCGGGCGCCACGGAAAGGCCCCGGCACGTCCTCGACCTGGAGCGTCCCGTGGTCGCGAAGGATACCCGCCGATCCGGTGCCCCTCGGGACCGCCGCCGTTCGGCTACTTCGGCCCCGCCCCCCTCACCTCCGCCGGCACCTGCTTCTCGAACTTGGCGAAGTTGTCCTTGAACATCTTCGCGAGCTTCGCCGCCGCGGCGTCGTAGGCTGCGGCATCCGGCCACGTGCCGCGTTGGTTCATGATCTCCTGGGGCACGCCGGGCACCTCCGTCGGGACATCGATGCCGAAAACCGGATCGGGAACGAACTTCCCTCGCGGGAGCCGCCCGTCGAGAGCTGCGTGCACCATCGCGCGCGTGTGAGCGAGCTTCAGACGCTTGCCGGTGCCGTACGCGCCGCCCGACCAACCGGTGTTGATGAGCCACACCTGAGAGGCGTGCTCTTTCAGCCGGCGGCCGAGCATCTCGGCGTAGACACTCGGGTGCCGCGGCAGGAAGGGCGCACCGAAGCAAGCACTGAACGTGGCCGACGGCTCCGTGACGCCGCGCTCCGTGCCCGCGACCTTCGCGGTGTATCCGGAAAGGAAATGGTACATGGCCTGCGCGGGCGTCAGGCGCGCGACGGGAGGCAGCACCCCGAACGCGTCCGCGGTGAGGAAGACCACGTGGCGGGGATGGCCGCCCCGCCCCGTGAGCACCGCGTTGGCGATGTAGTGGATCGGGTACGACGCGCGCGTGTTCTCCGTGATCGACGCGTTGTCGAAGTCGATCTCCCGGGTGGCCTCGTTCAGCACGACGTTCTCGAGGATCGTGCCGAACATCTGCGTGGCCTTGTAGATGTCCGGCTCGCCCTCCCGCGAGAGCTTGATCGTCTTGGCGTAGCAGCCGCCCTCGAAGTTGAAGACCCCATCGGCGCCCCATCCGTGCTCGTCGTCGCCGATGAGGTTGCGCGCGGGATCGGCGGAGAGCGTCGTCTTGCCGGTGCCCGAAAGCCCGAAGAAGAGCGCCACGTCGCCGTCCTTGCCGACGTTGGCCGAGCAGTGCATCGGAAAGACGTCGCGGTCGGGCAGGACCTGATTGAGGACGGAGAAGATCGACTTCTTGATCTCGCCGGCGTAGTACGTGCCGGCGATGACGACCTCCTTCGCCGTGAAGTTGACGACGATGGCTACCTCGGACCGCGTGCCGTGACGTGCGGGATCCGCTTTGAGACCCGGCGCGTGCAGAACCGTGAAATCGGGAGCGAAATCGCGGAGCAGCTTCTCGTCGAGCCTCAGGAACATGTTGTGCGCGAAGAGCGCGTACCACGGGGTTTCGGTCACGAGGCGCACGTTCATGCCGTGAGACGCATCCGCCCCGGCACGCGCGTCCTGCACGAACAGATCCTGCTTCTCCAGGTGCGCCACCACGTCCCTTCTCAGCGCGGCGAAATGCTCGGGCGAGAGCGGCACGTTCACCGCGCCCCAGTCCACGGTGGTTTCGGTCGCGGCGTCGCGGACGATGAAGCGGTCCTTGGGCGAGCGACCGGTATGAGGCACCGTGAGGGTCGCGAGCGCGCCCATGTGCACGAGAGTGCCGACCTTCCTCGCGAAGGACTCCTCGTAGAGCCGCGCCGGGGCGAGGTTCCACTGCACCGATCGGGTCGCAGTGATGCCGTGGCGGGTGAGGGCTTCCTGGCGGGGTTGTGGCATGTGACCTTTGCTCCGAAATCGCGGGTCTGGGCCATGATCCTATCAGCTTTCGCCGAACGGCCGCGAGTATGACCGCGAAAGGCCTCATGAGATCGCAGGAAACGACGTCAGCGCATGCAAGCCGGATGACGAGGGCCGGGGCCGTTGTCCGCCAAGCGCCGTAGCGTCGTCGTCACCGGCATAGGGCCCGTCACGGCCTGCGGGGCGGGCGTCGAGGGGCTGATGAAAGGCCTGAGGGCTCGCCGCTCACCGGTCGCCGACGTGACCCTGTTCGATCCGTCGCCCTTCCGCAGCCACATGGCGGCCGAGGTCCGGGACTTCGATCCGGCGGCCTACCTCGACGCCAAACAAGCGCGACGTCTCGACCGGTTCGTCCAGTTCTCCATGAGCGCGACGAAGCTCGCAGTGAAGGACGCGTGTCTGGACCCCACGGCGCTCGACCCCGGCCGCGTCGCCATCCAGATGGGCTCGGCCATGGGGGGGCTCGCCTACGCCGAGGAGAACCTCCGGAGCTTCGTCGAGGGCGGAACCAAGCACATCGATCCGCGCCTCGCCACCACGACCTTCGCCGGCGCGGCCAGCTGTCACGTCGCGATCGAGTACGGCTTCACGGGACCCAACACCACGAACGCGATGAGCTGCGCCGCCGGCACGATCGCCATCGGCGAGGCGGCGCGCCTGATCCGGGAGGGAACGGTCGACGTCGCGATCGCGGGAGGCGTCGACGCGCCGCTCGCGCCGGTCTGCTACGGGGCGTTCGCCTCGATGCGCGCGATGAGCCAGCGCAATGACGACCCCGCGAGGGCCTGCCGTCCGTTCGACGCCGACCGCGACGGCTTCGTCATGGGCGAGGGCGCCTGTATGCTCGTGCTGGAGGACGCCGCGAGCGCCCGCGCGCGAGGCGCGCGTATCTACGCCGAGATCCGCGGATACGGAATCAACAACGACGCGTATCACATGGCGGCACCCCGACCGGACGGATCCCGGGCGGCGGAGTGCATGCGCCTGGCGATCGACTCCGCCGAGCTCGCGCCCACGGACATCGACCACGTGAACGCCCACGCCTCGAGCACCCCGCTCAACGACGCCACGGAGAGCAAGGCGATCCGGACCGCTCTCGGGGCTCACGCGGACGCCGTTCCCGTGACGGGGACGAAGCCCTATCACGGACACGCGCTCGGTGCCTCGGGCGCGATCGAGATCGCGATCTCCTGTCTCTCTCTCCAGCAGGGATGGATCCCGCCGACGCTCAACTTCGAGCGGCCGGGTGAGAGCTGCGACCTGGACTACGTGACCGGAGAAGGAAGGGACGCACGCCTGAGGGCCGTGGTCTCGAACTCCTTCGGCTTCGGCGGCATCAATGCGGTCGTTGTGGCGACTGCGGCCTCCGAAGTGGGCCAGTAACAGAGGAGCGCCATGGACGGGCTCCCTCCCGAGCTGCTCGTCCTCGTTCCGCTCGCGGTCGCGGCGGGCATCGACCTCTACCTCACCCTGCTGTTCCTCGGCGCGGCGCCCACCACTTCGTGGTGGAGCGAGCCGCTCCCGGGGGCGCTCGGCGATCTGGACCCGCCGGAGGTGCTCATCATGGTGGGGACCTTCTACCTGCTCGAGTTCGCTGCGGAGCGCTACGCTCCGTCCGCGCTGGTGTGGAACGCGTTCCATGCCGTCATCCGTCCCGTGGCCGGAGCCCTGCTGGCGCTGCTCCTCCTGGACGGGGAGCCGCTGCTGCTGGCGCTCGCGGGAGCGGTCGTCGCCGGGGGCATCGCGTCCTTCGCGCACGCGGTCCGCTCGGGTGGAGCGATCGTGCGCTGGCTCGGGTCGGCCACCGCGCCGCACGTGCTCGCCGTCTCCATGCTGGAGGACGCGCTGGTCCTCGGCCTCGCCGCCCTTTCGATCGACGCTCCCGCCGTCGCGCTCGGCGTCTCGGGACTGCTCCTGGCGGGTGCGGCGATCGGCGCCGCGTCGCACGCGCGCGCGTTCGCGTTCGCGGTGCGTCTGGCGGTCGCCCGCGTGGCGCAAGCCGTGACGCAGCGCAGATGGTTGGGACCCGAAGAGCTCCCGCTCTGGGTCAGGGAGACGCTCGAGGGCGACGTCGTGGCCCCCGGCGGCGCCCTGCGCGGCAGCCCGGCGGGGGCGCACAGGCTTCCGGGCGCGCCGCGCTTCGCCACGGGCTGGGTCGTGGTGCGCGGGGGCTCTCCCCTCTTCGTGTACCGCCGACGCAAGGGCTCAGCGTCGGTCGACCTGGGACCGCTGACGGCCGAAGGGGTACTAGAGACGAGCTTTTTCCGGCGCGTCGATCTGAGGACCAGCAATGGCGCCCCGGTGTGTGTCTTCTTCGGTGTGAACGGCCCCAGCGAGGCGAGCCTCAGGGCAGAGTTCATGTACGTTTGAAAACTTATGTTCCGGGTCGAAACAAAACCTTTGACCCTGGAAACATGCCTTTATAGCTTGACCCTTACCCTTTGAGCTTTTGGACTGGCTCTCTGATCGTCTCGGTAAATCCCTGCTGCAAGCGAGTTTCCGGGGTGATCACGCTACAGAGCCAGACCTCGTCGACCCCCCTAGATGAGGACCAGGATTAGCGAATGTTCTCTTCCTCCCGTGGCCTGGACTCCTTCGACCAGTATCTGCAGGACGTCGAGAAGTATCCCCTCATTCAGGATCCCCACGAGGAACGAGAGCTCGCTCGCCGAGCGCGCGTAGGCGACAAGGAGGCGGCCGAGCGGCTGGTCACGGCCAACCTGCGTTTCGTGATCTCCTACGTGAAGAAGTACCAGGGTCGCGGCCTCGGACTCGCCGAGCTGGTCTGCATCGGCAACGAGGGCCTGCTCAAGGCGGTGAAGAAGTTCGATCCGGACAAAGGCGTGAAGTTCATCTCCTACGCCGTGTGGTGGATCCGCCAGACCGTCCTCCAGGCGCTGGCCGAGCAAACCCGCTCCGTCCGTATCCCGCTCAACCAGAACTCCAACCTCGCCCGCCTCGCCCGCACCGACACGCAGCTCACCCAGTCCCTCGGCCGCTCCCCGACGGATCAGGAGATCGCGGTCGAGATGGACGAGCCGGTCGAGACGATCCGTGCGCTGCGGCGCGTGGCGGCCTCCGAGCTCAGCCTCGACGCCCCGATCGACCGCGGCGACCGTGACAGCGCGAGCTTTGGCGAGCGTTTTGCAGGAGCAGCAGCGGCGGATATCGAGGAAGACGTCGAGGCGGTCGCGCGACGTGACTTCCTCGAGACGATGTTCGAGTCGTATCTGACCGAGCGCGAGAGGAAGATCCTCTATCTCTACTACGGCCTGGACGACGGCGAAGAGCGCACCCTCGAGGAGATCGGCTCGCTCCTCGGAGTCACACGCGAGCGCATCCGTCAGATCCGCAATCGCGCGTTCGAGAAGCTCCGTGAGAGCCCGCACGGCGAATCACTCTCGGGATTCTGGAACGCCCACTAGCCGTTGGAGTAGCTCGCGCGCGCGGTTCTCCCGCGCTCTGCGCGCGGCAGCGCTGCACGTCCTCCTCGTCGCGCTCTCCCTGGCGCTGACGGAATCGCTGGCCGCGCAGGACGCTTGGAACGATCCGCAGGTCCTCCAGCTCGTCGAGAGGGCGCGTACGCTGCGCAGCTCGACCGCCGTCGATTCGACGTTCCGCTCCTATCAGACCACGGCGAGGGGATACGTCTACTTCTTCTACGATCGGCTGGACCGAGGTGAGAACACGCTCGTCAAGGCCGATCAGATCGCGCTGGACGTCTACTGGCAGGCACCGAACTCCACCAAGCAGGTGATCGTCGGTCAACGGGACGAGAAGCTCCTGCCGACCGACATCCGCTATCACCTCGACCACCTTACCGTCGTGCAGGACGACTTCGGCGACGCGATGCGCATGGGGGACGGTGACGAGGTCGAGGCGGTCACGCATCCCGTCGCACCGGGATCCGAGAGCGTCTACGACTTCCTGCTCGTCGACTCTCTCAGCCTGCGGTACGCGGGCGGCACGGAGGAGATCCGCGTCTACCAGGTTCGCGTGCGACCGCGTGACTTCGAGCGGCCCGGGTTCGTCGGCACGATCTATCTGGATCAGGCGAGCGCCGCGATCGTGCGCATGAGCTTCTCCTTCACGCCGGCGTCGTACGTCGATCCGTACCTCGACTACATCCGCGTTTCTCTCGACAACTCCCTGTGGCTTGGCCGGCACTGGCTTCCGTACCGCCAGGAGGTGGAGATCCGGCGGGAGATCCCGGTGCTCGACGTCATGGCCGGGAGCGTCATCCGCGGGCGGTTCGAGATCGGCGCCTACGAGTTCAACGGCGCTCTCCCCCTGTCGCTATTCGCGGGTCCTCGCGTCTCCGCAGCTTCGCCGGCGCAGCGGGCGGCGTTCCCGTTCGAGCGCGGGCTGCTGGACGACGTGGAGCGTGAGGGCCTCGTCGTGCCGCCGTCCCTCGAGGAGGTTCGCACCGAAGTCGCGCAGGTGGTCGAGAACCGCGTCATGAGCGGGCTGGATCCGCTGCGTGTGCACTTCGCGGCGATCTCGGAGGCGGCCAGGTACAACCGGGCCGAAGGACTGCGCGTGGGGGCAGGATTCACACTGCGGCCCGAAGGCAACCTCACGCTGCGGCTCTCGGGAGGATACTCGTTCGGGCGGCGCGTGCCCTCGGGCTCGATCGTGGCCACGCGCACGGGAGCGGGCCGCGTGCAGCCGAGGCTCGAGGCCTACTGGGACGTGCTCGGCGACATCGGCGGCTACCCCGGCGCGGCGACGCTCGAGAACACGATCTCGGCTGCGTCGGGTAAGAAGGACTACACGGATCCCTATTTCAGGCGCGGCGCCACGCTCACGTTCGGCGGCGCGGCCGGGACCGGACCCTCGGTGGGCTTCCGCTGGGAGGAGCAACGCTCGGCGGAGGATGTCGTCTCCGACGACCCGACAGACACCGAGTTCCGGCCCGTCCTGTCCATCGACGAAGGCACGCTCGGTGCCCTGCTCCTCCAAGCTCCCATCGGCATCCCCGGTGGAGGAACTGCGACGCTGACGGGAGAGGTCGGACGTCTCGCGGGGCGAACGTTCGGCACGGCAGGGGCCGAGATCCTCTGGGAGATTCGCTCGCCCGAGCTGCCCTGGCACGGCGAGGTGAGCCTGGGTGGAGGCGCCGTCACCGGGCGGGCTCCCGCGCAGTCGCTCTACTTCCTCGGCGGACGCTGGACGCTGCCGGGTCACGACTACCGCGCGTTCGCCGGCGAGCGCTACGGGCTCCTGCGCGCCGAAGCCACGTACCCGATCGTATGGCCGTACGTCGGCATACGTCTGATCGGTGCCGCCGGCGCGACGTACCTGGGTAGCCGCAGCCTTCCCGCGGACTGGATCGTGAAGGACTCCAACGGCCTACGCGCCTCGGTGGGCGCGGGCCTCTCCATCGGATACGACGCGATGCGGGTAGACCTCGCGCGCGGCGTTCCGCGGGGTGGGTGGGAAGTGCTCTTCTCCGTCGCGAGGCAGTTCCGGGCCTGGCTGTAGGAACGGAAAAGGCCCGGGCGCGATGCCCGGGCCTCCTCCAGTCGTGGTGCAAGCACCACGCCCGATTGCCACTCGACCACGAAGTTGGTCGAGCGCTCGCTGACGGTCAAGCAAGAGTGCCATCGGTGGTGTGCCCCCGGAGGGAGTCGAACCCTCATGAGCCGAAGCTCACCCGAGTGGCAATCGGGCGTGTCTGCCATTCCACCACGAGGGCACATTGCTCTGTGCGATAGCGGATATGGCCCTCTAGCCCGACTGCGGTCACCAGCCGCGCAGACCACACGCGGCTTCGATTACGCCGCCTGCTCGATCTCGTCGGGCGTCTCGCGCCCCTTGGAGGTGAGCAGCACGACCTCGTTCACGTGGATCTCGGCCGTGGGAATCACGACGCCGTCGCGCTCGTAGGAGTCGTACTCGAGCCGCCCCTCGACGTAGATCCGGTCGCCGGTGCGGATGTAGTCCTCGGCGAACTGGGCCTGCTTGCTCCAGAGCGTGAGCCGGTGCCAGTCGGTCCGCTCCTCCTGGTCGGAGCCCGCCGGCGCGCGGCGGTTCGTCGCGATGGAGAAGTGAGCGACCTTCGTGCCGCTCTTCGTCTGCTGGATGTCCGGATCGCGCCCGACGTTCCCGATCAGCGTGATCTTGTTTACGGACCGGCTCATGGGACTACCTCCTCTTGGGGTGGCCGACCACTCGACTGGGTGGCTCTGTCCGAGGAGGATGAGGGCTGGAGCGGGGCGCGCGGATGGATGGAGCGGCCCATCGACTCCTCATCGCGTCTTCAGGCCTTCGTCTCGTACCAGCTCGAGCCGGCGCCGGAGTCGGCGACGAGCGGAACGCGCAGCTCGACGGCGCTCTCCATCTTCTCGACGACGAGCGCGCGCACGTCCTCGAGCTCGTTCGTGACCACCTCGAGCAGGAGCTCGTCGTGCACCTGGAGCAGGATCGACGCATTCGCGCCGGCAGCGTCGAGAGCCGCCTGGACATCGATCATCGCCTTCTTCATGAGGTCGGCAGCCGTGCCCTGGATGGGGGTGTTCTGCGCGACGCGCTCACCGAACGCTCGGATGCTCCAGTTCTTCTGCTGCAGCTCGGGCACGTAGCGCCTGCGGCCCATCAACGTCTCGACGTATCCCTCGCGCTTCGCCATCTCCACCTGCGCGTCGAGGAAACGGCGCACGCCCTGGAAGCGCTCGAAGTAGGTATCGATGAACTTCCGCGCGTCGTCTCGTGAGATGCCGAGCTGCCGGGCCAGGCTGAACGGGCCCTGCCCGTAGAGGGTGGCGAAGTTCACGGTCTTCGCCTGTCCGCGCATGGCCGGCGTCACCTTCTCGATGGGGACGTCGAAGATCACCGCCGCAGTCTGCCTGTGGACGTCGATCCCCTCCGTGAACGCGGTCACGAACGCCGGATCTCCGGAGAAGTGCGCGAGCACCCGCAGCTCGATCTGCGAGTAGTCCACGGAGAGGAAGAGCTTCCCGGGCGCGGCTACGAAGCCCTTGCGGATCTCTCTTCCGAGATCCGTGCGAATGGGGATGTTCTGCAGGTTCGGATCGCTCGAAGAGAGCCGTCCCGTCGCCGCCACCGTCTGGTTGAAGCTCGTGTGCAGGCGTCCGGTGCGCGGGTTCACGAGCTGCGGCAGCGCGTCCACGTACGTCGAGCGCAGCTTCTCCATCTCGCGGTACTCGATCATGAGCCGCGGGACCTCGTGGCCCATCTCGGCGAGCTCCTCGAGCACCGCCGCGTCCGTCGAGGGGCCCGTCTTCGTCTTCCTCAGGACGGGAAGCGCCAGCTTCTCGAAGAGGATCTGCCTCAGCTGCTGCGTCGAGTTCAGGTTGAAGTCGCCGCCGGCCAGCTTGAAGATCTCCGCTTGGATCAGGTCGAGCTCGCGCTTCAGGCGCGAGCGCATGCCGCGGAAGAACTCCTCGTCGATCGTGATGCCCACGAGCTCCATGCGCGTGAGAACCGGCACGAGCGGCATCTCGATCGTCTCGAGCAGCCCCCGAAGGGGAGAGGTCCCGATCTGAGCCTCCAGCACCTCGGCGAGCTCGAGCGAGAGCCCGACGGATTCGCCGACGTAGGCAGCCGCCCGCTCGACGGCGACCTCGGCGAACGGCACGGCGCTCTGACCGGTTCCCACCACCTCGGCGTATGTGCACGGCTTGTGGGAAAGGAGCTCCATGCTGATCGCCGTCAGGTCGTGCGCCCGCCGGTTCGGGTCGAGCACGTAGCTCGCGAGCATGATGTCGAACGCGTGCCCGCGGAGCGTGATCCCCGCGAGTGAGAGCGCCAGCGCGCTGCGCTTGAGATCGTGCCCGATCTTGGCGACCGCGGGGTCCTCGAGGAGCGCTCGCAGCCCGGAGGTCTCGGCACCGTCCGACGGGAGGTTGCGCACCTCGCCGGGGCGCTCGCCCATGAGCGAGAGCTCGAACGGATGCGTGTGCCCGAACGGGAGATACCACGGCGCCTCACCCGGGAGCGCGAGGCCGATGCCCGCGAGCTCCCCGCGCAGGGGATTCCCGGTCGAGGACTCACACCAGACTGCCACGCGGCCCGCTCCGCGAACGCGTTGGACGATGCGCGGAACCTCTTCGCCCTCGGTCACGACACGAGCGGCAGCTCGCACCCGCGCCGTGGCGCTCGTTGGCGCGGAGGCCGGCGGCGGACCCGACTGGGCAGCCGTGGCGAAGCGCTCGGCGAGCTGGCGGAACTCGAGCTCCACGAAGAGGTCGCGGAGCGCCCCGTTGTCCGGATCGCCGACCTTCAGCGCCTCCAAATCGAGATCGAGGTCGAGGTCGGTCATGATCGAGACCAGCTGCTTGCTCAGCCTCACGTCGGCCGCGTTGTCCTGGAGCGACCTCGCGGCCCGGGCAGGCTGCACGCGCTCGGCGTTCGCGAGCAGCTCCTCGACGCTCCCGAACTGCTGGAGGAGCTGCACGGCGGTCTTCGGCCCGATGCCCTTCGCCCCAGGAACGTTGTCGGACGAATCGCCCACCAGCGCCAGGTAGTCGGCGACCTGCCGCGGAGGGAGACCGAACTTCGCCGGGGCGCTCTCCTCCGTGACCCATTCGGCCTCGACCCCCGCCGCCCCTCCGCGGCCGGGGTTCAGCAGGTGGATGCCCGGGCCGACCAGCTGATAGAAGTCCTTGTCGCCCGACACGATGACGGCCTCGAGACCGGCGTCACGCGCTTTGATGGCGAGCGTGCCGATGACGTCGTCGGCCTCGTATCCCTGGAGCTCGACGACGGGGTCGCGAAATGCCGCGATGATGGTCCGAATGCGCTCGACCCCGTCGCGCAGATCATCGGGCATCTTCTCCCGCGTGGCCTTGTAGGCGGGATAGAGCTGATCGCGGAAGGAGTCGCCCGCATCGAACACGATCGCGATGTAATCGGGCTGGTACTTCTCGCGAATGTCGAGCAGGAAGCGCGTGAACCCGAACGGCGCCGACGTGTTCTCGCCGGCGGCGGTGGTGAGCGGCTTGCTGATGAAGGCGAAGTACGACCTGTAGATCAGCGCATACGCGTCGATCAGGAAGATCCGTGGCGCACTCTTGGGAGGGATCTCCAGGAGCTACTCCGAGGGGCGTGGGGAGGGAAGGAAACGAGCCCCGTGGCGCGCGGCCACGGAGCTCGTCTGGAGCCCTCGAGAAGGGCAGCTATCAGGCCCGAACGACGTTCGCCGCCTGTAGACCCCTATCGGACTCTTTCACCTCGAACTCGACCTCGTCTCCTTCATGGAGGGTTCGAAAACTCTGCGTTTGGATGGCCGAAAAGTGCACGAACACATCGTCACCTTTGGGCTGTTTGATGAACCCGTAACCCTTCGACTCGTTGAACCATTTGACGGTCCCTTTCATCCCTCTACCTCCCGTCATGGAGTGAAATGCGTCGCGCATCGCGCGGAGTCGTTCCCCACCTTAGACACGTTTTTCCCAGTCGGCAAGAACGCACGACGGAAGCCCGCGTGGGACGCGGAGCCGCGTGGCGGTCCGAGCGGCGGAGCGTTCACGCCGATGGCTACTCCTCACCGTACAGGGCTCGATAGAGTCCGACATTGCGGCGCACGCTCTTCACGTAGCCGCGTGTTTCCTCGATAGGTATACGCTCGGTGAACCGGTGCGGATCCGATGCTTCGGGATACGTCCGCCAGCGCGTCGCTCGGGTCGGACCGGCGTTGTAGGCCGACAGCACCAGACCCAGATCCCCTTCATAGCGCCGGCGCATGTCGACGAAGAACGCCGAGCCCAGATGGAGGTTC
>Ga0073934_10006974_pt1 | contig 16066 bp, 13 predicted proteins | sample LarsenN4metaG_FD_76834 | JGI IMG/M metagenome (GOLD analysis project Ga0073934, IMG submission 76834) | Hot spring sediment bacterial and archeal communities from British Columbia, Canada, to study Microbial Dark Matter (Phase II) - Larsen... ...
AATCATTTTCTCAGTACGTCGTGCAATCCGATCGCCCAAATGAGCAGCATCACAATCTAAACCGATTTGCAAAATTGGATAACTTGGGGGATTTTCTCCCTGTTGCTCAGAAATCGGACGACCAGTAACGTAAAATACCTCTAATCCTCTTAAAGTCCTTACAGAATCATTGGGATGAATCTTGGCTGCCGCAACTGGATCAACTTGTTGTAGCATAGCGTAGAGTTGCATTTGACCAAGAGATGCCAACTGCGATCGCAACTCCTGTTGTGGTGCTACCCTGGGAATCTTCATTCCTTGGGTAATCGAACGAATGTACAACCCAGTACCACCCACGAGGAGGGGATGGGGGGATCGGGTGATGGGGAGAAAAATTGCTTCCTTGTCTTCCTTGTCCCCCGTGTCCTCCGTGTCTCCTGCCAAGATTAAGGCTTGCGCTTGCACCTGGTAATCTGCTACATTCATTGTTTCTGTGGGATCACATATATCTATCAAATAGTGCGGTACTAATTTCTGTTCATCCACAGTTGGTTTTGCTGTACCAATATTAAATTCCCGGTATACTTGACGGGAGTCTGCACTCAGAATTACAGTATCTAATCGCATAGCTAAAGCTAATGCTAAACCTGACTTACCTGTTGCCGTCGCGCCACAAATCACAATTAATCTAGTCATTGGTCAATTGTCAATGGTCACTTGTCAAAAGTTAGTGGTTAGTGGTTAGTGGTTATTAGTTTACTACTCCCCCTTGTCTGGTTTGTCTCCCCTGTCCCCTTCCCCCACTCCCCCACTCCTCATACTCTCCTTCCCAGCATGGGGTTGGAACCCCTGCTTGAATTTCTCAGCAAATAGCTCTACAGTCGCCTATAAGGCTTTTGTGTTAGAATTTTGGAGTGTTTTTTAATTTTTCGCCTTTTGGCGATTTCACCCCCACATATCAGGAGAACTTTCATGACGAGCAGTTACAGTGCCGAACAGATTCAAGTTCTGGAAGGTCTGGAAGCCGTCCGCAAGCGACCGGGGATGTACATCGGTTCCACTGGTCCGCGAGGACTTCACCATTTAGTTTACGAGGTGGTGGACAACTCGATTGATGAGGCTTTAGCAGGCTACTGCACCCATGTGGCGGTGGATCTCAATGCCGATGGTTCCGTTACTGTCACAGATGATGGTCGCGGTATTCCTACTGGAATTGTTGCCAAAACAGGAAAATCGGGTTTGGAAACTGTGTTGACGGTACTGCACGCCGGGGGAAAATTTGGCGGCGGCGGTTACAAGGTTTCCGGAGGATTACACGGAGTAGGTATTTCTGTTGTTAATGCCTTATCTGAATGGGTAGAAGTGACGGTTTGGCGAGATAAAAAGGTTCATACCCAGCGTTATGAACGGGGTATTCCCGTCACTGAACTAATTGTCAAGCCTTACAAAGATCATCGCACCGGAACCTCCGTCAGCTTTTTGCCAGATTCGCAAATCTTCACTACAGGTACAGAGTTTGACTTCACCACTTTAGCAAGCCGCCTACGGGAGTTAGCGTATCTCAATGCGGGTGTCAAAATTACTTTTACCGACCACCGTCTGCAATTACTTAAAAGTGATCAGCCAAAGGTAGAAACTTATGAGTACAAGGGCGGTATTCGTGAATATATTACCTACATCAATGCTGATAAGCAGCCGCTACATGAAGAGGTGATCTACGTTCAGGGAGAACGAAATAATGTTCAAGTAGAGGTAGCCTTGCAATGGTGTACTGATGCTTATACGGATAATATCTTGGGCTTTGCCAACAATATTCGTACTGTTGACGGCGGTACACATTTAGAAGGCTTAAAGGCAGTTCTCACCAGGACACTAAATGCGATCGCCCGCAAGCGTAATAAACTCAAAGACAGTGAACCCAACCTCAGCGGCGAACATGTCCGTGAAGGTTTGACAGGCGTAATTTCTGTCAAAGTCCCAGATCCAGAATTTGAAGGACAAACAAAAACCAAACTTGGAAACACAGAAGTCCGGGGAATCGTTGATTCCTTGGTGGGTGAAACTCTCACCGAATACCTAGAATTCCATCCCAGCGTCGCTGATGCCATTTTAGATAAAGCCATCCAAGCTTTTAAAGCGGCTGAAGCAGCCCGTCACGCACGCGAGTTAGTACGCCGCAAGTCGGTGTTGGAATCTTCGCCTTTACCTGGTAAACTAGCAGACTGTTCTTCTCGTGATCCTAGAGAATCGGAAATCTACCTGGTAGAAGGAGACTCCGCAGGTGGTTCCGCTAAACAAGGACGCGATCGCCGCTTCCAAGCGATCCTACCGTTGCGTGGTAAAATCCTCAACATTGAAAAAACCGACGACGCTAAAATCTATAAAAATAATGAAATTCAATCGTTAATTACAGCCCTCGGTTTGGGTGTCAAAGGTGAAGAATTCGACGCTTCCCAGTTGCGGTATCATCGCATTGTGATTATGACCGACGCTGATGTCGATGGCGCACACATCCGGACCCTGCTATTAACTTTCTTCTATCGTTATCAACGGGCATTAATTGAACAGGGTTATGTCTATATTGCTTGTCCTCCACTCTATAAAATAGAGCGGGGAAAAAATTACAAGTATTGCTACAGCGATCGCGAAAAAGACCAATACATCAGTCAACTTCCAGAAAACGCCAACTATACCATCCAACGCTTCAAAGGTTTGGGTGAAATGATGCCTGAACAACTTTGGTCAACCACCATGAACCCAGAAACTCGCACCCTTAAACAAGTGGAAATAGAAGATGCAGCTGAAGCCGATCGCATTTTCACAATTTTAATGGGCGATCGCGTCGCACCTCGTCGTGAATTTATTGAAACCTATGGTTCTAAGCTTAACCTCAAGGATTTAGATATCTGAACAAGCATGACAAAACCTCACCTCAGCCTCTCTCCGTGGGTTCGAAGAGGGGTGTCCGACAGGACGGGGTGAGGTTACTTTCAAGCCAGTCATTCACACCAGATTTTGGCACAAACCTTGCCATGAAAATTTAAGTCCTCGCGTCAATTGCGTCTATTTTCAAGTCAGAGGGCTTTTTCCCTTCTGCCCTCTGCCTACCCTACTTCCTTCAAAATTGCTATATATTAGGAAAATTCAACATTAGGAAAATTCAACATTTTTTAACAATTGTGTCCAAAAAAAATAAACATTGTTTTTTGAAAAGTGGTTATAGTATCAAATTTTTAAATAATCCATGTCGTTATCTTGTTACAAATTTTTAGCTTGCTCACTAGTTGATTTACATTCACCCAGATTGTGAATACAAAAGTTATACAAGCTTTTAGTTCACCCCAGCTACGTAACTGTATGACAAATCATCAAGGCGATCGCACAAAATATGAAAAAGTTTTAAAATTTGCCAAAATTTGGATGGTCAAAAGTGACCTTCTAAGCCACAACTTTGGGTAGAGTAACAACGTAGGCGCTTATCAGAACGTGTCCTAGTAACTTAACACTGTTCAAGCTTTTGCAGTTTTGCGTAAGCTCAAGGATATAGAGTCCTAAGTGATTTCGATACCAGAACTCAAACAATTACGATTTTTGCTTTGAGCAACTAACTGAACTTTATTTTTCTGAAAGGTGATGTAACATCATGCTAACAGACAGTTAGTCCCTTAATACTCATAACCAGACAGTCTATAAGTGTATAATACGCATTCATACTATGCAATTTTGTTCTCAGTAAGCAAAAATCGATTGTCTTGGCTGTCAAATCTTTTCTGAATTGATTAAAATATCGGTGTGTACAATAAGAAGAGTTTGTCAAGTTGCAAAGGGTTGAATTTTTACTAATGCGCTAACCTGTGATTAAGATTGAATTAGTCATATCTAAAAATTTTAGGTCTTTTGGCTGATTCTGCCAAAGCCTCAACTCCTCAGTTAGGGTGATTGGCTCTTTTGTAGGTCGAGTGCTTTCATCAAAGCGTAACGACCCTAAATTGGGGAACTAAGTCTGTAGCCTCACACTGACTCTAACAAATATGAGAGTGGCTGTTACCAAAAGACAAATGTAAATCCTAAATCAGTAACTTATTAAGGAAGTGTAAAAATGAATGCGCTTTAGCGTTTCAATAGAGTTAAACTCAAAGCTACTGTTCCTGTTAATGTTGTCAATCACACATGGGATCTGCTACAAGTAGGTTTACCTAATTTTTAAGGTAATGATGATGCTACAAAAATTCCAAAAAGTTTTGGAGAAAATTCAAGTATATGGGTGTCATTTTCAACGTCTTTTTGGTAAAACAGGCTTTACATTACCTCCCTTTACCTTACTTAATTAGTTCATGGATGCCACACAAAGAGAGTGCAATTTCTGTGAAACAGGCTACAATCGGAACAGTCTTTACAAAAAAAATCTTCCAAGAGTCATAATTATTTTGTATGGAGTGGTAATTTTTTTTAGCAACATGAGTCTTTTTTAGACTAGTCAGTAAACACTTGTGTTGCCCGGCGACACATATCTAAAGTTTACTAAGAACAAGGAAATTTACCTTTGGGAGTACTGCTGTGGTAGAAACAAATACAGAGTTTAGAACTTCCAACTTGAGCTGGAGGTCTATAATAGTGTCCTCTCGACAGAAGGTAAAACTTCCGAAATTATCTTTCAGCCAAATTAGCTAACAACCCTCTTAATCACAAGGCAATATAGCTGATCAAATTTAAGAGTGGTAAAAAGATCTTGAGTAATTGATTCTGCAAGGAGCATGAGGAACGCGGCATGAACCAGGCTAACAACGTACTCGATACCATTGATTATCAGCCTGACCTAGAAATTGAGATCAATCAGCCTGAGCTGGAGTTAGAAGAACTCTTGTTGGAAGACGAAGAGGACTTGCTGATCGGTGAAGAAGGCGAACTCGATGAAGAATTTTTAGAACCTCAGTCTGATGAGGACGACGCAAAGTCTGGGAAAGCCGCAAAATCGCGTCGTCGGTCACAAAACAAGAAAAAGCACTACACCGAGGATTCAATTCGCCTTTACTTGCAAGAAATAGGTCGAATTCGTTTGCTTCGGGCTGACGAAGAAATTGAACTAGCACGTAAGATTGCAGATTTGCTGGAATTAGAGCGAGTGCGTGATAGACTGCAACAGCAGTTAGAACGCGAACCTCAATACAGTGAATGGGCAGAAGCAGTACAATTGCCCTTGCCACAATTTCGTCATCGCCTGCATGTTGGTCGTCGGGCGAAAGACAAAATGGTGCAATCTAACCTACGTCTTGTAGTTTCAATTGCCAAGAAGTACATGAATCGTGGTTTGTCTTTCCAAGATTTGATTCAAGAAGGCAGTCTTGGTTTGATTCGTGCTGCTGAAAAGTTTGACCACGAAAAAGGTTACAAGTTTTCTACTTACGCTACATGGTGGATTCGTCAGGCGATCACCAGAGCGATCGCTGATCAATCCCGGACAATTCGTTTACCTGTCCATCTCTACGAAACTATCTCTCGCATCAAAAAGACTACTAAGTTGCTTTCTCAAGAAATGGGCCGTAAACCTACAGAGGAAGAAATTGCCACAAGAATGGAGATGACTATTGAGAAGCTGAGGTTTATTGCCAAGTCTGCCCAGTTGCCAATCTCTTTAGAAACCCCCATCGGTAAAGAAGAAGATTCCCGACTAGGTGATTTTATTGAATCTGATGGCGAAACTCCAGAAGATCAAGTTTCTAAGAACCTCCTGCGCGAAGACTTAGAAAAAGTCCTCGACAGCCTCAGTCCCCGTGAACGCGATGTTCTGCGACTGCGCTATGGTTTAGACGATGGTCGGATGAAGACTTTGGAAGAAATTGGCCAAATTTTCAATGTCACTCGCGAACGCATTCGGCAAATAGAGGCGAAAGCACTCCGGAAGTTACGCCACCCCAACCGTAACAGCGTTCTCAAAGAATATATTCGGTAGTTGTCATATGCCTTAATTATTAGTCATTTGTGCAAAACCAATAACAAATGACAAAAAACCTGGGAGTGTTAATTCAGCCCAGGTTTTAATTTATCTATCTAGTGATGTCCGATAAAAGCTTCTGGTTTTAAATGTTACAGAATCCCCCAGAAGTGTAAAAAGCCTTGACCAGAAAATAATTCAATCAGAGCAGCAGCTAAAAATCCGATCATCGCCAAGCGACCGTTCCAAATTTCTGCTTGGGGAGTAAAGCCCCAACGCCAGGAGTTGCGGTCTTCCATTACAGGAGCAGTGATTTTTGTTGTATCTTGCATGATTGGCACTCCAAACTGAATTTGTTAATGTTTACTAGCCTTTGTTAACTAATATAACAACTATTTTAAGAAATGCAACGTTTATAAATGTTTCTCCTATTACATTGACTTATGGTACACATAGTTGTAATAACTTATCTCAAACTTTTAATCTCTAGTAAGGCATTGTGGCAATATATGCCGACAGAAGATTAGTAATTTGATTTTTCGATTTTTCGGCATTTACCAACGGCAGATAGTAACTGACACAAAACCGTGTAGAACAAATCAAAGTTGGAAGGCCTATTACCAAAGGCTGCGATTTCAGCAAGCTTAAGAGATGTATTGTTGTAAAGCTAAATATGCTTCGGTTCCATTATATCTTGTTTTTGAGAATCATTAGCAATTACTTGAAGGAAGACAAGAGAAATATTTGTATCAAGAATTTTGTGAAATGATATTAGACAGTGCGATCGCTGATTTGATTTTTACAATAGCAACTACTAGACCCAAAAAATCTGAGTAAATCGAGGCGTAGTCGGACTAGCGCCTCTCAATCATATAGCGTAGCTAATCTGAAGTTTCAACATCAGCTGATTTCTGTTGCGACTTCGGCAACTGCGGTAATTTTTTCATCTCGGCTAAGTTGAACGATGCTCTCACCAGTAGTATCTTTAGCTGAATTTGTTACAGTATCTACTTGGAGACGCACCACTCGTTGATGATTAGTCACTAAAGCTACTTCAGATCCTGGCTTAGCCAATACCATTCCTGCTAAGTAATCAGTTTTACTAGCAAATTTGAAAGTTTGGGTACCAATATCACCCCGATTAGCTAGTCGCACAACACTAGTTGGCAGACGTTTGGCATATCCTAGTTGGGTGACTAGCAAAATGTTTTCTTCAGTATCAAAGGTTGCGCCACCAACCATAGTTTCTTGTTGACGCAGGCGCATAGCCTGTAGACCCATCGCAGTACGACCCATAATAGGAAGTTGTTCGTCGTTTACTTTAAACCGTAACAATCGCCCACCAGAACTAGCGAGAATGATTTGTTGATTGGTAGTGACGAACTGAGTTAATAATAATTCGTCATCGTCTTTGAGTTTCAAAATAGTAATGCCGCGACGCGTCAAATTAGTAAATTCTGTTAAAGATAGACGCTTGATCCTTCCCTGTTTAGTCAACAGAATCATCTCGCCATTTTCTGGCTTTTCTGGGAGCAAAAAGCGACTGACAACAGCTTCAGAAGTTTCTTGAGCAGTATTAGTCAACAAGGTGATTAATGGTGTCCCCCGTGGCGATCGCCCAGTAGTCGGAGGAATGTCGCCCACCTTCACCGGATAAACCTTACCACCGCTAGTCAGTACCAGCAAATCTTTATCTGTATCAGTCAAGGTTGTTTGCATGACAAAATCATTATCAGCCAAACCGTTATCAACCTTCGGCTTTTTGCCATTCACCTGAAGGCGACGCACATATCCCCGTTGTGTCAATTCTAAAGTAACTTCTTCTGGAGGGGACTTTGGTTTAAAACTTGTAGATAAAGATTTGGAATTGTCCTCTGTACCTCTTCGTGTCAGAGACTCTTTGCGCTGTTTCTCCTCACTCACAGTCACTATTTTGGTACGACGTTCATCACCATATTTGCGCTTAAGGGTACGTAGGTCTTTTTTCAGGCTTTTGAGTAATTCCCGGCGATCGCCCAGTAATTTTCGTAACGTTGTAATTTCCTCTTGTAACTGCTCGTATTCTTTCTGTAAATTCTGTTGTTCCAAACTTGTCAGGCGTCTGAGTGGCATTGCTAAAATTGCATCTGCCTGTACATCACTCAATTGCAAGCGACTTTGCAGGTTGATTTTTGCAGTACTACCATCAGCAGCCCGTCGCAAAATCTCAATCACCTCATCCAGATGAGACAGGGCTTTCAACAAGCCTGCTAGCAAATGCAAACGATTTTCCGCTTTACTTAACTCGTAGGCGTAGCGGCTGGAAAGGGTCTGTTCCCGGAAATGTAAAAACTCCTGCAATAATTGGCGTAAAGATAGCTGACGTGGTTGTCCATCTACCAAAGCTAATAAAATCGCCCCAAAATTAGTTTGCAAAGCGGTTTGGTGGTAGAGTTGCTGGAGAATATCTTGGGGGTTGGTATCGCGTTTGAGTTCTATGACTACACGCATTCCCTGGCGATCGCTTTCATCTCGGATATCAGCAATTCCCTGCAAGCGACCTTGATTTACTAGGTCTGCAACTTTTTCAATCCAACCTGCCTTATTGACCTGAAAAGGTAATTCTGTCACCACAATTGCTGTCCGCCGTTTGCTTGTGCGCCCACCGACCACTTCCTCGATCTGTGCAACACCCCGCAGCACAATACCACCTTTACCTGTGGTGTAAGCTTCCCGAATTCCTGCATCACCAACAATTTCCCCACCTGTAGGAAAATCCGGCCCAGGAATTAACTCAAATAACTTGTCATCCGGTAAATCAGGGTTATCAATTAAAGCAATTAACCCATCTACTACTTCCCCTAAATTGTGCGGTGGAATATTTGTTGCCATACCCACAGCAATGCCAGCACAACCATTGAGCAACAAAAATGGTAACTGTGCTGGTAATACAGTAGGCTCTTGCTGAGAATTATCGAAGTTACCGATAAATTCTACTGTTTCTTCGCCAATTTCAGCCAGCATTCCCTCGTGGCTAATCGGTGCGAGGCGCGTTTCTGTGTAGCGCATCGCTGCTGCTGGGTCATTATCTACACTGCCGAAGTTACCATGTCCTGCCAATAAGGGATAGCGGCTAGTAAATTCCTGTACTAACCTCACCAAAGCATCGTAAACAGCTTGGTCTCCGTGGGGGTGGTATTTACCCAATACGTCCCCAACAACACGGGCACACTTTCGATAAGGGCGGTCAGGTGTCAAACCAAGTTCATGCATCGCATATAAAATCCGTCGATGCACTGGCTTTAAACCATCACGCACATCTGGTAATGCCCGTCCGACTATCACACTCATGGCATATTCAAGGTAAGACCGTTGCATTTCGGTATGCAAGGCTGTGGTGATGACCTGTCCCGTAGAGAGAAGGTTTAACTGTTTTGCCATGAGTTTGTCCCTAAGTTTTCACTACACAAAATATGCCGTTACTGAACATTACAGCAACCACAGCATAGCGGATGTAATGCTCATCATTACAAAATCTTGATAGTTATACGATAAAAAGCAGTAGTATTATCCTTGATGTCGGGGATACACATTGATTACTCAGAAGGAGATACATACAATTTTGGATTACTGTTATCCCCTCACTCCTAAAAGTCAAATTCTCATGAAAACCGTTTTGATTGTCGAAGACGATCTGATTAATGCTCGCGTTTTTTCTAAAATTTTGACCAAACGCGGCGGACTGCAAGTAAAACATACTGAAAATGTAGAAGAGGTAATGAAAATTGCCCAAGCGGGAGAGGCAGACATTATTTTAATGGATGTTTCTCTCTCAAGAAGTGTTTACCAAGGTAAGTCCGTTGATGGTATCAAGATTACACAACTGCTCAAATCCGATCCGCAAACTGCTGCTTTACCAATTATTCTCGTGACAGCACATGCAATGGAAGGCGATCGCGAGAATTTTCTCAAGCAAAGTGGTGCTGATGGCTACATCTCTAAGCCTGTTGTTGATCATCAACTTTTCGTTGACCAGATCATGGCACTGCTGCCTAAAGATGATTAGTGATGATACACCCCCTCAACTAAGACGGTTGCCCATTCAGTCTATCGGGCTACCATTTTTTTGGCTGATTAATATATATGTACTATTAAATAGCACTGATAGTACTTTTGAGCAAGTAGTAACAGAAGTAGTTGGTTGTTGGTTGTTGGTTGGTGCTTGGTTTTTCCCAACAACAAACAACCATCAACTACCAACATTCATTTACTGCGTCGGCTGTGGTGTGGGAGCAGCTGTATTCTCCCCTCTCTGCTGTAAAGCTGCTTGAATGCGGGGCAATTCTAAGAATTTTTTGGTGTCCGCCAGTAAGCGATCGCCCCAGAGATTTTCTTTGAGAAAATCTATATCAGCATAACGGTCATCAATGCGGAGTGCTGTTTCACCCATCGCTAGACCTTTTTGCCGTTCGCCTTTATTGTATAGTGCCACAGCTAAAGCCAATAAAGGTTCTGCGGCTTGCTTTTCAATTGTGACAGCAGATTGCCATTGTTGGATAGCTCCTGCAATATCACCTTGTTCGTACTTAATTAAACCAATGTTGTTAATTGCGGGCCAGAATTTTTTATCTTGGGAGACTGCTTGATTGTACTGAGCGATCGCATCTGAGTATCGACGCTGCATATAGTAGGCATTGCCCAGATCAAATAACCCTTCTGGGTCATTGGGTTTTAACTTTAGACCTTGTTGGAAATAGTTAACAGCAACATCATACTTTTGTTGCTGAAAGCTGGCTGAACCCAAAGCGAAAAGAACATCACCATTTTTGGGATTCAGAGACTGGGCTTTTTTTAAAGCAGCGATCGCAGAATCTAATTCTTTGGTTTGCAAATACAAACCGCCTAAGAGAAACCAAACTTTATCACTTTTCGGAGCTAATTGAGATGCTAGCCTTGCTCTGGGCATAGCCATTTCGTACTGTTGAAACTGTGCTAATTGTGCTGCTTCTTGTGCCAGACTCAACCCCTGCTGCTCTAACTTGGCAGCATCAAGTTGTAATGTATGGGGTATTAATGCCTGTGCATAAGCAGCTTTAGGCAGACTCCACAAACTACAGACAACAATCAGAGAAATTAAACCAATTCGTTTAGGCACACTACCGCCTCTCTGCCACAAATGAAGGAATCTTTCAGATAGCTTAAACGATCTCCGCTCCTGTGTGAAAGAAAAAACAGTAGTTAAGGGTTGGTTGTTGTTTGTTAGTGGTTAGTTGTTAGTGGTTGTTTAATACTTACTCCTCACACACCCCATCACCCCATCTCCCATCTCCCCCAATCAGCATCCATGACTTTAGTCATGTACTAGTTTGTGACCTTTGCATCATGTAATTGCTCACAGCAATTTATACGATAATATTCCCAATTACCCATTACCCATTACCAATTACCCCGACTTTAATTGACTGTGCAAATATTTACCCCATTCTGTTGCTAAAGGAACTTCTGTAAAGGGAACTCGCACAGATTTAGCAGCAGGAAATACAAATTCTAATTCTATTGTCCGACCTTTTTCTGGAGGCTTATTTGTATCTACTGCTTTTTCATCCACCAAAAGGCGTATTTCTTGAACATCATCCAAAGAAAATGTTTCTAGTTTAATCGGGCCTTGAGGTGTTGGTTTACCCCAAGTAATAGAGTTACCTTTTTTCCCTAGTACCGCATAAATATCATACTTCGCCTTATCAAATTGCTCTGCCCAAGTACGATAGGCTTCAATTTTTTGATATTCTTGAGAGCCTTGCCAAGCTAACCAGAAAAACGCTGCTAACAGAGGTAGCCACAATAGACCGTGTTCCATACAATTTTAAATTTTTGAACTAATTTGAAAATAATAGTTGAAAGAGAGTATGAGGAGTATGAGAAGTCTGGGAAAAAATATTTTTTTATTTTCCTCCACTTTTTATATTTCCCTATTTTCTAATGTGTAGCTATGATGCGAAATACAACCACTTGGGAACTATATAAGTTATGGTAATGAGCATACTGGCAAAAAGCGGTGATGACTTGATATGAGAAGGGTTTTATTTTTGTGCCTGTTTGTCATCGGGCTTAGTGCTGCGATATTTGGTTTCCTGAATTTTCAGGGACTAGCAGCAAAAGGCGAATTTGAGACGATTGTGCTGGATTTTCGAGAAAATATTCCCAAAGAAGAATTGCAAAGAGAATTGCAAGCGATCGCTCAACAGTACAATGTTACACCCCGATTAGATAATAAATTCTCCGCCAAGGATAATGTCTATATTATCGAAGGTGATAAAAAGCGACTCAAAGAACTGCGAAAGTCTAAAATCGCCTTAATGACGGAATTTATTGAGCCTAACTATATTTATAGAATTCCCGTATTGGATAAAGACACAGTTGCAGATGAGCGCTTCATACCCAGTGCTAACGATCCTAATGACCCGATGTATAGCAAGCAATGGCATTTGCACAACATTGGTGTTGTCGGTGCGTGGAAGGAAACTAAAGGTAGTGGAATTACAGTAGCAGTTATAGACACTGGTGTTACCCAGGTGCGTGACTTAGCAGAGACGAAGTTTGTCAAAGGCTACGACTTTGTCAATGACACAGAAGAAGTCAAAGACGATAACGGACACGGTACTCACGTTGCTGGTACGATCGCTCAAGCTACTAATAACAATTATGGTGTAGCGGGAGTAGCCTACGAGGCTAATATTATGCCTTTAAAAGTACTTAGTAGCTATGGCGGTGGTACAGTTGCTGACATTGCCGAAGCAATTAAGTTTGCTGCTGATAACGGTGCAAAGGTTATAAATATGAGCTTGGGTGGTGGTGGTGAAAGCCATCTGATGAAAGATGCAATCGAATACGCCCATAACAAAGGTGTAGTAATAGTGGCGGCGGCGGGGAACGAAAACCAAAATTCTGCCGCCTATCCAGCCCGTTATCCCCGCGTCATCGGCGTGTCAGCCCTAGGACCAGACGGTGAAAAAGCCCCCTATTCTAACTTTGGCGCTGGGGTGGATATTTCTGCTCCTGGTGGTAGTGATGCAGGTAAAGTTTTGCAACAAACTATTGACCCCGAAACTGGTGAAGGCGTGTTTCTCGGTTTACAGGGTACAAGTATGGCTTCTCCCCACGTTGCGGGTGTAGCTGCGCTCATCGAAGCTGCTGGTGTTCAAGAACCAGATGAAGTTTTGCAAGTCCTCAAAGAATCAGCCAGAGCTATAGAGGAAGATAGCTTAAACTACTACGGTGCTGGACAACTAAATGCCGAAGCAGCAGTACAACGTGCCGTACGCGGACAAATCAGTTTCCAAGACTTTTTCCGTTGGTTGCGGGATAATGGCTATCTCAACCCCGGTTTTTGGATTGATGGCGGTGCGGTAGCATTATTACCCAAAATTTTGATGGTACTGGGTTCTTATCTGTTAGCTTGGTTTTTACGGGTTTATTTCCCATTTTCCTGGAGTTGGAATTTACTGAGTGGTTTAGTGGCTGGTAGTTCTGGATTGTTTTTCCTCAAAACAATCTACATTTTTGACTTACCCCAGTGGCCTTTCCGCTTATTGGGTAGTTCCATACCAGAACTCGGTAATACACTGCAAGGAAGCAGCGCCTTAAACCCCTTATTTGCTAGCGTACTCATTCCCCTTGTATTAGTAGTACTACTGCTAGGACATCCACAATGGAAATGGTTTGCGATCGGTTCATCCTTGGGTGTCGCCGCCTGCTTAGGAGTCAGTGCAGTATTAGATCCTGCCGTTTGGGGTTTGGGAAGTGGAATGTTAGCTCGTAGCTTCCTAATAGTTAATGCCCTACTTTGTTTTGCTTTAGCTCGTTTAGCCGTGAAAAACGAGGAACAATCAGCATAGAATAGAAGGCTGGGGATTGGGAATTGGGTAATGGAAATTAGGGATTGGGGAAGAATTTTTCCCATTACCAATTACCAATTACCCATAACTTGCATAATTAGCCCCGCAGGACTTGTACTAAATTTTAGATATGCAAACTAGATGTTGAACAACTTAATAATATTCATATTATTCTCTCTAAATACCAAAACTGAAAGGAGACTTTTACCTAGGGAAAAAAATACCATTCGAAAGTCCACTATCTGGCATTAATATTTGTGGACCAGGAATATAATCACGTTCTCTACCTTGACCATGACTCCAGGAAGTACCACCATTTCCAACAACATTTAGAACAGAACTTTGACATGTATTAACACGAAATCCACCAAAACTTCCATTGATATATCTAAAACTTAGATTATAAATACACTGATTAGGATTTACTTTTATAGATGTGGATTCACCTGGCATAAGCATTGTTGCTATATCATCAAAAGCATATTCCCATTTATCAGAATTTTCTGATTTGATATACGCATCAACTATTATTTGTTTATTTTTATTTATAATTGTTAATTTACGTGAATTATTTGCTTTTGCTACACTGTTATTGATAAATGCTGATGCTACTACTAAAATAATTAATAATAATTTAATTTTTTTCATGACAAATCTTCAGAGTATATCAAGATGCTTCCAAAGGTTAATTGACTGGAAAGATTGGCACAGTATATAGATATAGATATAAAAATCTTTTGCCTGTAGAAATAACGTTTTATTGGTTTTGTAATAATCTCCGCAGTGCTGATACAAAATTTTAAGCGGATATTTAAAATTTAGTTACCCCTAAAACATTCTTTGATGGGATAGAGGACTTTACCATTTTAACCTCTGGCTGCAATTAATTGAGTACTGACTTACAACCTCAGCTTGTGACCAATGGATTTTTACAGATAGTATAAATTTTCAAGCGGAAATGATATAAGGAGTTTTACCAATGAGCATCACAGTCACAGGAACCGTAGAACACCGTGATATTGGCACTGGTGCTTGGGCATTAGTAAGTAATGATGGTACTACTTACGAAATTCTCAGAGGTGCTGATAAAAGCTTACTCAAAGCCGGACAAAAAGCTAAAGTCATAGGCGAAGTGCGAGAAGATGTCATGACGATCGCTATGATTGGCCCTGTCTTGGAAGTCAAATCTTTTGATCTGCTGAAGTAGAACCTAAAACTGCTTGCAAACGACTTCTAAATTCACCTTTGGGATGACCACCTTTTACCTCACCCACAATTTGAAATTCTCCTTCTGGAGAATCACAGATAATATAGGTAGGCCATCCCATCTGTGACTTATCTGGATACTGCGTCAATAAAATCTGACGATATTTACGGTAAGTAGCCGTATCCTGCATTTTGACATCAATAAATTCTAAACCTAGTTCCTCTGCCACTTTTTTGTCATAAAATGACATCTTGTGGCAAATACCGCAGTCTTCACTAGAAAATTTGATTACAGCTAGAGGCATGTGGCTGTGTAATTACTTGACTCAGATTAAAAATTATCACATCAATACAACAATTTACAGAAAAAGTAATAAATTGTGGCCAAAATAGTTGTTTTTAGAAATCGACCACCGATAAACACAGATGCACACCGATAGACACAGATAGATTATCCCTTGGCAACTGAGTAGTGGTTGTAGAAGAGGTGATTGATTAATTGCGATTTACCTCAGACCTTGTACCAGCTTTTTCGTTCTCTAGTCAATAAATTCTGATTATTATTATGCTTAGTAATTTAGACCGAAAGCACACAGATAACCCATCCGTGTTTATCTGTGTGCATCGGTGTTCGTTCTCACAATCAAATAAACGGCGTTACTGAATCAAAATATGAATTTACAAATTACAGGTGTGACTAGACGTTGCAATGCCACTACAAAATGTACACAAACACAATTTATGACCCAATTCAGCAACGCCAAATAAACTCTGGTAATAAAGTTTAGCATTGGTGTACAGTCACAAATTAAATATACCTTTCCACAAGTAGATTGTTGTTCGCAAAGCTGTATGTATTAAGTCGATGTGGAGCGTTAGTGGTTAATAGTTTAGTAGATAGTTGTTTCAAGCAACTAATGCTGATGACCAATAACTCTTGACTATGAAATTTGTATCGGAACCAGCGATCGCTGATAAAATTCGTAAGATGAACCAACGGGTAAAGTGGCAAGACCCATTGGTGGTGCAACGTGGCATAGATCAAACTCGGCTAATGCTAGATGATGGTCGAGAC
>Ga0073934_10006975_pt1 | contig 16063 bp, 13 predicted proteins | sample LarsenN4metaG_FD_76834 | JGI IMG/M metagenome (GOLD analysis project Ga0073934, IMG submission 76834) | Hot spring sediment bacterial and archeal communities from British Columbia, Canada, to study Microbial Dark Matter (Phase II) - Larsen... ...
CACGACGACCACCACGACGACCACCAGCACGACCACCACCAGCACCACCCCCCCGACGACGACCACGACGGAGGCGCCGACGACCACCACAGAGACGCCGACCACGACGAGCACGACCACCACCACGCTCGCGCCGGAGTGCGGCAACGGCCTGCCCGAGCCGGGCGAGGAGTGCGACGACGGCGATGCCGACCCGAACGACGGCTGCACGAACGCCTGCACCGTCTGCGGCAACGAGGTCGTGACGGCGCCCGAGAGCTGCGACGACGGGAACCTCCTCCTCGACGACAACTGTCCGGAGGACTGTCGGATCGAGCAGTGCGAGGAGACCCCCCAGCCGGTACAGACGATCACCGTCGTCTCGAGCCGGCCCGACCTGACCGCCATCCGCCTCCTGCTCGACTACCCGGACGGCCGGGTCGCCCTCCCGGGGGGGCCCGGACCCGACTCGCCCGCCGGGACGTTCACGGACGTGGCCGGTGATCTCGTGGCGTTCGACGTCGAGCACGCGGTCCGGCTGGTCGTGAGCGTTCCCTTCACCTTCGACACGACGACCGTGCTCCGCGCGAGCTTCCTCGGATGCGCGGGCGCGCCGCTGCCGGCGGCCGCCGACTACCGGTGCCTGGTGGTCGACGCGTCGGACGAGAACTTCCAGACGGTCGACGGGGTCACCTGCACCGTCACCATCCCGTGAGGGAGCTCGCCGCCCGTCGCCGCCGCCGTGACGCGTGTGCTCGCCTTTCACGGCGGCGTCATCGGGCTGGAACGATCGCCTGCTATGGCTGCGTCGCGCAACCGACGACCGACGGCGCGGAAGGAGAGCAGTGAAATGACGAAGACGACGTTGGCTGGCGCGGCGTTGGCCGCCCTCACGCTCGTGGCCGGACACGCGGAGGCGGCGGTCCAGAGCAAGTGTCTCGCCGCCAAGATCGCGTGCGCCGCGAAGGAGGCGAATGCGCTCCTCGCGTGCCATCAGAAGGCGGAGACGCCCAGAAAGCCGGCCGATCCGAACTTCAACGGCTGCCTCGACAAGGCGAGGGCGGCATTCGACGGCGGAGCCAGGCCGGAGAAGGGCTGCTTCGAGAAGCTCGAGAGCAAGGCGAAGAACGACTGCGTGTCGTTCGACGACACGGCCGCGATGGACGCCCTGGTCGACCGGTGCGTCGCCGACGTCGTGGCCGCCATCGATCCGGGACCGATCGACCAGACGAAGTGCGGCGCCGCGAAGAAGAAGTGCGTGGCGAAGAAGATCGGCGCGGTCCTCAAGTGCCACAAGCAGGCCGCGACGCCGAACAAGCCGATCGATCCGAACTTCAACGGCTGCATCGACGAGGCGAAGGCGAAGTTCGACGGCGGCGCCGATCCGGCGAAGGGCTGCTTCGTGAAGGAAGAGACGAAGCGCTCGAACGACTGTCAGGCGCCGCTCGGGAACCAGGCGCTGCTCGAAGCGATCGTCGACGACTGCGTCGACGCGATCGTCGCCGCCGTCCAGCCGCCGACGTCGACCACCAGCACCAGCACCACCACGCCGGCCACCACCTCGACGACGACCACGACGCTTCCGGCCGGCGTCGCGTGCGGCGCGAACGGCCTGCAGGCGACGATCGCGATCCAGTATTCGGAGCCCCTCCTCGGAGGCATCTCGGCGATCAAGCTTCGCGCCCACTACGCCGATCCGCCGGTCCGCATTCCCGGCACCGCGAACGAGCTGAGCGTGCGGCAGCGGGTCACCTCCCTCCTTCCCGCCGGCTACACCCTGCAGGTCACCCCCGCTCCGTTCGGCGACCACGACGGGCCGGACGCCGACGCCGTCGAGGACACGCTCGAGGTCCGGGCGCTGGCGAGCACGCCGAACTCGATCCGGCCGGGGGACGTCTTCCGCGTCCGGTTCGACTGCCCGGCGGGCGCGGGGACGCTCGTCGCCCCCGGTGCGCTCGGGTGCTCGCACCTCGAGGCCGGCGGCCTCGACGGCAACCCGCTTCCGACCGAGCTCGCGGCGCTGATCACCTGCACGGTGTCGCTCGCCACGGCTCCGTGACGCGCCTCCCGCTCGCGGCCGGCCCCGGACGCGGCGAATCGCGGGGTCGAGCCGCGGGGGACGGCGCACGCTAGCTCCCGGGGACGATCTGGAAGACCTCCCCGCCGTAGTCGACGACGTAGAGCTCGCCCCGCGCGTCCTCCCCGAAGGACACGATCTGGTCGATCGTGACGGCGCCGCCGGGACTCAGCTCGGCGGTGACGTCGCGCCGCTCGGTCGCGTCGCGGCCGCGGAACGTCCGGATGAACGCGGCGCAGAGGTCGCCGTAGAAGTACGTCCCGCGGAGGTCCGGCATCCGGCAGCCGCGGTAGACGAAGCCGCCGGTGATCGAGCACGCGGGATCGTGCCCGTATTCCAGCACCGGTTGGACGAGCCCGGCGGTCGAGCACCCGGGCTGGTAGCAGTGCTTCCCCTCCATCACGTTCCAGCCGTAGTTCTCGCCGCCGGTGCTCCCGGCCGGCTGCACGTTCACCTCCTCGTAGAGCTGCTGGCCGACGTCGGCGACGTAGAGGTCGCCGGTGCCGCGGTCGAACGCGAAGCGCCACGGGTTGCGGAGGCCCCACGCCCAGATCTCGCCGCGCGCGCCGGCCTGCCCGACGAAGGGGTTCGACGCCGGGATCCGGTGGTACGGCGGCTCGTCGACGTCCACGTCGAGGCGGAGCAGCTTCCCGAGGAGCGTGCCGCGATGCTGCCCGTTCCCGTCCGGATCGCCGCCGCCCCCGCCGTCGCCGGTGCCGACGTACAGGAAGCCGTCCGGGCCGAACGCCGTCTGGCCGCCGTTGTGGTTGCCGCGCGGGTGGGGGATCGTCAGCAGGACGCGCTCGCTCGCCGGATCGGCGACGTCGGGATCGGCGCCCGCCTCGTAGCGCGCGATCACGAGCGCCCCGCTGCGGTCGGTGTAGTAGAGGAAGAAGCGGCCGTTCCGCTCGAAGTCGGGATGGAACGTGATGGAGAGGAGCCCGCGCTCGTCGCCGAGCAGCACCTTCGGCGTGATGTCGACGAAGGGATCGGGCAGCAGCGTCCCTTCGCGCACGACCCGCACCCGCCCGGCCTGCTCGACGACGTAGAGCCGCGTCGGGTCGAGGCGCGGCGCCGCCAGGTGGACCGGCTGCTCGAGGCCGGCGAGGATGCGGCGCGCGGCGATCCGGGTGCCGGGCACCGGCGCGATGCCGGCGCAGAGCGCGGCGGCCGACTCGAGGCGGCAGGCCGCGGAGCAGCCGTTGCCCGGAACGACGTCGCCGTCGTCGCATTCCTCGTCGCTCGCCGCGACCCCGTCGCCGCAGCCGGCGGGCGGACCGCCGCTGCAGTCGGCGGGCGGTGCCGCGCGGTGCCCCTCGACGCGCCCGCGGCGGTTCGGCGCCAGCCGGGTGAAGCGCGCGCAGAACCGCTCCCGCCCGAGGACCAGGCGGACGTCGATCGCGCTCTGGGGGGCCGTGATGCGATACGGCCAGCCCCGTCCGCCGCCGTCGACCGCCAGCGTGCCGCCGCCCGCGCGGAACCGGAGCGTCGCCCGGCGGACGCCGCTCGCGCCGCGCCGGTCGACGAACCGATAGCCCTTCGTCCCGGGCGGACGGCCGATGCCGCGCCAGCCGTCGGCCGGGAGGAGGATCGTGCCGCTCGAGCCGTCGGCGGCGCCGGTGCCCGCGACCTGGAGCGTGCCGCCGAGGCGGCGGGGGTCGGCCGCGTCCGACGGCGCGACGCGGGCGGACGGTGCGCTCCGGAAGAGCATCCGGCGCGCGGCGGCGCGCGCGGGATCCGTCAGGAGGAGCCGCGTGCCCTCGACGGGGTGGTCGGCCGCGACCGCCGTCGCCGCCGCGACGAGCGCGAGGACCACTACCCCCGGCCGTGGCATGGACCCTGCCTACACCATCGTGGTAGCTGCCTCCATGCCGCGATTCGGAGTGGGCCTGCCGGGCGTGCAGCAGATCCCGACGCGCAGCGCCGCGTGGGAGCGCGACGTGGGCGGCGCCGAGATGCTGGCCGCCGCGCGTGCCGCGGAGGACGCCGGCTACGACTGGGTCGCGTGCAGCGATCACGTCCTCGTCCCCGCGTCGCGCGCGGAGGCGATGGGGCCGACGTGGTACGACGCCGGCAGCACGCTCGCGTTCGTCGCGGGCGGCACGCGGACGATCCGCCTCCTGTCGCACGTGCTCGTCCTGCCGTACCGGCATCCGCTCGTGGTCGCGAAGCAGTACGGCACGCTCGATCACCTGACCGGCGGGCGGCTCGTGCTCGGCGTCGGCAGCGGCCACCTGAAGCCCGAGTTCAGGGTGCTGGGCGCCGAGTACGAGCGCCGGGGCCGGATCACCGACGAGTACCTGCAGGCGATCCTCGCCGCCTGGGCCGCTCCGGTCGCGCGCTTCGACGGCGAGACGATCGCCTTCCGCGACGTCATGATCTCGCCCGGCGCCGTGCAGCGGCCGCGGCCGCCGGTCTGGGTCGGCGGCAACTCGCGCGCCGCCGTGCGCCGGGCCGCGCGGTGGGGCGACGGCTGGGTCCCCTGGGAGCTGTCCCCCGACGAGCTGGCGGCGGCCGTGGCGCAGGCACGCACCGTGCGCGCGGAGGCCGGACGCCCGACGGCGTTCGAGGTGGTGGCGCCGCTCGCCGTGCCGGCCGACGCCGACGCCGACCGCGCCGTCCGGCACGCGGAGGCGCTCCGCGCGGCCGGCGCGACGGCGTTCCACGTCGGCGTGCTCGGGGCGCGGAGCTTCTCCGAGCACCTCGACCGCCTGCGATGGATCGCGACCGCGGTCATGCGCCGCCTCGGTTGACTTCGCCCGCGGCCGGCCGCAACCGGGACGACCAGGCGGTGTTGCGCCGCACGGAGGTCCGGACCCATGCGCAAGCTCTTCGTCGTGCTCGGTGCGGTCGCGCTCCTGGTCGTGCTCGGGCCCGCGTCCGCCGGCGCGCACGGATTCTCGTTCGGCTTCGGGATCGGGCGGCCCTACTACGGGCCGCCCGCGTACTACCTGCCGCCGCCCGTGTACTATCCGCCGCCGGCCTACTACTACCCGCCCGTCTACTACTATCCGCCGCCGGGATACCGCTATCGGCCGTACTACCCCTACGGCGGCTACTTCCTCGGGCGCGGGGACAGCGTTCGCGGCTACACGCTGCCGCGCCGCTGAGGCGCCGTGCCGCGGAACGTCGAGCTGAAGGCGCGGCTCGCCGACCTCCAGGCCGCGCGGGCGGTCGTTCATCGTCTCGGCGCGCGCCACGTCGGGACCGAGGGGCAGGTCGACCGCTACTACGAGCTGGGCGAGGAACGCCGCGTGAAGCTCCGGACCTCGCCCGGCGCCGAAGCCGCGCTCATCATGTACGAGCGTTCGGAGACGGACCCCGTCCGGATCAGCGACTACCGCGTCACCCCCGTCCGCGACGGCGGCGGCGGGCTCTGCCTGGTGCCGAGGACGCCGCCGCTGGTCGTCGTGCGGAAGCGGCGCGAGGTCCACGTGCTCGACAACGTCCGCATCCACCTGGACGACGTCGAGTGCCTCGGCACGTTCGTCGAGCTCGAAGCCGGCGTCGACGCGACGCACGACGAGCACGCGTGCCGCGATCGGGTCCTCGAGCTGGCGCGGGCGTTCGGCGTCTCGGAGGCCGACGGCATCCGCGCGTCCTACGGGAGCCTCCTCCGGACGCGCTGAGCGGGCCGCTTGACCGCCGGCGCCCGGGCACGCTTCTCTCGGGCGCCATGGCCGCCGCTCCGCCGCTCGCCGAGGTGCGCGTCGTCACGTGGACGCGCTCGCTGGGCGGTCGCTTCGCGGGCTTTCTCCTGACGTCGCTCGGCGCCGACGTCGTCGCGGTGGAGGACCCCGCCGTCGCGCGCGCGACGCCCGGCGATCACGTCCTGGCGCGCGACGTCCGGTCGGTCGGCGTCGCGCGCGCGACGGCCGGCGACGGCGCGCTCTGGCGGCGGCTCGCAGCCGGCGCCGACGCGGTGGTCGTCGACGAGGCGGCGCCGGCCGTCGCGGACGACGGCGAGCGCGTCGTGTGCCGGGTCGCGGCGTGGGGCCGCGAGGCACCGCACGTCGACCTGCCGGGCGACGAGGCGCTGATCGCCGCGGCGACCGGCGTCCACGCCCTCCAGTGGTCGTGGGCGAAACGCCCCGTGTGGCTCGTCACGCCGGTCGTCGGCTACATGACCGGGCTCCTCGCCGCCTTCGGCACGACGGCGGCGCTCCTCGCGCGCCGCCGCGGCGCGCCGGGGCAGGCGGTCGACGTGAGCGGCGTCGGCGCGGCGTTCGCGCTGAACAGCGGGACGTACGTCACCGCGCTCGGCGGCGGGTTCGAGGGCTCGCTCACCCGGCACGGCGACCCGCGCGGCGTTTACCCGACGTATTGCCTCTACCAAACGGCCGACGGGTGGCTCTTCGTCGGCGCGCTCACGCAGACGTTCTGGGTGAAGCTGATGGTCGCGCTCGGCCGTCACGACCTGCTGGCGGAGCCGCGGCTCCAGGCGAACCCGCTCGCCTTCGGCGTGCCCGAGATCCGCGACTTCGTCCGCGGCGAGCTGGATCCCGTCTTTCGGGCGCGTCCGACGGCGGCGTGGATCGAGACGCTCCGCGCCGCCGACGTGCCGTGCGGGCCGGTGCAGACGCGCGCGGCGTACCTCGCCGATCCGGAGGCGGAGGCGCTCGGACTCGTCGCGCACGTGGACGATCCGATCCTCGGACCGACGCGGCAGCCGCCGGCGGTGGCCGCGTTCTCCGACACGCCGGCCCGCCGGCCGGGCGCCGCGCCGCGGCCGGACGCCGACGGCGCTGCGCTCGCGGAGGAGCCGCGCCGGCGGCGGGCGGCGCCGGCGGCGGGCGGGGGCGGCGCGGCCGGGTGTCTCGCCGGCATCCGGGTCCTCGATCTCACGAGCTACATCGCCGGCCCCGTCTGTCCGATGCTGCTCGCGGACCTCGGGGCCGACGTCGTGAAGGTCGAGTCGGCCGAGGGCGACCCCTTCCGGACGGCGGCCTTCGGGTTCCTCGGCTGGAACCGCGGCAAGCGCTCGCTCGTCCTCGACCTGAAACGGGCCGAGGGGCGCGACGTCCTCCTCGACCTCGCGCGCGCGGCCGACGTCGTCGTCGACAACTTCCGTGCCGGCGTGATGGAGCGGCTCGGGCTCGGCTGGGACGCCCTCCACGAGGCGAATCCCCGCCTCGTGCACACGTCGATCACCGGGTTCGGCCCGGAGTCGACGCTCCCCGGGTTCGATCCCATCTTCCAGGCGCGCTCGGGCCTCATGGCGGCGCAGGGCGGCGCGGACGCGCCCGTCTTCCACCTGATCGCCTACAACGACTACTGCGCCGGCGCCCTCGCCGCGCTCGCCACCGTCGCGGCGCTGGTCGCGCGCGAGCGGACGGGGCGCGGCCAGCAGGTCGACGTCAGCCTCTTCCGGACCGCGTTCGTCGTCCAGGCGGCGGAGATGATCGCGTACCCCGGGTGCCCGCCGGCCGCGACCGGCGGTCGCGACCACCTCGGCCCGGGCGCCGCGCGGCGGTTGTACGCCTGCGCCGACGGGTGGGTGTGCGTCGCGGCCGGCGACGCGGCGGCGGCGTCGGCGCTCGGGGCGTTCGCCGGCGCACGGATCGGCGCCGACGATCCGCCCGACGGGCGCGCCGCGGCGGCCGTCGAGCGCCGGCTCGCCGCGCTCCCGCGCGCCGAGGCGCTCGCGGCGCTCGCCGCCGCCGGCGTGCCCGCCACCGCGTGCGCGTCGCTGGAGGACCTCTTCGCCGATCCGGCGCTGCGGGCGAGCGGCGCGTTCGTCGAGCAGGACCATCCGAGCCTCGGACGCGTCCTCCTCCCCGGCCCGTTCGTCCGGTTCGGCGCGACGCCGGCGCCGCCGCCGCGTCCCGCGCCGCGCCTCGGAGCGGACGGCGCGGCCGTGCTCGGCGAGATCGGCTATTCCGCGGAGCGCATCGCGGCGCTGGTCGCCGCCGGCGTCGTCGGGGCGAGCGCCGGGTGAGCCGCGCCGCGGCGCGGACGGGATTGCCGAGCCGCCCGGCCCCGCGCTTGCTGCGAGCATGCGATCCCTCCTCGTCGCGCTCGTGGCGCTCACCTGCGTCCTCCCCGCGCATGCCGGCCCGAAGGCCGATCGCCGCCTCCTCCAGCGGCTGAAGAAGGTGGACGGCGCCGGCTCCGGCCTCGACGCCGACACGGTGCGCGGCCGCGCACCCGAGGAGATGGGTGCCGACGCGAGCGGCCTCGCCGCGCGCGTGCAGGCCCTGGAGCAGCGCCTCGGCGGCGTCCCCGTGCCGCCGACCTCCGGCGGCGCGGGGCTCACGCGCGACGCCTTCTACGACCGCGCCAGCCGCGCGGTGACGACGTCGGGGAACGAGAAGCTCATCAAGGTCTTCTGCAACGATCCGAACGACGTCGGGGTGGCGTGCTCGGGCGGTCCCTACGACGGCTCGGTCCTCTTCCCCATCACCTGGATCGGCATCGTGATCGGCGACGGCACGTCGACGCCGGACATGTGCATGGTGGTGGTCGACGGCCGGGCCGGCACGCCGAACATGGAAGCCGTCGCCCGCTGCCTCGCGGTCCCCTGAGCTGCCGCCGACCCGCGGCGCTGGAACGCTCGCGCGCGGGATGCCAAGCTCCGGGGCGTGCGCTCCCGCCGCCGTCGCTCACCCGTCGCGCGCCCGTTCGACGTCGCCCTCGCCGCGACGCTCCACGATCCTCCGGGCGCGCTCCTCGAGGAGGTCGTCGCGCGGCTGCCGCGGCTCCGGACCCTCTACCGCGCGGTCGCCGTCGCGGTGAGCCCGGTGACGGCCCCCGCGGTGCGCGACGTGCTGGCCGCCGCCGGCGCGCTCGCGCCGACGCCGGCCGCGAACCTCCGCGGCCCGCTCTACCGGAGCGCGCTCCGGCATGCCGCGGCGAGCGGCGCGGCGCGCGTCCACTACGTCGACTTCGACCGCGCGCTCCGCTGGATCCGGCGGGCGCCGGGCGAGCTGGCGGCGGTGCTGCGGGCCGCGCGCCGCCATCCGGTCCTGCTGGTCGGACGCACGCACGCCGCCCACCGGTCGCACCACCTGCCGCTCTACGCGACCGAGACGGTCGCGAACCGGCTGATGGCCGGCCGCCTCGGGCTCGCCGGACGGGTCGACCTCCTCGTGCCGTCGTTCGTCGTCCCGCGGGCGGCCTGCCAGGGCCTCCTCCGGCGGTCGCGCGCCCGCGACGTCGCGATCTACGGCGAGCTGGCCGCGCTCGTCGTCGGCCTCGCACCCGAGGTCGCGTACCTCGAATGCCGCGGCCTCGACTGGGAGACGCCGGACCGCCACCGGCGGGCGATCCGGCGGATCGGCCTTCCCGCCTGGCGGCGTCGCCAGGAGACGCCGGCGGAGTGGGCGCTCCGGGTAGAGCTCGCGCGCGACATCGTGCGCGCGCTCGAGCGGACCGTCGCCCGGCGCCCGCTGCCGGCGCTGCGCCTCCGGCGGCTCCCGCCGCGTGCGGCGTAGGACGCTCAGGCGGTCGGCGGCGGCGGGGCGCCGCCGCGATGGCGCCGGCGCCGCCGGCGGCGGCGCTTGCGCGGGGCGTCGCCGGCGGCCGCCGGCGCCTCGACCCGCGCCCCGTCGCCGCCGGCCGCAGGGTGCGCCGGCGCGTGACCGCCGGCGGCGTGGCGCCCGTGGCGGCCGCTCCGCCCGTCCCCGCGCCCGCGATGCGGGCCGCCGCGCCCGCCGCGTGCGTCACGGCCGCCGTGCAGCTGCGGCTCGCGCGGCGCGTGCTTCAGGCCGTGGGCGAGCATCTCGTCCTCGGGGAACGCGAACGGCAGCTTGAAGCCGATGTAGCGCTCGATCGCCTCGAGCCCCTCGACGTAATGCTCGCACGCCAGGCTGACGGCCTTCCCGGACGCGCCGGCGCGCGCCGTCCGGCCGACGCGGTGGACGTAGTCCTCGGGATCCAGCGGGAGGTCGTAGTTGACGACGTGCGTGACGCCCTCGATGTGGAGCCCGCGCGAGGCGACGTCGGTGGCGATGAGGATGGGCAGCGTGCCGTCCTTGAACTCGCCGAGGATCCGCAGGCGGCGGCGCTGGTCGACGTCGCCCGTGATCGCCGCCGCGGCGAACCCGTTGGCGACGAGCGTCCGCTCGAGCCGCTCCGCCGTGCGCCGCATGTTGACGAAGACGAGGACCCGCGCGCCCGGCTCCCTCCGGAGGAACCCGACCAGCAGCGGCAGCTTCTCGTGCACGCCGACGTGGTAGACGAGGTGCTCGACGTTCTCCGCCGTGACCTGCTCCGGCGTGACGGACACCCGCACGGCGTCGTTCATGAAGACGTACGCGAGCTCCATCACGTCGTAGCTCAGGGTGGCGGAGAAGAGCATCGACTGCCGCTTCTCGAACGGGGGCAGCTGGCGGAGGATGTAGCGGAGGTCCTTGATGAACCCCATGTCGAACATCCGGTCCGCCTCGTCGACGACGAGCGTCTCGACCTGGCGGAGGTCGTAGACCCGCTGCTTGTAGTAGTCGATGAGCCGGCCCGGGGTGCCGACGAGCACGTCGACGCCCGACTGGAGCTCCTCGCGCTGCTTCTTGTAGTCGATGCCCCCGAAGACCGCCTGGATGCGGAACCCGGTCGCGGCGCCGAGGAGCCGCGCCTCGTCGGAGATCTGCACCACCAGCTCGCGCGTGGGCGCGATGACGAGGGCGCGCGGGGCGTTCCGGCGGGCGTGCGGATCCCGGGGACGGGAGAGGAGCCGGGTGAAGGTGCTGATGAGGAAGGCGGCCGTCTTCCCCGTGCCCGTCTGCGCCTGTCCGGCGACGTCGCGGCCGGCGAGCGCGTGCGGCAGCGCCTTCTCCTGGATCGGCGTGCAGTGGGTGAAGCCGGCCCGGCGGAGGCCTTCACGCACCTCGGGCGGCAGATCGAAGGAATCGAAGGGGCGCCCGCTCGCGGCGACGCGCGAAGACGCGCCGGCGACGGCGGGTTCGTCGACACTCACTGCAATCCAGATGCCGACGCGCCCGGGGGTGTGTCAAGCGACGATCGGGAGCGCCGCGCGTCTTGACCCTCGCGAGGAACGCGTGGGAAATGAACCCGTGATGGGCGCGAGCCCCGAACCGCTGAAGATCATGCTGGGTTTCGTCGTCCGCCAGTGCGCGGTCGCGTTGGGGCACGCGCCCACGCCGGCCGAGCTCGCGGAGTGGGCGAACAACCAGCGCGACGAGCGCGGCCGGTATCGCATCTTCGGGCGCGCCATCACCGTCGACGAGGCGCGCGTCATCCTCCGCCACCCCGAACGGATGGTCTCGGTGCGGCCCGGCCCGCGCTGGTCGTTCGTCGCCGTCCGGATGCGGAGCGTCAGCTGAGCGAGCGCGAACCGCGCGTTCCCGTCCTCGACGGACGGGTCTGGGCGTTCGCGGATCGGCTGGGTGCGGCGGACATCCTGCCGCTTCGCTTCCATCACCTGCCGCCGCGCGAGGCGGCGACGAAGCTCTTCCACGACCTCGACCCGTCGCTCGCCGCCGCGCTGGCGCCGGGCGACGTCCTGGTTGCCGGGCGCCAGCTCGGCCACGGCGCGCCGGGGGCGCCCGCGGCACGCGCGCTCGCCGTGGCGGGCGTCGTCGCGGTCGTCGCCGCGAGCTTCGCCGACCGGTTCGCCGAGGCCGTGCTCGCGAGCGGGCTGCCGGCGCTCGAGGTCGACGCGCCGGCGGTGTTCCACACCGGGCAGCGCCTGCGGATCAACGTCGAGGGCGGGACGATCGCCAACCTGTCGAGCGGCGACCGGCAGCCGGTGCGGAACCTCACGGACGAGCTGCTGGCGCGGCTGCGGGCGCGGCTGGGGCGTTGAGCGTGCCGCCCGCGGCCGTCACCCCGGTCGCGAGCGGCGCATCGAGTGCCGCGACGATCGGCTTCTCGTCGCCCGGGCGGTAGCCGGGGAGCGCGAAGATCGAGAGCTGGAAGAGGTACTTCCCGGCCCTCAGCTTCTCGACGTGACGTCCCTCGTAGCCGACCAGCGGCAGCGTCCCGGGGACGTCCTCGGGCGGGTTCGGCGACGCGTCGTCGCGGTACACGAGGTGCAGAGGGACCTGCCGTGCGAGGTTCTCGCTCGTCCGGACGACGAAGAGGACGGCCTCCTCCTGCGCCGCCACGGCGAACCAGTCGCCCCGCGCCCGCCACGCCCGCTCGGCGTCGTCCATCCGCCCGTCGATGGCGAAGCCCGCCGCCGGCGTGCCGGCCGCGTGGTAGCGCCACCCGCGGAGGTTGCGGCCGTCGGCGCCGCCGAAGGCGGTGATGTCGCGGAAGAAGAGCGAAGGCGAGAACGGGAGGCGCATGGAGCCCGGGCCGAAGACGTGCCCGGAGTAGAAGTACGTGTTCGCGACCCCCGCGGTCAGCTGGAGGCCGAGGCCGACGGCCACCCGGTGCCGCGAGCGGCGGACGACGCGCACCGGGCCGGCCTTCCACGCCATCAGCGCGTGCGTGCCCTCCGTCTCGTCGAGCCGCCAGCGGGCGAGGTTCGCGAGGAGCGTCGCGTGCGCGCGGAGCCGGAGGCCGTCGATCAGGTTCGGCCCGGGACCGCCGGCGATCGAGAGCGCGAGGTAGCGCGGAAGCGCGTCGACCAGGCCGACGCGGTAGCGGGCGGTCGTCACGAGGTCGACCGCCTCGTCGTACGCGACGTAGCGCCGCGGGCTCGCGGGCAGGCGCGATCCGGCGAGGACGTAGACGAACGCCTCGCGCCCGGATGCCGGGTCGTGGAGGCGGACCTCGCGCCAGGCGCGTACCCGTGCCGCGTCGCCGAGCGGCGCGGCGAGGACCTCCGGCGTCGCGCGCGTCCCGGCGTCGCAGGCGAGGAAGACGACGAGGTCCTCGGCGTCGAGCACGTCGGGCCGGTCGTCCCGGGTGGCTTCCGGGCCGCCGGGCAGGATCACCCGTCGCCCCCGCTTCTCGTCGACCTGGAACGGGATCGGCGCGGCGCGCCCGTCGCGGACGGCGACGACGCCCAGGTCCGCGATCGGCGTGCCGCCGAGCTTCGCGAGCGCGCGGCCCTCGATCTCGACGGCGTCCCATCCGCGGCCGACGGGCCCGCACGGGCCGGGCACGTCGAGCGCCGCGGCGCGTGCGGCGGCGGCGAGCAACGCGGCCGCGACGAGACGAGCCATCCGCCGCCGGATCAGCCCTGGAGCACCGCGGTGAGCGTCGGGGCGTGCAGGGCGGCGCGCCAGGCGGCCTCGACCTCCCAGGGGCGGATCTCGCCGATCAGCCGCTCCGTCGCCGCGATCGACGGATGGCCCGACGCCGCCCGGCTCGCGTGCGCGAGCGCGCGGTCGAGCCGCGAGTCGGCGAGCCGCGCGAAGCGGTACGCGACCTTCTTCCGGGCGCGGGCGATCTCGTCCGCCGTGAAGCCGCTGGTGGCGCTCCGGCACGTCTTCTCGATCGTCTCGCGGAGCATGCGGGCGTCCTCCCGGGCGGCGCTCGCCGCGATCACCGCGGCCGCCCAGTCCGTGCCGTACTCCACGCTGGCGGAGAGGTCGTAGCCGAGCCCGAGACGCTCGCGGATCTCCTGGAAGAGCCGCGCGTCGGGGTCGGCACCGACGATCTCGACCGCGAGCGACAGCGCGAGGAGGTCGCGCGCGTGCGGCGGCGCCGCCATGAGACGGACGAGGTAGGCCTGCGCGTAGTCGCGGCGGCGGAGGCGCAGGAGACCGCCGGACGGCCGGCGGACCGGCGGCGGGACGGCGCGCCGGCGCGCGCCGCCGGCCGGGAACGCACGCGCCACGGCGCGCGCGAGCGCGCCGCGCGAGACGCCGCCCGCCACCGCGAGCACCATGTTGCCGGGGACGAAGTGCCGGGCGATGAAGCGCCGGACGGCGGCGCGCGTCATCCGTCGGATGCTCGCGATCGTTCCGCAGATGGGATGGCTCAGCGAGCCGCCGAAGAAGCGCGCCCACGCCTGCTCGTGGAGCCACGTCGCCGGATCCTCCTGGCGGCCGCGGATCTCGTCGACGACCACCCGCTGCTCCTTCGCGAAGCGGTCGGCCGGAATCGTGCTCCGGAAGCACTGCTCGGCGAGGAGCGCCACGGCGTCGGGAACGTCCTCGTTGAAGACCTCGAAGTGGAGGCTCACGTCCTCGTAGCCGGTGTCCGCGTCGTGCTCGCCGCCGAGGTCGCCGGCGCGGCGGTTGATCGTGGCCTGGTCGAACCGCCGCGTGCCCTGGAAGAGCATGTGCTCGGTCATGTGGGCGAGCCCCGGATGGCGGCCGTCGAAGCGCGAGCCCGCGCGCACCACGACGGCGATCGCGGTGAGCGGCCCCGGAACCGGGTCGTGGAGCACGGTGAGGGCGCCGTGCGGAACGCGGCGCGGCTCCCGGAAGGCGGACACGCGGCGATCCTAGGCGGTCGCGCGCGCGGCGACAATCGTACCCCGCAGCTCGTCGACCAGCTCGTCGATCGCCGCGAAGCCCCGCTCCCAGAACGCGGGATCGTCGATGTCGATGCCGATCCGTCCGAGCAGCACGTCGGGCGCCTCGCTCCCGCCCGCCTCGAGGAGCGACAGGTAGCGGGGGAGGAAGGTCGGGCCCTCGTCGCGCCAGCGCTGATAGAGCGCCAGCACGAGGAGCTCTCCGAAGACGTAGGAGTAGCAGTAGAAGCGGCTGTGGATGAAGTGCGGGATGTAGCTCCAGCCCCAGCGGTACTCGGGCGGCATGACGACCGCGTCGCCGTAGAGCCGTCCGTTCTCGGCCAGCCAGAGGTCGCCGAGCTCGGCTGCCGTCAGCGTCGCATCGCGGCGGCGGGCGTGGGCCGCCATCTCGAACCGCGTGAGGACGTTCTGCCGGAAGACGGTGGCCATCGTGTCGTCGAGCTTGCCGGCGATGAGGCTCCGGCGCGTGTCCGGGCAGGTGGTGCGCGCGAGAAGCGCGCGCACGAGCGCCATCTCGGCGAACGTGGAGGCCGTCTCCGCGAGGACGAGCGGCGGCTGGAAATTCACCGGCCGCTGCACCGACGCGAGCCGATCGTGGATCCCGTGCCCCAGCTCGTGCGCCAGTGTCGCGACGTCGCGCGGGGTGTCGGTGTAGCTCATCAGGATCCACGGGTTCGTCGTCGGACCGAGCGAGGCGCAGAACGCCCCGAGCCGCTTCCCGGGGCGCGGCGCGGCGTCGATCCACCCGCCGGTGAAGAAGTCGCGCGCGAGGTCGGCGAAGCGCGGCGAGACGGACGCGAACGCCTCGAGCACGAGCTCGCGCGCCTCGCCGAACGGGACGCGCTGCACGGTCCCGGGGAGCGGCGCGTAGACGTCGCTCGTGCGGAGCCGCGGGAGCCCGAGGAGGTCGGCCTTCAGGCGGTAGTACTCCCGGGCGAGCGGATAGTGCCGCTCGGTCGCCGTCATCATCGCCTCGACGGTGGCGGGACGCACCTCGTTCTCGAGGTGCGTCGGCATCACGACGTCCGGGAACCCGCGCACCTCGCACTCGATCCGGTGGTCGTAGAGGAGCGCGTTGAAGACGTTCGCGAGGACGAGCCCGTGCTCGGCGTGGCGCCCGAGGAAGGCGGCGTGCGCGCGGGCGCGAAGATCGGCGTCGGGCTCGTGGAGGAGGGCGAGCGTCTCCTCGCCGGTCAGCTCGCGCTCCGTGCCGTCGACGGTCACGCGGAAGCGGAACGACGACGTCAGCTCGTCGAAGAGCCGGCCGAAGGCGTCCCGGCCGCTGAGGTTTTTCCGGTTGTCGAGCCGCTCCTCGGGCTCCGAGAGGGCGTACGGCCGCTCGCGGCGGAGGGTCTCGAGCCAGTGCCGGCAGTCGGCGAGGACGGGATCCACCGCCAGGGCGGCGAAGCGCGCGTCGTCGAGGTCCTTCAGCTCGAGCTCGAACGCCGTGAGCTCGTTGGTCACCGTCGTGGCCGTCTCGCGCGTCTTCTCGACCAGGCGGAGGACGGCGGGATCCTCCGCGTTGGCCGCGAAGAGGAGCGAGGCGTAGAAGCTCGGGCGGCGCCCCGCCTCCTCGATCGCCTCGTACTCCGCGATGGCCGCGGCCAGGTCGGGAGCGGCGAGGCCGGCCACGCGGCCGGCCCAGCGGGCCCGGAAGGCCGCCGCCCGCTCGGCCG
>Ga0073934_10006976_pt1 | contig 16062 bp, 11 predicted proteins | sample LarsenN4metaG_FD_76834 | JGI IMG/M metagenome (GOLD analysis project Ga0073934, IMG submission 76834) | Hot spring sediment bacterial and archeal communities from British Columbia, Canada, to study Microbial Dark Matter (Phase II) - Larsen... ...
GGTGGTAGGCAAGAACGGCAGGGTGACCACCACGGCAGAATTGGAGTGGAGCGGAGATTTACCGTTTCATGTCACGGTGAAACGATAACGGCGCTTCGAATTCAGGCACTCTTGGCCGCGCTCTTCTCAAGCGGCTCTGGCTCCATCCCTGCCTTGGCCGCTATCGCGTAAACTACGAAACCGACGATGAAGCTGTACAGCGCCGCCGGCTCCGCGAGACGTTTGGCATCGCCGCTCAGGAAGTTCGGCAGAATGCCGACTATGAAACCGAGCAACCAGGCCGCATATCCTGCCATGTTGATCCCTTGCCGTGGACCGGCCCACTTTCTTCCGGAAAGCAGATAGTCCGCCGCCATGGCTCCGCAGATCGGTCCAAAGCTCGCGCCCACCAATCCGAAGAAGGACGCGAGATTATTCGCGATGCCGGTCACCGCGAGAATGATGCCGACTCCTGCCGCGGCAAAACTCGCGGCAATGCGCGATACCTGCGGGAACATGGTCGAAATGCTGTTCCCGGCGATGAAGATGCAGAAGCAGGTCGCCGGAATGGATGCCAGGGCGAACAGCAGGAACATCGAAGAAGCGATCGGACCGCCGATGGCCTGAATCGCCGTCGCATAGTCAAACCCAGTGTTTGGGTTCACCGCGTTGGCCGCCGCCAGCGTAGCCAGGGCAAGCACGCCAACAATCACGGTCGTCAGCGTGACACCGATCAGTCCACCCCACTGGACGTCGGAAGCGTGGCGCGAGTTCGTCCCAAAATCCGCGCCCGCGGCGCCCGCTGTCGCGAAGAAGCCGATGACCACTGCGAGCATTGTCGTGAACGCGGCGAATTCGTCGGCTTGGCCTGCCGCAGGCTGATAATCAAGCGGCGACCCAGGCGTCTGGAAGAACACCACGATCAGCATCAGCAGCGGGATGAAATTCAGATAAGTCGCAACGCGCGCGACATATTGGATTCCCTTCGCGCCAACAAAGGCGAACACCACACCCCACAGGACGCCGGTGACAATGAATGGCATCGTCCCCGGTCCATCGCTTGAACCCGCCGCCTTCAAAATGAAATCCGTCGAAATGGACGTTGCCACGCCAAACCAGCCGATCTGCAACAGCCCCATCAGCAGTCCCGGCATCAGGTAGCCGCCCTGCGCGCCGAACGTGGAACTGCCTACTACATACAGCGGCAATCCCGTCTTCATCCCCAGCAGTCCCGGCACCAGGTAGTAGAGGAAATGGCAAAGCAGCCCTGCCGCTACCAGACCAACGATGCACGTGCCGAGATCAGCCTTGGCCAGGGTCCCGGCTCCCATCATTCGGTAGAATGCAATCCAGAGAAAAATGCCCGCGTACGTGGGCGCGGTATTGGCATACCACGGCGCGCGGTTCTGCGGCGGATTGGGCGTCGCTTTAGCGATATATTCAGGCGTCATTCGGAATCGCTCCTATCAACGTGGAGAGGCCAGTATATCAACGCCACGTCTTGTCGTCGAAGCGGGAAATGTCGGCGCTGTCCGGCAAGACACCCAGCGTGACAATGGCGAACGTGAACACGCGCGTGCGTGGTTCCAGGTGCCCGCCATACATCTTGTCCGGATCGGCGAACCCAATGTGCGCGTGAAGCCGGCCGTTCATCACCATCCCGTTCATCGTCACGATGTCGGCAGCTGCGGTCGGATTCTCGACAAACATATTCTTCGACGGGAACGAGCGGTTGCTCACAGTGTGATAGTGCGTCGCAATCGCCGAACCGACTCCGCTCAAAATCACCGCGTTGCGGATCTTCTGCGCCTTTACCTGCTGCTCGATACCGGCGAGCAGGTCGGTCTGGTTCTTCAGCCGGATCACAACCACACGCTCGAACTGCGTGGATAACGCCGTTGCTTCAGGAACGCTCGGACTCAGTCCCTTCGCATCTTCGGCTGGGGTGGTCGCTTTTGTGAGTTCGGTCTTCTTGACCTGTGCCGCCAGTGGAAACGCGGCCATCGTGACCGCCAGCAGAAATACGTGCATAGTGACTCCTACGCTGAGGCCAGTGCAGCCTGCAGCATCGCCCGGGCGTAGCCCACATTGTAGGCGAAACCGGCGTATCCGCCGCCACCCGGATAGTAGGACTGGAATCCGGGTTGCTCGCGATCGTAGTCCAGCCCGCGCGGATGCTCCGGATAGATGGTGCCCGTGTATTTTTGCCGCACCAGTTCCCGCATCACCGCGAACATGTTCACCTGGCCTTCGTCCGGGGCCATCTCCGTGTAGTCCACCGCAGGCCTGCGCACGACCACATTACGGTAATGGACGTGATTGATTCGCTTGCGCGAACCAAAGTAGCGGCACACCTCCACCGGGTCTTCGCCGAGTTCGCGCGTGACACCGCAATCGTAGGTGATCCCGTTGGCTGGGCTATCGATGATCGCGATCAAGCGCTTCCAACTCGCCAGCGTCGCCATCACCTGGGCCGACCCGCGGCTGAGCGGCACCGGCGGGTCGCTTGGGTGCAGCGCCATGCGGACCCCCACTTCATCGCACACCGGTATCACTGCTTTCAAGAAGTAAGTGATGTTCTTCCACAGGGAGTCGATGTCATGCGTCCCGATCTCCGGCAGTGGCGGCAGATTCCTGGACCTCTCATAGTCATATGCAGTCAGGCCAGAGCCGCCGCGGCCCTGCTGTTCGTAATAGCCCTCGGTCAGCCTGTGCGCGTAGAAGTTGTATTCGATCACAGCCAGCCCGGCGCGACCCGCGGCACGAATCGACTGCCGCACCTTATCGATTTCTTCATCCCGTCCCGGGCGTCCGTAGATTGTGTTCGGAAAGCCGCCAATCATCAAGTTGTAAAGGGTGATCCCGGCGGCTTTGTGCGCCTCGATTCGCTTTCGCAGTTCCGTCTCATCCCAGGGAATGCGAGGCCCTCCTGCGAGCACGTGCGTGACGCCCAACTGCCGCACCCGGCGCATGCCGGCTTCGTTGATCTGCCCTGCGGAAAGCCTGCCGCCGGACAGTTCCAGACACAGTTTGGGAGTAGTTGGCCCCTCTTCGATGGGCCATGTCGTACCAGCCGGTGCGGCCGCAAAACCGAAACCGGCTAGGGAAGGCAGCAGAGCGGGAGCAGCAACGGCTCGCCTGCGGGTGATGCTTGCTTTCATGTTCTGCGCACCTCCGCGATGCGCAGCCATTCTATCGCCGCCGCCTTCGCGTGGCGCGGGCACTTGTGCCTGCGCCACGCTGATACTCTCAGATGCCCGGTTCGGTCGCCGAAACGATTTGATCGGCTTTGACCTTCTCCAGTACTTGCCTGGTACCTGATGGCCACTGAATTTCCACCCGCACCGGCTGATCAGACTTCCCTAATCCGAAGTGGACCGGAACATCGGCTGAAGAGGCGTAGCTTACGCTGGTCGTCTTGTGATCGTGCTGCCCGCGCACGCTGATTCGAGCGCCGATGCCGCTGCGATTGGATCGCGTACCGCGCACCTCGACTGCCAGCCAGTGGCCGGCGGTGGAAACGTTGCGCCAGACTTCCGCAGGCTCGCTCAGCGAGGTGACCACTACATCGACTTTGCCATCCCCATCGAAGTCCGCGAACACCGCGCCCCGGTGAGCTTTCAACGCGCCCTCAAGCCCGGACTTCTCCACCAAAGTGAACTTTCCTGAGCCGGCATTGTGAAAGACCGTGTTCGGCTGGCGGTACACGGCAGCCTCGAACTTCTCGACGATGTCGTTGACGTGCGAATTCGCAGTGAATAAATCCTTACGGCCATCATTGTCGAAGTCCACCAGACCCACGCCCCAGCCCGCGAACGGGTTCGTCAGACGCGCCAGTTGCGATGCATGCGTCGCATCAAGGAAGCCGGCTTTCCCGTTGTTTTTGAACAGCGGAAAGGTCTCGCCGCTGAGCGCCGTGAAAACAATGTCTGGCCGGCCGTCGTTGTCATAATCCCGGAAGTCCGCGCCCATGCTGGCAACCGGCCGGCCGTGATCCTGCAAAGCGGCTCCGGCGAGCAATCCTGCTTCTTCAAACTTGCCGTTGCCGAGGTTCCGAAACAGGAAATTCGGCAAATTGTCGTTGGTCACGAAAACGTCGCTTCGCCCATCGCCGTCGTAGTCCGCGAACGCGATCGACATACCCCGGCCTAAGTGTTTCGCAACGCCGGAACTGGCCGAGACATCCTCGAACACGCCGTTGCCGAGATTGCGGTAAACCTGATTTGGGCGGGGATCGAAGTACTTGGGGTGGCAGTAAACGCGCAGTTTGCGGTCGGCGTCACCGCAGAAGCGCGGGTTCTTCAGATCGATGGTTCCGTAGTTGGTCACCCACAAGTCGAGCAGCCCGTCATTGTCGAAATCGAACCATCCACCAGCAACGCTCCATTCGTTGCTCTTGATCCTGGACGCGGCCGTGACATCCGCGAAGCGGCCGTTGCCCAGATTGCGATATAAAGTGTTCCGATAGACGCCGGCCACGAAGAGATCGGCATTGCCATCATTGTCGAAGTCGCCGACCGCTGCGCCGATCGCGTAGCCTTCACCAGCGAGTCCTGCTTCCAGAGTGACGTCGGTGAACTTCCAGTTGCCATCATTGCGGAACAGCCGGTTCGCGAACTTGGGGTCGTCTTTGCGCAACGAAGGCAATGAAGCGCCGGAGGTAAAGAACAAATCCGGCCTGCCATCGTTGTTATAGTCGAGCACCGCCAATCCGCCGGCCATCGTCTCCAGCATGTGCTTTTGCGGAGTGGGATTATGCTGCAACACGAAATTCAGGTTGGTTTCGGCCGGTGCAAAGGCGATCAATTGCGCAAGCAGTGGAACCCACATCTACGGCTTCACCCCTGGAGCGGTGATTTTCACTTCCTCTTCCAGCACGCGGTCCTGCTCCTGTGAGCGCGCCCGGATCTTCTGATACTTCTCCATCGCTGTTTTGGCTGACTCCGCCTGCCCGGCTGCCTGGTAGGCACGAGCCAACTGGAAGTGTAAGCTGCCATCCGTGTCGAGCGGTAGCGCCGCGTTCAGGTGCGGGATCGCATCCGCGCCCCGTCCCGCTTGAATCAGCGCACGGCCCAACTGGGCGCGGTTCGGCAAATGGCGCGGTTCCAGCTTGGCGGCCTTTTCCAGATAAGGAATCGCCTTTTCCGGCAACTGCTGCGCCAGCAATAACTCTCCTTGGAGCGAGTTCAAATCCGGCATCTCCGGCTCGGCAGCCAGCAGCGGCTCCAGTAATTTCTGCGCTTCCGCATATTCTCGCGCTGCCAACAACGAGGCACACAGTTCCCGCGTGATATCCGGATGCCCCGGTTCGAGTGCGAGGGCCTTGCGCCATGCTGCCACCGCTTCCGCATGACGGCCCTCCTCGCGCGCCGACTCCGCCTGATACCGGTACAACTCGATGGATTCGGGCAGCGCCGCAAGCCGGGCAAAAGCGTTGCGAGCCAGTTCGTCCGCCGCTCGCACACGCCAGTACAGTGCGTTCAACGATTCACTGGCCTGCGCCAGGCGCCATGCTGAGGCGAAACGCTTAGCGGCGAATTCGCATTCGGCCGACCGCACCGTACACTTCAATGCCGGAACCGCTGCTTCCGCCGCTTCCTCCTGCGCGGCCCAATCCGGATGCCCCGTCCGCCGGTAGATTTCGGCAATCGCTCCATGAACGCCCCGCAGTTGCGGCGTTTTCTCGAGCGCCTTGCGGTAGAAGAAGAAAGCGGCCCGCGACTGGCTGCTCTTCGAACGCGAGTCGCCGAGCAAAGCAAAGAAGGGTCCCGATTCCGGAAACAGCTTCTCCAGTTTGGCAAACGCCGCGTTCCCCGCAGCTTCATACGCCCGCCCAAGTTGGTACAACACCGCGGGCCGGTCGGGAGTCAGTTCAGCTAATTTCTCAAGATGCGTGATCGCTTCGCTGGTCCGGCCGGCCAGGGTCGCGGCATCCACCAGCATCTGCCTGACTTCCAGATGTTTCGGATCGGCGGCTGCGAACTTGCGCAGGTAAGGCAGCGCCTCGGCACCCTTGCCCAGGCGCAACAGCGATGCGCCAAGAAAGAGCTGAGCGGGCGGAATGGCGGGATTCAATTTCAGCGCCGATTGCAGAACCGGAACCGCTTCCGCATCGCGTCCCGACAGGTGCAGAGCCATGCCATGGTTCAGCAACAACCCGGGATTTCCAGGCACCGCCTTGACGAGTTCGGCGTAAAGCACCGCGGCGTCGGCGAACCGGCCCTCGGCCATCTTTGTCTTGGCGATAGCTGATTTGCGCGCGAGTTCCTCCTCGGACGGCTGCGCATTCAATGCCGCAACAAAGAGTGCTGTCAGAACCCAGCTCCAGCGCATATTCCTATGCTGGCAGATGGCGGCAAAAACAGAAAGGGCGGCCTTCCCCGAAGGGAAGACCGCCCGATCTTCAGGACGTTAGTGGCTGCGTCCGGCTAGAAGCCGAACCTCAGCCCAAGCCGGAACTGCCGCTCGTCAAAGGCGCTCAGAACCCGAAGGAAGTTCGGATTCGTTACGTCGGTTGACGCAAAGCCAGTCGAAAGCCGGCTGTTGGTGAAGTTATACGCTTCGCCGCGGACTGAAACTGTAACACGCTCTGTGATACTGAACTGTTTTGAGAGCGTCAAGTCCGTTCGGAAAACGCCGGGATTCCGCATACTGTTGCGGCCCATCGTTCCGAAACGGCCTGCTTCGCCAGGGGCGAGAATTACGCGTGAGAATGCGCTCGTGTCGTAGAAGGTCGCGTTCGGACCAATACCTTCCGTGCGAGTCACATTCAGGTTCACTTGGTCTGCGGTTTGGGTATTCCCGGGCAGGTTGAGTGTGCCACCGGGTGAGACCGGAGTGAACGGCGTACCTGTGAATGCAGCCGTGACGCCGCTGATCTGCCAACCACCAATGACCTGAGACGCCAAACCGGAGTTGGCCCAACGTTGACCCTTGCCAAACGGCAATTCGTAAACGTAGCCAATCTGGAAGTTGTGCGTGCGGTCATAGCCCGCCGGCGCCCGGTTGCGGCGGAATGCCGGAGCCCAGTTCCAGGACAATCCGACCCAACCTTCGTCGTCCGCCATATTGATGGCTTTTGACCAAGTGTAGGAGCCAGTTAGCATAAGGTTCCTCGCCTGCCGGCGAACCTGCATTTGCATCGAATGGTAGTTCGAGTTGAGGTAGCCGTCCCACAGCAGCGTTCCGATGTTGCGGCCAAAGCGGGCCGAGTATGGGCGGCCAGCGTTACCCGCGCCGATAATTTGACCCGAGTTAATGTCGCGGTCGGCGCTCTGGTTGGTTGTCTTTGTGCCGACGTAGCCAATGCTGCCGATAATCTGGCCAGGCAAACGGCGCTCGATGACGAAGTTCCAGCTCTGGATGTATCCGCGCTGGATTTCACCAAGAGGCGGCGTGCGCATATCGGCGACTGCCGGAAGGTTGACCACCCCGCTCGACAGGTCCGGTCCGACTACCGGCGGGATACCTTCCGCCAGCGAGCGAACCGACAGGTTGTCGTTCGGCGCCACGAAAGCGAAGTTCACCACGATCGGATAGAAACCGCGCAGCGGGCGAGACCAAGGCAGCGGACTGAAGTTAATGCCATAGCCGGTGCGGATCACGGTCTGGTCATCCAGACGATAGGCAATGCCGAGCCGTGGCGCGAACATCTTCTTACCCACCGTGAAACCGTTGTCGCGAGGTACATTGCCGCGGCCGCCCAAGTAGACCAGATTCGTTTCCGGATCCAGCCGCTCAATGCCCTTGCCGTGCGACCGCGTCATCAGCGGGTAAAACTCATAACGCAGACCCATGCTCATCGTGAGTTTGCGATTCACCTGCCAGCGGTCCGAGGCGTACCAGCCAAACTGATACTCGCGTCCGGTCGACAGAATGTGCTGAATGCTCTTCTGCATGCTGTTCGGCAGGCCGAGGAGGAAAGCGGCGTAGCCGTTGAAGTTGTTGAAGCTTCCGGAATTCGAAGTAACACCACCGTTGAAGTTAATCGCACCGCGAGGACCGGCGCCCAACTCAGGCTGCCAGTGATTCAGACGATGCAGAATTCCGTCGAATCCGAAGGCAAAGTTGTGGCTGCCCTTGATCCAGCGGACGGTGTGCGTAGTCGTGAAGCTTTCCTCAATACGTTCCAGCGGCATCCATCCGGGAACGCCGAATCCGTTGTAGCCGTTGATGGAAATATTGGGAAAGCCCTTCTCGCGCGGATCGGGTCCGCCAATGCCGGGAATGCCGAGCGTGGCTGAGAAGTCCTTGCCGAAGTCCTGACCCTGGACAACCTGGTCCTGACGCTGGAAACCGAACACGCCGTCGACCAGCAACGTCGGACTCAGCGTCCACGAGTGACCGATCGAATGGTTCTGGATCCGGGTGTCGCCCAAACCAGGATCGGACCCGGGCGCGGGGCCGACACCATCGCCAAAAATTCCGATACCGCCAACCAGGGCGTTCATGATGCCGATGCGCCCCCAGATCATGTGATTGGAGGTACGGTTCCAGTTGATCTTGGCATCGTTGTAGTCGCGGTTAAACTGCGGCGTTGCGCCGATGGCGTAGTTGTTCAACGCTACACCCGCGATGTTGGCAGCCGGATAGTACTGCTGAATCTTCAGCGCCTGCGGGCTCTGCCGCTCAGTGGGAATCCGATTTCCGGGGAACGGGGTCCGCAGAGCAGGCGTATCACTGGACCGGGGATCATAAATGACAGTGCCCGTAGCGGAAAAATCGCCGGCTCGAATGTCGTTCGTGGGCACCGAGTAGCGTCCGAAAGCGCCGGTCCGCTGTTTCGTGTTGTCGTACGAGTAAAAGAAGAACAGCTTGTTCTTTGCGATCGGGCCGCCCACCGTTCCGCCAAAATTGTTAAAGATACTGACGGGCTTCACGGTCGTCGGCGTGAAGAAGAAGTTGCGGGCACGCAGGCGCTGATTGTCGTGGAACCAGAAAGCGCTGCCGTGGAACTCGTTGGTGCCGGATTTGGTCACGAGCGTGATGGCGGCGCCACCAGCCATTCCCTGCTCTGCATCGCCTGCTGTGGTCGTGACGTTCACGGTCTCCACCATCTCCGCGGGGACTACATACCCTGCGTGATGCGGCAACCACAAGTTAACCGAGGAGGCGCCGTCGATACGGGTCACGTTATTGTTGGCATTCGTTCCGTTGATATTGGTGCGTAATGACCGGGCCGGCGTATCGGTGATCGAATTCTGAAACGACGCAGGTGTCGCGCCGGGTACAAGATTGATCAAGCTCTGGTAGTTGCGGAACCCAGGCAACGGCAGGTTCTTCACCTGTGCAGAGTTCAGCTCTGTGTGAGTGTCCGCTTTGTCAGCCTGAAGTTGCACGCCAGAGGCTTCCACCGTGATCTGCTCTGTCACCGCGCCAACTTCCATCCGCAAGTTCGTACGAGCCACGGTGTTCGCGGTAACGTTGATTCCACTGACGTTCTGCGTCTTGAAACCAGCCGCTGAGACCCTGAGGTCATACGTTCCAGGGAGAACGTTCAGAATCGTGAAACTGCCGTCGGCGTCAGCGACACCTTCGTACGCCACACCGGTGGCAGTGTTGCGCAACTCGACCTTAGCCTTAGGAATCACGCTGCCGGACGGATCTTCCACCAGTCCGACAACCGTTCCGTAGAGAGTCTGAGCGGAAGCCGGCATCGCTGTAACGAGAGCCAGCAGGAACAGCGCCGCCAAGACTGACTTAAACCATTGAATTTTCATGTGTTAACCCCTTGCAACGAGGATTCACCTAAAGCCCCTTCAACCTCGTGTGCAGACTGTCGGCTAGTATACCTCAATTAGTGTTCGGATAATAGACTCAATATGATAGGCGATCTTTGGATCTGAAAAGAGCGGTGCAAAGTGTCCGATTATGTCCGGTCAGTCCCAGACGATCTTCTGCTGCATGGGCGGGTCGGGCGGCAGGTTAGCCATGTGATAATCGGGTGTAGAAGGCTATGGACCGCACGCCTCTTCACGACTTGGTTGACCGAATTCCCGAATCGGACATCCCTACCGCCCTGCGCTTTCTCGAGCTTCTGACGGCCAACAACCCAGCGTTCAGGGCTGCCCGAAGCGCAGCCATGGACGACGAGGAGGTCACCTATGCAGATGAAGCAGCGATACTTCGAGCCAAAGAGGACGTGAGTGAGGGCCGCGTAAGTACACACGAAGAGGTGCTGCGCGAGTTCGCCTTGGTGTGAGATTCGTCTGGCCGGAGTCCGCCAGATGAACTGCGCGCCATCGACAGAAACACCGCCGTCCGCATTCTCCAGGCACTGACGCGGTACTCCGAGACAGGAGAAGGCGATCTTCAAAGCGCTCTCAGGGAAGTGGAACGGGTACCTGCGTCTGCGAGTTGGGGACTACCGGGTAATCCTCAAAGTAACGACCGAACAAATCGAGATCGCCCGGGTCGCCCACAGGTCTGAAGCGTACCGTCAGCAGTAGCTATTCCCAGACGATCTTCTGCTGCTTGGGCGGGTCGGGCGGGCGTTCTTCGTACGTTCGCTTCTGATGCCGCAACATCGCAGCGGCTAACTGCCACGTCGGACCCGGCGTGTCCCTCCATGGCGCTGGAACCGTAATCATGCAGTAGCCGCAGCAATCCGGGTCGTACCAGAAAAAGCCCGCATGCCGGGACTGCAACGTGCGCCATTCTTCCGGCGTGGCAATGCCCGCTTCGACGACCCCGCATTCGGCCGGAACTTCCTTCGGGTCGAGCATGCCTGCGGGCGTCACGAAGTAGAACTCGTTCGAGTAGCGCAGACCCATCCTGCGCTTCAGCGGATGGCGCAATTCAAGCAGGTAGTCCGCCCGCGACACTTTTACTTCGTAGCAGATACGGCGCATCCCCTGATGCGGATAGCAGTTCAGAGCGAAGGCGTCCAACCGTTGCAGACTGGTCTGATGGCGGCCGGTGCCGACGCGCAGCTCGCGCAGGAAGATCCACTCCTGACCATTGGCATGCAGCGCGCTCTCGACGCAGTCCAACAGACGCGTCGAAAGAGCAGCCTGCCGGGGCGCCTCTTCCGCCATCCCCTCAGGTTACGAAATTATCTTCTTCCTGACGGCGTATAGGACTAGCTCCGCTGTATTGTGCAGCCCTAACTTCTGCATGATCCTCGTGCGGTGGGTGTCCACGGTGTAGACGCTCAGGTCGAGCAGCGTCGCCACCTCCTTGTTACTACGTCCCTCGGCTAGGAGCTGCAAAACCTCGCGCTCGCGGTCGGTGAGCAGGCTGTAGCTGTCCTGCTCGCCGCGCTGTTGCAGAAAGCGCATGTAGTCTTCGAGCATCGTTTGCGCGATGGCCGGGCTGAAGAACGGCTTGCCACCAGCCACTGTCTTGATAGCGCGCTTTAAGTCTTCTTCCGCGCTGTCCTTCAGCAGATATCCCTTGGCCCCGGCTTCCAACGCGCGCAGCAGATAACTCTCGTCGCTGTGCATGCTCAGAATCAAAACACCGGTGCCGGGATTGGCTTTGACGATTTGAGAGGTTGCGTCGATCCCGTTCAACTGGGGCATGGCGATGTCCGCCACAACCACGTCGGGCTGAACTTCTTTTGCCAGCCGCACGGCCTCGCGCCCGTCCGCGGCTTCGCCGACCACGCTAAATTCGGCGTCCTGCTCCAGCAGGAATCGCAGGCCTTTGCGGACCACACCGTGATCGTCAGCCAGAAGCACTCGAATCGGCCGTCCTTGGATCATTTATTCCAGACTAGTGCAGGGCTCAAGGCTTTGGCTGGTTTGCAGCGAACTCGCCGCTAAACCGGGCCGCTTTGGCCGGTTCGTTGAGCCCTCGATAGACCTGTGCCAAATCCTCGCGTGCCGACTGCAGCCACGACACGGCCGGATTCGACTGTGACTTGAGGATCTCGTATCCGCCCAGCAGGTGATTCTCGGCCTGCCTCAGCTTGCGCTGCCCCAACAGCGCCCGGCCCAGTTTGATGCGAGCAATCGCGGTATTCACGTGAGTGGCTGACACAGCGGTCATGCGTTGCACTACATCGACGAAACCCTGTTCGGCCCGAGCCCAGTCTTTCCGTTTCAGATATACGCTCGAGATGTTTGACAGCGCGACCGCGGTTCTAAAGTTCGCATCCCCATAGATGGTCCGGTAGATCTCCAGGCATCGTTTGAAGTGCTGCTCGGCGTTGTCCAGATCGTCTTTCTGCAGTTCGGTAGCCCCCAGGGCGTTCAGCGCGAAGGCGACACGACTATGCACCGGCCCATACACTTTTTCCTGAATCTCGAGCGCTTCGCGGAAGATCGCGGCCGCTTCATCGAACCGCTTCTGGAAGTTGATCGCCTGCCCGAGCGAGGTCAGCGCCGAGGCCACCTGCGGATGCCTGCGGCCGTACCAGTTCTCGAAGATACGCACCGCCTCGCGGTTGTACTGCTCGGATTTCTTGTAGTCGCCGCGGTTGAGGTCGATAGCTCCAAGGTTGACCAGGTCGTCGGCCACGAACGGATGCGCATCCCCGAACAGGCGGCGGTTCAAAGCAAGCGCTTGCTCGTTCAAAGCGCGAGACCTGTCGTATTCGCCGGTGTAAAAGTGCGTGTTGGCAAGCGCGGAGACGGCCTTCGAGTACTCCGGCGTATCCGTACCGCGCTGCGCGGTCAGACGCAGTGCTTCTTCCAGAATCGGAACCGCCTTCTTGTAATCTCCACGCGCTTCCACCATCTGTCCTTGCGCCGAAACGGCTCGTGCCAGCGTCGCCGAGCCCGTCTTTCCCAGCCGTGCAATTCGAATGGCTTCGTTTACCAGCTTCTCAGCATCGTCCAGCTTGCCTTGACCCAGGCGAAGCAGTGCCAGTGAAGTAGTCGCGTCCGCCACTTGTTCGTGCGAAGGGCCGTAGAGCGCCGTCTTGCGCTCCAAAGCCCGTACAAGCAACTTTTCGGCTTCCCCGAAGTCACCCAAGTTCTGATACACCCCACCCAGGGTCCCGAATAGCTCGGCTTGAACTAGCGGCTCGCGGTGTAGGGTCTGCGCTTCGCGAAGACCCCGGTTGACAATGGAAACCACTCGCAAATCCTGTGAGGGCCCCACCTCCGCCTCGTCGCCTTCAAAAAGTCGCTCCATAAAACGCTGCACGCTGCGCGCGCGTGCCGCCGAGGCCAGCGCTTCCTCGCGCGAATCAACCAGCCGCGCGGTGAAGTATGCCGCCAGCGCGGTAAAAAGGAGAATCACAACAGCAGCGGCGATCACCGTTCTGCGATTCCGCCACAGGAACTTGCGGAGCCGGTAGGCCGTTGAATCGGGGCGCGCTTCGAGCGGCTCAGCATTCAGCAGGTGATCGAGATCGCGAATCAGCGCTTCCACCGTGCGGTAGCGCCGCGCCGGGTCGGGTTCCACGGCCTTCAGGCAGAGCACATCCAGATCCGAGTGCGACAGCCCGCTCGATACTCCGCGCAAACTGCGGGACGGTGGCGTGAAGTTAGGTTCCGCCTGCCCGGCATGGCCGGTCCGCGGATTCGAACCAGTGACCATTTCGTAGAGCACAACGCCCAGCGAGTAAACATCGGCCGCGACGCCTTCCACTCCACCGTTGCGCCGCTCTGGCGCCGCATAGCCGGGGGTCATCATGCGAAGCGCGGTCACCGTGCGCTCCACGGGAACTCCGGTGCGGTCGTCAACCAGGGTCGCTATGCCAAAGTCGAGCAGCTTGACCGTGCCATCCGGCTTCACCAGCACGTTGGATGGCTTAATGTCCCGGTGCAGAATCGCCTGCTCGTGCGCAAACTGAACCGCGGTGCACATCATGCGGAACAGCTTCAACCTCTGCGGCAGAGAGAGTCCGCTGGCGTAGTCGGTAATACGGGCGCCATCCACATGCTCCATCGCGAACCAAGGCGTTCCGCCTGGAAGCGTCCCGGCGTCAACGATTCGCGCGATGTTGGGGTGGTTCAGTTGGGCAAGAATCCGCCGCTCGGCCAGAAACCGGCCGCGCCGCAATGGCGAAAGCAGCGCGTCACGCAACACTTTCAGGGCAACACGGCTGCCGATATCCTCGCGTTCCGCAAGATAGACCGTACTGGTGCCACCCTCGCCCAACACGCGCAGCAGGCGGTAGCTCGCAATCGCTTCACCCGGCGCAGCGGCTTGGCCGGTCAATATGCCGGAAAGGAGTTGAATTGGTTGATCAAGAATTGTCCCGCTGTGCGATTCGGCATCGCACATAGCCAGGACTTCGGAAATCAGGCGGTCATCATCGCCGCACTGCCCGGCAAGCCACGCCCGCCGCTCCAAGGGCGGGCGCTCTGCGGCCTCCAGAAACAGGCTCTGAATTTGCTCCAGCCTTTTAGCATCCACCTTGCAGGCCCGCCTACCCGATGCTCTGCTGACCGGCGCCGTCCAACTCCAGCAGCCGGTGCCTCAGCCACGCGCGAGCAACGCGCCATTCGCGATGCACGGTAGCTTCGGAAACCCCAAGTAAGCTGGCTGTCTCTTCCGCTTCGTATCCCGCGAAATAGCGGTACTCAACCACTCGCGCCTGACGGGGCGCGAGATTCTCCAATTCGTCCAAGGCAATGTTTAGGGTCAGTACGTCGGACGCGAGTTCACGGGCTTCCACGCTTTGCTCAAGCGGCGTTGGTTCAAGGGAACCTGAGCCCCGCTTGCTTGCGGAACGCCGCCGTGCCGCCTCAACCAGAATCTGGCGCATGGCGCGCGCAGCTATGTGCTTAAAGTGCTCCCTGGAACAGGCCGAAAAGCCGGGCGACTTGGCCAGCTTGATCCAGGCCTCGTTCACCAGCGCGGTGGGATTCAATGTCGCACCAGGATCGTTACGCCGCACCGCGGACGCAAGGCGCCGCAGCTCCTCATACGTCACGCTGAACAGCGCATCGATTTCCTTTGCGCCGAACTCTTTCGAAGATCCTAATGCGGCTGTGTCGCCGTCCTCCAAGCCGTCCCTCCCTACGGTTGTGACAGTCGCCTGACCGTTTTCACGCAATAGCTGTTTGTATTTGTCCCAGTGCGGCGGAGGATTCAAGCTTACCACCCGCACCTGTCGACGGCAAAGTGCGCCCGGGCTCCGGCACGGTATCCAGCGCTCACCACTAGTAGAGGATCCGCAACATGAAGAAGAATCCAAGAGAATACGCCCGATTCATCGGCGCAGTGCTGTTCTTAAGCTGCGCCGGAAGCCTCCACGCCGGGGTCGGCGGGACCCTTACCGCGACCGATTCCCACCGTATGGTGGTGACCGGAGCGGGCGGTGTCTGCAGCGTCGGACGAAATCAGCATGGACAACTCGGCGACGCGACGGCCGTGAACCGCTCAACTCCCGTAGCCGCGGTTCTCGCGAATGTGGCACGCATCGCCACAGGTACGGGCCACGGCATCGCGCTGATCTCGGGCGGAACCGTGCGCACGTGGGGAGACAACAACTGGGGTCAGCTCGGCGACAACACCAACTTGAACCGGCCTACGCCGATCACAGTGCCGGGCCTGTCGGGCGTGGTGGCCGTAGCTGCCGGCTGGTATCACAACCTGGCCCTCTTGAGCGACGGCACCGTTTGGGCCTGGGGCTACGGAGGCGATGGTCAACTCGGTGATGGTACGACCGCAATCCGTGCGGTTCCTACCAAGGTGGTCCTCTTGACTAATGTCATCGCCATTGCGGCAGGCGAACGCTTCAGCCTCGCGCTCCGCAGCGACGGAACCGTGTGGGGCTGGGGACAAAACAACACCGGTCAGTTGGGTGACGGTAGCTTCACTGGACGCACCGCGCCGGTACAGACCGCATTGCTAACCGGGGTTACCGCAATCGCCGCGGGATTCGATCACGCCTTGGCTTTGAAAAACGACGGCACCGTTTGGGCCTGGGGCGCCAACACCAACGGGCAGTTGGGAGACGGAACCACCACACCACGAAACAATCCTGTCCGCTCCGGATCCTTGACCAACGTCATCGATATCGCCGGCGGTGCGAATCACAGTCTCGCCCTGCTCAACAACGGCACCGTATGGGCCTGGGGACGTAACGCGAACGGGCAACTGGGTGACGGTACTTTCACCGCCAGGCTGAATCCTGTTCCGATGAACACGATCAACAACGGCCTGGCTGTCGCGGGCGGAACC
>Ga0073934_10006978_pt1 | contig 16059 bp, 19 predicted proteins | sample LarsenN4metaG_FD_76834 | JGI IMG/M metagenome (GOLD analysis project Ga0073934, IMG submission 76834) | Hot spring sediment bacterial and archeal communities from British Columbia, Canada, to study Microbial Dark Matter (Phase II) - Larsen... ...
CTGCACTTTCGCACCGGTGTCATCCTGCTGGGTTGCCAGTTTGAAAGTGATCGCGTCGTTGAAGATGAAAGAATTCATGGGGATTCTCCTTTTTTGAAAGTCAGACTTATTCGCGTACGCGTACCCTGCTGCGTTCCGCAGTGATCAACGCGCCGTTCAACAAATTGGATTCGTACCGCGCAAGAACTTCCATACACACATTCCCTTGCTCCTTCGTGGACAGGTTTACCAAACGAACAATACCGGAGTGCGCCTGACCAAAAACTATAGCCAACTCTCCAAAATCCTTATCGAGTGTAATAAGCACGCGATTTCCGAATGTGCGGCGGCGAGAATCTCTTCATCACCTGGGTCAGTTTCCCAATCGCCGGACCAGATGACATCATGCCCGGCGCGAGTGAGCACCTGTTTCACACCGCCCCACACACAGGTGTCCAGCAAAACTTTCACGCGGCAGTCCCGCTGACCAGCAACTCAACGCGTTCGTGGCTGACCAGCCGGTTGGCGTAAACCAGACATGCCCGAATATCTTCGGGTTCCAAAAAGGGATACCCCTGCAGGATGGTTTCGGGTGTGTCGCCCGCGGCAAGCATTCCCAGCACGTGTTCCACTGCAAGACGGCGACCACGAATGATGGGCTTGCCGCCGAATATCTTGGGGTTGACAACGATCCGTTCCAATAGTTTGTTTTCTTCCATGGTAACCTCTTCGTCAATTGTACAATATTTTTGACGTTCCCTACCGCTTCCCTCGGCGAGATCGATGCAGGGTTTTTCTCATCCCACGTCTCGCCGGTCTTGTTCACAATCAAAGCGATGTTTTAAGACAGCGTGGGTCATCCGATGAACACCTGCTCTTTCGCGCTGGTGTCATCATGGTGAGTTGCCAGTTTGAAGGTGATAGCGTCAATAAAGATAAAAGAGCTCATGGTAATTCACCTTTACGAAGTTGGAAACAGGGATCAATTCTCAAGGTGTTTCATCCTTGGGAAATATCGCCAAATGCTGGGCCAACAATATGTTTTTGCCCGGTTTTTCTATAGGCCGAAATAGGACTATATCATGTTCAGAATTATAGAATTTCTGCCGATTTTCTTTGATGGATGAATACAGCAGATTCCCATCGAGAGAGGGGATATTTGGAATACCAAAACCATGCGATTTGAGAAAGTAACAAATCCACAGATCGTCATAAAGATAATCCAAGCTGCTTACAAGTGATTGTCGAATATCACCGATTATTGCCTCAACAAGATTTGAGTTCGATCTAATCTCCTTAATTATCAATTCTATGATAGCCAAGATTTGTGGAAAAACTTTGGCTCGTCGCTTCTTCAGCAAAAACAGTAAGCTTATAGTCTTTTGAATCTGTTCGTTTTTTAGAGACAACTTCAATTTATAGTCTCTGGTAATTAGTTCACCTAGAAATTTATCAATAATACCCGTGCCAGGGTATCTTTTATCAATATTTATTGTATTAAGTAATGTGTTTTCAAACTTTTTATAAACAATCGATTCTTCCTGCTTTAATGAAAATTGTTGATACTCAACTATCCAAGGTCGATATAATCCCTCTGGCAAATTTAAAATCACGGTTTTATCTTCACCTAAGCTAAGATTGTAATTTCTCATTTGTCGCTGAAGGGCTTTAATAACGCGATCAGCATCAGTTTTTGATTGAACAAGAATTTTGTAATCGTCCTTAAATCGGACAGCAAGAAAATCAATCCCTCCAAGTTCGTCCGAGCATTTACGGTCAATTGCAGCTAAAATAATTTCGGATACAAGATCAGAGATAACGGGTCCAATAGCCAAACCATTCGTGCCTCCATCATTTGCATTCTGAAATAATTTGTCAAGTTTTGTCCCGAAAAGATCATAAACAAACTTGTCGTTTCTGGCATCTTGCTTATTGTGCAAAGCCCAAGCTATGCTATGAGTATAGATTGACGGGTAGAAGTTCTTAATATCAGTTTCAACGAAGTATTCATATTTGTAAGAGTCTGCAACTAAATTATTTTCAGCCATCTCGATAAACTCATAGATCATCCTGCCAGAACGTAGAGTGCCAAGTTCACCAACACTTTCATCGGTTACAGGCAATGGAAAACTGTATGAGTAAAACCTTATGTCACTATGAAATAGGTGATCTTGAATAGCGCCCCAGTTTTTTGTCAAATGGAAAACAATATCGTGATATATTTTTGGTTCAATAATTCCAAAAACTCGGTCCGTCAGGTTAGATTTTGGAAAAAACACGTTTAGCAATTCAGATTGGCTGGGGCGATAATTTCTTCTACCAATATTATCCGATGAAACTTGAAAATATGGTTCTTTTCTTAAAATAAAATTTTCAACATGAAAACAAGGAGGCAGTACATACTGCTCCGGGAAATACCCTTCAGACAAGAACCAATCGGCAATTGTGTCCTTGTCAACTTTTTCAATTAATTGCTTGGTTTTTGAAAAATGTTCTTGGGCTAAAGAAAGCATTCCAGATGTTCCTTTCGAAAGTATACATCACAATTTTGGAATTACGATGAGTGGTATTGACATAGAAATTGCCCCCAGCAATAAGGCCGAGGGCAAAATCAAAGTGGCAAAAGCTCCTCGACCAGGGCTCGAACCTGGAACCTAGCGGTTAACAGCCGCTCGCTCTGCCGATTGAGCTATCGAGGAAGGCGAGCGGGATTATACGTGCAAGGATAGGGGGTGTCAAGAAGTGTGTCCGTCATTGCGAGCCACGAAGCGGCGAAGCAATCTCCTATCTGTGTTGGAGATTGTTTCGTCGAGCTACGCTCTCCTCGCAATGACGGAGGCTAGTATTTCACCGCGCCGAAGTTGCGGAGCTTGTCAATGCGATGCGTGGCGGTGATCTGACGCACGGTGCCGGTCAACCCGCGCACGACGAGCGAGTCTGTGCTGGCGCCGTCACCGAAGTAACGCACACCCTTGAGAAATTCGCCGTCGGTGATGCCCGTCGCGGCGAAGAACACATCCTCCGACGAAACAAGATCGTCCATGGTCAGAATCTTTTCAAAGTCGTAACCCGCTTCGTGTCCACGGCGGAGTTCGTCGTCATCGCGCGCGTAGAGTTTGCCTTGAATCTCGCCGCCCATGGCGCGCAACGCGCACGCGGCAAGCACGCCTTCGGGCGTGCCGCCCACGCCCAACAACACGTCCACGCCGGAATCGGGCCAGGCGGTCATCAACGCCGCGCCCACGTCGCCATCGGGAATCTGCCGGATGCGCGCGCCTGCTTTGCGGATTTCGGCGATCATTTCCTTGTGCCGGTCGCGGTCGAGGATAATGGTGGTCAGGTCTTCCACTTCCTTATCTTTGGCTTTTGCGATCGCTTTCAAATTCTCCGTGATGGATTTTTCGATATTGATCTTGCCTTTCGCCTCGGGTCCCACTGCGATCTTGTTCATGTATACGAACGGACCGGGGTCGAACATCGTGCCGCGCGGCGAAATGGCAACCGTGGCGAGCGAATTCGACCTGCCGAACGCGAGGGGACGGGTCCCGTCAATGGGATCAACCGCCACGTCCATGGCCGGACCCGAACCGCTTCCCACGTTCTCTCCGTTGTACAACATCGGCGCGTTGTCCTTTTCGCCCTCGCCGATGACGATGATGCCGTTCATATCCACCGTCTGGAGGACGGTCCGCATCGCATTGACGGCAGCCTGATCCGCCGCCTCTTTATCTCCGCGTCCCATGAAGCGGCCCGCCGCCATCGCGGCGGCTTCGGTCACACGGACGAGTTCGAGTGCAAGGTTTCGGGTGGGATCGCTTTTGTTTTCCATTCGTCCTCCGTAATAGGATATTTTAGACTCAAGAATTCACCACAGATCAACACGGATAAACTTTGTACCTTGATGAAATCTCTGGATTCATCGCTCTAAAACCTATTTTATCTGCGTTCATCTGTGGTTAAAAACGAATTTCAAAACGCTCGTTTAGAAAATGTAGTATTGGATGAGGAAGAAGCCGAGCGGCGCGCCCCAGACCCATGAATCAATGCGGTCAAGGAACCCGCCGTGCCCGGGAAAGACGTGACTCGAATCCTTCATGCCGCTCTGGCGTTTGAACATGCTTTCGCCGAGGTCGCCCAGCGGGGTGATGGCTCCGATCACCAGACCGAACCACGCGCCTTTCACGGGGGTGATCAACCCACCCAGCGGCTGCGGTCCCAGCGTGGAGTAGGCGTACGCAAAGAACGCGCCCACGATCACCGCCGTGAACACACCGGCGAAATAACCCTCCCAGCTTTTCTTCGGACTGAGTCGCGGCGTCATCTTGTGTTTGCCGTATGCCGAACCGATGGAATAGGCACCTGTATCGCCAGCCCACACCAACGGCAGGATGAACATCAACCACCATCCACCGGCAGGAAGCGCACGCAGGTCGAGAAGATACGAACCGAGCCAGCCGAGGTAAACGATGCCTGCAACCGTGATGCAAAAATCCAGCGCGGCTTTATCCCTGCCGCGTTCGAAGGCAATCACATGCGCGGTCATGGCGACCATGATCGACAAGACCATGACGGGAATCGCGGCTTCGGCAAAAAAGAAGCGCGCTGTGGCTGTCAACAGCACGCCTCCGATGGTGACCCATTCGTGCGGTTCGAACTGAACCGCCCGGTACATGCGCACGAATTCCCACGCGCTCCCGGCAAGCACAAGTGCGATGACAGCAAAATAAAAAACTCCCCCGTAGATGATGGCGGGCAAGCCGATGACCGCCATTAAAACGGAGGTCAACACACGCCTAGGCATTCGATGCCTCGTATTCACTTGAGGAGACTTTTCCGTAGCGCCTGTCGCGCGCGGCAAAGGTTTCGAGCGCGCGGCGATATTCTTCTTTGTCGAAATCGGGCCAATACGTCGGCGTAACGTACCATTCGGAATACGCCGCCTGCCAGATGAGGAAATTACTCACGCGCAACTCACCCGACGTTCGGATGATGAGATCGGGGTCTGGTGTGCCCGCCGTGTACAGATAACGGCCCACGAGTTCGTCGGTTACATGCTCGGGATGCACACCATCTTTCATGATGTTTTGGATCGCGTTGACGATCTCATCGCGCCCGCCATAGTTGAACGCCACGTTCAAGACGAGACGGTCATTATGCTTCGTCAACTCGATGGCCTCGAGCACTTTTTCCTGCAAGTTAGGCGCGAGCCTTTCCAATCGCCCGATATGACGCAACTGCACGCCTTCCTTGTTGAGTTCAGCAAGTTCGCGGTCGATCACATCCTCGAGGATGAACATCAATCCCTGCACTTCTTCGGGGGGGCGTCCCCAATTCTCCGTGGAAAACGCGTAGATGGTAAGGTATTTGACACCGAACTCCACCGAGGCGCGGATGACGCGGCGCAGGTTCTCAGTGCCGGCTTTGTGACCCGCCAGGCGCGGCAAGCCGCGTGAAAGCGCCCAGCGTCCATTGCCGTCCATGATCATGGCGACATGGCGTGGAATCTTATCAGGCGGGATGTTAAGCGGGGATTCGGTCATGCGCTGTTTCACACTTCCATGATCTCGGCTTCTTTGGTCTTGCCTTGCGCCGCGATCTCTTCGATGTATTTATCGGTGAGTTTTTGCAGGTCTTCTTCGCCGCGCTCCAGGTCGTCCTCCGAGATCAACTTTTCCTTTTCGAAATCGCGCAGGTCGTTGTGCGCGTCACGGCGGATGTTGCGCACAGAAATGCGCGCCTCCTCGAGACGATGATTCACATGCTTGACGAGGTCGCGTCGGCGTTCCTCGTTCAATGGCGGGAGGTTGAGGTGGATGACCTTGCCATCGTTGTTGGGATTCAGCCCCAACTCCGAGGATTGAATCGCCTTTTCGATGGTCTTCAACGTGGACGCGTCGAACGGCTTGATCGTCAATGTGCGCGGTTCAGGCACACCGATCGAAGCCAGTTGCATGAGAGGCGTCGGCGTTCCGTAATATTCGATGGGGAGTTTTTCCACCAGCCCCGGGCTTGCGCGTCCGGTGCGGATGGCGGCAAGGTCGTCGTGAAGCACTTGAAGGGCGCCGCGCATGCGGGTTTCGGCGCTGGAGAGAATGTCTTTGATCACCACAGCCTCCTGCGGGAAGTTCGTTCAAGGTCTTGTAGGATAGTTGGAATTGGTTTCAATACCGATGCAAGGATACACCAAAATTTCAAAATTCGCTATGCAACAGGCAACCCATGAGAGGTTTTGGAGAAACCTGAGAGCCTCATCCATGCACCAGCGTGCCAACCGCCTCGCCTTTGAGCGCGGCGATCAGGGCGTGATTGTCCCACAGGTTCACCACCAGAATGGGAAGCTGGTTCTCCATGCACAATGTGATGGCAGTGCTGTCCATCACTTCAAGCCTGCGATTGATTACTTCGATATATTTCAATTCGTCGAACTTCTTCGCATCAGGATTCTTTTTCGGGTCCGCGTCGTACACGCCGTCCACTTTGGTCGCTTTGATGACCACATTCGCGTCGATCTCCGTCGCGCGCAACGCGGCGGCAGTATCGGTGGAGAAGAAGGGATTCCCCGTCCCTGCGCCGAAGATGACCACCCGCCTCTTTTCGAGGTGACGGATGGCACGGCGGCGGATGTAGGGTTCGGCGATCTGACGCATCTCGATCGCGGACATGACGCGCGTGTACACACCGGCGCGTTCGAGCGCGTCCATCAACGCCATGGCATTCATCACGGTGGCAAGCATGCCCATGTAATCTGCGGTGGCGCGGTCCATGCCGCGCTCGAGTCCCTGCTTGCCGCGCCACAGGTTGCCCGCGCCGATGACGATCGCCACTTCCACGCCCATCTCGTGGACTTCCTTGATGCGGCTGGCAATGGACTCTGCCTCATCCACATCGATGCCAAAGCCAGATTTGCCGCCGAGCGCCTCGCCGCTCAACTTGAGGAGGATGCGTTTGTATTTGATGTCACTCATATCTCTCCTTATAACCCTCACCCGCCCTTCGGGCACCCTCTCCCAGTGGGAGAGGGACGGGGTGAGGGAGTAGATAAAAAATGACCAACCATCTGGTTGGTCATTTTACTTTAATTGTTCAAACTCTCGCCAAGTTCCCAGCGCTGGAAGCGTCGCACGATCACATTTTCGCCAATGGCGGCAACCGTCTGCAGGATCAACTTTTCCACAGTCATCGATTCGTCGCGAATATATGCCTGCCGCGAAAGCACGACTTCATCCTTGAATTTTTCGAGCCGTCCCTGCACGATCTTTTCGAGAACGTTATCCGGCTTGCCCTCTTCCTTCGCGCGTGCGCGGGCGATCTCTGCTTCATGCTCTAGCACCTCAGCGGGGATTTCCTCGGCCTTGAGGTAGCGCGGCGCAGAGGCGGCAATTTGCAACGCGAGTTCGTGTGCCAGTTCGCGGAATTTATCAGAACGTGCCACGAAATCGGTTTCGCAGTTGACCTCCACCATCACACCCACTCGTCCGCCACCGTGAGAATACAATTCAACGATACCCTGCGAGGCTTCGCGGTCTGCACGTTTTGCGGCAGTCGCCATACCTTTTTCACGAAGCCAGTCCACAGCCTTTTGAAAATCGCCGCCCGATTCTTCGAGCGCCTTGCGGCAATCCAGCACGCCGGCATTTGTCGCGGCGCGCAATTCCTTGATCATCTCAGTCGTAATTTCCATGTCTCCCTATTCTCCTGCTTCTTCAGAGGGTTTCGCGGCGGCTTCAGGGGCCGGCTCCTCTTTGACGGCTTCAGAGGCTGACTCAACTTTGACAGCCTCCGGCGCGGCTTCTGCGACCACCGGCGCGCGCGAGGCGCTCATCTTCGCCAGTGTTGCTTCGCCGAGCAGGTCGGTGTCACCGAGTTCATCCTCGGTCTCAACGACCTTGGGAGCCTTACGCGACGGTCGGTCCGATTTGCCTTTTGTTTCCTCGGCAGGCATCGCTTCGGTGTCTTCTTCCTTACGCATGGATTTGCCTTCGAGCACGGCATCGGCGACTTTTGCCACAAGCAATTTGATCGCGCGGATCGCGTCGTCGTTCGAGGGGATTACGTAATCAATGTTCTGCGGATTGCAATTCGTATCGACAAGAGCCACGATGGGAATGCCGAGCAGATTCGCCTCATGCACTGCCGAATCCTCGCGTCCCACGTCAATGATGAAGAGCAGATCCGGGCGACGCTTCATGGTGCGGATACCTGACAGGCGTGTGGACAAACGGATGATCTCGCGTTCGATCAGCAAGCCTTCCTTCTTGGTCAGGCGCGCAAGTTCGCCGGTATCACGCATCTTCTCGAGCCGCTCGAATTCCTGAATACGATCGTGCATCGTGGACCAATTCGTGAGAATGCCACCCATCCAGCGTTCAGTCACGTACGGCATGCCGCAGCGCGCGGCTTCCTCAGCTACTGTTTCCTGCGCCTGTCGCTTTGTGCCGACAAACAAAACTGTCCCGCCATTGGCTACCGCATCGCGGATCACATTGTAAGCCTGGCTCAACAACTTGGATGTCTGTTGCAGGTCGATGATGTGAATGCCGTTGCGCTCCGTAAAGATATACGGTTTCATGCGCGGGTCCCACTTGTTGGTGCGATGCCCGAAATGCACACCGCTCTCAAGCAGGGCTTTCATTGAAATAACTGCCATGGTTCTCCTTGCATCTCTGCCTCATCAGCGGGCAGAAAAAGTTTAGCGGGGATCTATCACCCGCTCAGGGACGCTTGATGCCCGTCCCAGGCAAGATGTGTGGCGCTTTTAGCGCCACGGCGAGCATTATAACACAGGAATTGACGAGCTTCTCGGTTCGTTTTGACGGGGAATCTGAACCTCCCCCTTCTGCTTCCTTCACCCCTTTAAATGCACATTCGGAGCTCCCCATCCTCCGAATGTGCATTTCCGCAAGTGTGTTGGTCGAACAAATCTCAAACCACCGCTGCCTGTCCGTATAACTGCTGTTTGACACTTACCACGCGTTTTCTGAGATCCGTCTTCGTTTCGATCTCGCCGGAGATCTTTTCGATCGCATACATCACTGTCGTATGGTCGCGGCCGCCCAGTACTTCTCCAATTTGTGGCAAGGACGCGTCCGTTTCCTTTCGTAGAAGGTACATTGCCACCTGCCTCGGCTGGACGATTTTTTGGGAACGGTCGCGCCCGAGAAGCGCGTCCACCGAAACCTGCCATTCCTTGGCAACCAACTCGATCACTTTTGCAGGAACAATATCACTGCGCTGAGGTAACAAGTCCGCAAGCGCCGCCTCGACCAAACTTGGCGTGAGCGATGAACCGCTCAAGTCGGCATACGCCAGTATGCGGTTCAAGGCGCCTTCGAGTTCGCGGATGTTGGACTGCACACGGCGCGCGATGCTCTCAAGAATTTCATCCGATACTTGTCGTCCGGTCTTTTCGGCTTTCGAGCGGAGGATCGCAAGCCGCGTCTCCAGATCGGGAGGCTGGATATCCGCCGTGAGTCCCCATTCAAATCGGGAGCGGAGGCGTTCCTCCAGCGTGACGAGCGATTTCGGCGGGCGATCGGAAGAAACAATGATCTGCTTATCCTGTCCGTGCAGCGTGTTGAAGGTGTGGAAAAACTCTTCCTGCGTGGATTCTTTACCGGCAATAAATTGAATGTCGTCAATTAATAGCACATCGATCGAGCGGTATTTCTCGCGAAACGCCTGTGTGGTGTGGGTACGGATGGCAGTGATCATGTCGTTGGTGAATTCTTCGGAGGAAACGTACAGCACGCTCAGCCCACGTGCATGACAGGAGTTGCCAATCGCGTGAAGAAGATGAGTTTTTCCAAGCCCCACGCCACCATACACGAATAACGGATTGTAAGCACGGGCTGGTTTCTCAGCTACCGCGAGGCACGCGGCGTGCACAAGCCTGTTGCCTGAGCCAACAACGAAGTTCTCAAAGACGTAGCGGGGATTCAGCGTCGAATTGCGGGGATTTGGCTCCCGAGTCGAAGCAACCTCCACCGGCGAGGGATGCGCTTCCTCCGCTTCCGTTTCTTTTTCATTGCCATGCACCACAAAACTGACAGCCACACTCCCGTTCAATATCCCACCGAGCAGGCGGTTGACCGTGCTGGCAAGGCGATTCTCGAGCCAATCGCGCGCGTACGCGTTACGGACCCCGATGGTAAGCATCCCATTTTGAAAGGAAACGGGGCGGGTATCGCGCACCCAGGTATCAAATGAGGCGCGCGGCATCTCCATCTGAAGTTGTCCGAGTACGGATTGCCATGCCTGTTCTGCGTTCATAGTGACTCCTCAGCGACCGTGATTGCATAATGCGAAGTTAATCCGCTTCATCAGCGGCTACTTTTTGTAATATGTTGTTGTGATTCAGAAACTCACAGGGACTTAAAGATGCGACTCGATCTCCACATCCATATCTCAGCGTGTTCTCATTCTAGCATAACTATCGAAAAGTACAACACGATAAGCCTACGATACGTTTAAAACTTTTGTTTTTTTAAGGTCACTCAACGTTAAAAAGTCTGTGTGTACTTCGGAGCTGGACAATTCTTTCATAGAACACGCGTTTCAGCCACTCGCACTCCACAGGGTTATCCACACCCCCATATATGGGGCTGATTCGCCTTGGTGAAGGTTATCATGCCAACATCAAAAGGACTTGTTAAAAAACGCGTGTTGATAATAAATTCACATACGTTCAATAAGATGCAGGATTCTGCGATTCAATGTTAAAGAATGATCGATTCGTTCGATTCAAGCACGCGCGTGACGCGGAACCCATGCAAATACTGTCGTTCCCTCATTGACATGCGATGAAATTTCAACATCACCCCCAACAGTTTGTACGCGCGTCTGCATATTGGCAAGCCCATGACCAATGCTCGCGTTGATTCGTTCCATATCGAAGCCGATTCCATCATCGTGGATCTCCATCAACGCTCGGTCTTTCGTCTTCCACAGCGAGATCTGTACGTTTTTTGCTTTTGCATGCTTTGCTGCATTCGCCAATGCCTCCTGGCAAATGTGAAAAAGGGCAAGTGAATGGGGTTCCGGCAGGTCATTCATCCATTTCTGCGGGCTTACAAGGCTTACCTCGGCAAATGTATTGGCTTTAAACTCGGAAACCAAGCGCTTAATGCCACCGATCAAACCATCCGAACCCATTTGGCGTGGCTTTAGATCCAAAATATACGAGCGAAGGTCGTGAATTACCTGATTCAAACCGTCGATAGCGCTTTGAACTCGTTGCTTAGCTTCGACCGAGTCTTCATTTAAAGAGAGAAGCACGTTTTCAAGAGACAATCCCAACCCATAAATGGACTGAATCACGCCGTCGTGCAAGTCCATACCGATGCGATTCCGTTCTTCAAGAATAGCCAAACGCCGGGCATTTTCATGCAGGCGGGCATTTTGGATGGCCGCCGCCGCATACGCCGCCAACACCTGGATGAGCTTTTCATCGTCGGCAGTGAACTCCGGCTCATTTTCCTTCTTGGTCAGGTAAATCTGCCCCAACTGTTTATCGCCAGTGCGGACCGGTACGCCTAAAAAGGGAATCATGACCGGATGATTGGCTGGAAAACCAACCGAATTGGGATGGTCGCTGATGCGCGGGATGCGCAAGGGCACTTCCGTGTTCATTAACTCCCCGATCAAGCCCTTCCCTACCGGCGGATGGGCGATTCTCTTGATTTCATCCCGAGCCATTCCAACTGTTATGAACTTTTCAAGATTGCCATCCTCGCTCAATACCCCCAGCGCGGCGTAATTGGCATCCGACTGCTCACAAGCGGTATTCGCGATGCGTTCGAGCAGGTGGTCGAGTGACACATCCTTCACCAGCTCAAGGCTGGCTTGATGCAGGGCGATCAACCGCTCCTGAAGTTGTTCACGGGTCAGCAACATGTGATAAATTATCTCATAATATGATAGATTTTGGCAGAAGCACGGCATACAATAAGCCAGAGGAATAAACCATGACCAACTCACGCATCTCCGGATTCTACAACATGCCCCTCGATGAGCGCCGCGAAAAACTGGCGGAAGCAGCGGATCTTCCCCAGCCTGAGTTTGCCGCGTGGACCTCCGGCGGACTCACCCCCGAAGCCGCCGACCACATGATCGAAAACGTCGTTGGCTTGCACAGCCTGCCATTGGGAATCGCGCTCAACTTCCAGGTAAACGGGCGCGATGTGCTCGTCCCCATGACTCTCGAAGAGCCGTCGGTTGTCGCAGGCGCTTCATTTATGGCAAAACTCGCACGCGCGGGCGGCGGATTCAACGCGACAACGACCGAGCCTCACATGATAGGGCAAATGCAAGTGTTGGACCTGGAAAACGTCCACTTGGCGCAACTTTCATTGCTGGAGCATAAGGCGGAACTCCTTGCTGAGGCAGATTCGGTTGACCCCGTCCTCAAGAAGTTCGGAGGCGGCGCGCACAATCTCGAAGTCCGCGTAATTTCTGAATCCCCCATCGGACCGTTCCTCGTTGTTCATCTCATCTATGACGTGCGCGATGCGATGGGCGCAAACGCGGTCAACACGGCGTGCGAACGGTTGGCGCCTCACATCGAAGCCATCACTGGCGGACGCGTCCACTTGCGGATACTCTCGAACCTGGCAGATCATCGCCTTGCGCGTGCGCGTTGCACGATTCCGGTCAGCGAGTTGGCATTCAACGATTTTTCAGGTGAGAAAGTCCGTGATGGGATCATCGAAGCATGGGCGTTCGCCGCAAGCGACCCATACCGCGCTGCAACACACAACAAGGGAATCATGAACGGCGTGGACGCGGTCGTCATCGCCACCGGCAACGACTGGCGCGCCATCGAAGCGGGCGCACACGCCTACGCAGCGCGAACTGGCAAGTACACTTCACTATCAACTTGGGGCAAGGACAAGGATGGCAACCTCGTCGGCACGCTCGAAATGCCGATGGCGGTGGGAATCGTCGGCGGTGCGACCAAGGTGCATCCCGCCGCGCAAGCCGCCGTCAAGTTGATGGGAGTCAAAACCGCGAGTGAACTCGCAGAGATCATCGTTTCAGTGGGACTTGCCCAAAACATGGCGGCACTGCGCGCCCTCGCCACGGAGGGCATCCAGCGCGGACACATGTCACTGCATGCGAGGCAGGTTGCCATCGCGGCAGGAGCCGAAGGCGAAATGATCGAAAAAGTCGCCATGCAGATGGTCGCAGAGAAGGTCGTGCGCATCGACCGCGCGGAAGAAATCCTAAAAGCGATGAAATAAACGCGGATGAACAATTCGGCTGAATCAAAATTGTTCGGCTTGCCTCGCCCGCTCGCGGGCGCGTTGATCGGCGTGTTGATATTTTTAGTCATCCTTCTGCCGCTCAAATACCTCGATTACAACTCGCTTCTCCTGTATATGTTGGCTTTGGATTTGGAACTGCTGGGTAGAATGACGATTCTGATGCTTGGTACGGCGGTAAAAATTAACCTGCCCCAAAATCTGTCGAATTTTTTGAGTGTCACAATCTCAGCCATCCCCGCAGGGATGCTGGGAATGCTTATCGCCACATCCAGGACAAGAGGCGTCGTTCTTGCAGTTCTATACCTTTTGACGATTCTGGCGTGCGGAACTCTAATGACGTTGGCGGGAGTTTAGCGTGGACGATTTTCTCCTCTGGCAAATCCGCCACTTTGTCTATAACCATTTCGTAGACACAACTCATCCACCCAACGTGGAAGTTACCGCCGCACACTTTAACATTTCAACCGAAGAAGCGGGCGAATACTACAAGGAACTTAACGACCGTCACGCCTTCTTTCTTGAGCCAAATACTTTGAATGTTCGCATGGCTTGGCCCTTCTCGGCAATTCCGACGGATTTCAAAGTCCACGCGGACGGCAAGACATACTTCGCCAACTGCGCCTGGGACATGCTCGGCATCCCTGTTGTGCTTCAAAAGGATGCTGTCATCGAAGCGGTTTGCACAAAAAGCAATGAGACAGTTCGATTGGAAGTCAAAAATGGCAACATTGCTCAAGCCGCCGTCCTCGGCGGCGGGGACGCCGCCTCAAGCGGACTATTAGTACACTTCCCCCTGCCCTTCGCCCGCTGGTACGATGACTTGACCTTCACCTGAGCGACAATTCTTCTCTTCCGGTCGGAAGAATGGATTGACAAATGGTGCCAACGCAACAATCTCGCACGCGGAGAAGTTCTCACCTTCCATCAAGTTTGGGAACTTTCCAAACTGTGGTATCACAATCGCCTGTCACTGGAGTATCATGGACGAAGCACCGAACAGGTTGCAGAGATTTTCAGACAGGCAGGATTGATGTCGAAGTTTTGGTATGTGTAACGCCAAGACTTCCGAAGTCTCCGAGACTTCGGAAGTCTGATTGACACCAAAGTTTTGGTATATTCAAAGGTAAATATGGCAAACAAACGTCCGCTCACATCAGAAGAAATCTCTGCCATCGTGGATGGGTTTGAACCGATTGATATCGAAGAAATGGAAATGATGGCAAAACTGCCACCAGGCGAGCGTTGGCTCATCCCCTATCGAAAAGCCGAAGCGATTCGCACCGACCTTCGCAACAAACTTAGAAAAGATTTTCCCGAACTTTCCCTATCTGAAATCAACATGAAGATGCTGAGGTCGTTGACACCCGTGCGAATGGGAAAAAGTTATACAGAGCCCGCTTACCATGAGCTTTTTGGATAACCACGGCACGGAGCGGGATAAATCCCTCCCTCAGTTCATGGAAGTCAGCTAAAAGCCGACTCGCTCCTCAGCCCGCAGGGCTTCCACGCACTGAGGCAGGTCTTGAGTCCGCACCGAAGATTTTCAAGCAGGCTGGTTTGACGTCAGAGTTTTGGTATATGGATAAGCATTAATGAATCAAATCAACTGGATTCAAACTATCATTGATATAGCTCAAGCCATTATCAGTGGCGTATTTGTCGGTCTGGTCATTTTCTGGCTTGACGAGCGACGCGCAAAGCGTGAACGTCGCCTTGCTGATTTTCGCATTGCATCCAATTGGTTCAGAACCGAACCCAAAGTGAGCTTACGAAATTTTGATTTGACTAAGACCAATTTATCAGGACATAAATTTATTAAAGCAAACCTAGAAGATGCTATTATTTCTGATTCGGGATTATGGGCAACAAATTTTAGCGAAGCAAATCTACGAAAAACTGATTTTCAAAAATCTAGACTCTATGGCGCTAAGTTTATGAAAGCAGTAGCAATTCGTGCTAATTTCTCCAAAGCAATAATTTCAACACGGAGTGACCCGGATTACGAATATTTACCTGATTTTACAGGAGCTATGCTACCGAAGGCAATATTTATAGGAGCAAAGTTGGTTGGTGCTGTACTGAAAGATACGAATTTGAAGGGTGCTGATTTTAGTAATGCTACAGTAATAGGTTGTGATTTTACTGGTGCAGATTTAACCGACTCAAAATGGAAAAAAGTAAAGCGGATCGAAAACTGTACTTGGAAAAATGTAATTTTTGCAGGCTCAGAGAATTTCCCGAATGATTTACAAAAGGAAATTCAATCTCAAAATTCAACACCAAAGACGAAGCAAAGAAAAACTAGGAAACAGATATAAATGACAACCCCTACACATCAACACTCCCCCACCCTCCTCAAACCCGTCAAGCCTGTTGGCATTGTTGGCTACGGCGCGTACGTGCCACGGTATCGTCTGCCCGCGAAGGAAGTCGCGCGCGTATGGACAGGCGGCAAAGGCGGACTCCCCATCAAAGAGAAAGCCGTCCCCGGGCTCGATGAAGACGTCATCACCATGTCCATTGAAGCCGCGCGCAACGCGATGAAACGCGCACAAATCGACCCGACCGAATTGCGGGCGGTCTGGGTCGGGTCTGAGTCCCACCCTTATGCGGTGAAACCAACTTCCACCTTAGTCGCTGAAGCGATCGGCGCAGTCCCGAACACACAAGCCGCCGATTGGGAGTTCGCCTGCAAAGCGGGCACCGAAGCACTGGTCGCCGCGATGGGATTGGTCGGCTCGGGCATGGGACATTACGCCATGGCGATCGGCATGGACACCGCGCAAGGCAAACCCGGCGACGCGCTCGAATACACCGC
>Ga0073934_10006980_pt1 | contig 16058 bp, 23 predicted proteins | sample LarsenN4metaG_FD_76834 | JGI IMG/M metagenome (GOLD analysis project Ga0073934, IMG submission 76834) | Hot spring sediment bacterial and archeal communities from British Columbia, Canada, to study Microbial Dark Matter (Phase II) - Larsen... ...
AAAAAGTGCTTAGGAAGATCAGTAAGGATGTGGAGCGTTGGTTTGCAAGGATAGAAAGGATTGCTAAAAAGCAAAATGTTAATACCAAGCATGAAATTCTACTTCACAGCACTTCAGTCGTAGAGTCTATAGTGTTATACGCAAAAAGGAAGAAAGCGGATCTTATAGTTATGGGTACAAAGGGAGTAAGTGGATACAAGCGGTTGCTTGTTGGAAGTGTTGCTCATGGTGTGTCTCAACATGCGCATTGTTCCGTACTCATTGTGAGATGATGAGTCTAAAGGATAAGGTCGCGATTGTTACAGGAAGCGGTAGAGGAATAGGAAGGGCAACAGCTTTGGCGTTGTCAAGGGAAGGCATGAAGATAGTCGTGAACTCAAGAACGCAGCAAGAGATACAAGAGACCGTAAGAATTGTTGAACGTATTGGTGGTATCTCTATTGCCATTAGAGCGGATATTTCCATTCCCGAACAAGTTACAACGTTGCTGCAAGGCACTCTTGAAAGATTTGGAAGAATAGACGTTCTTGTTAATAATGCTGGCATAGCAATCGTGAAGAATTTGATAGATACAAGTGAAAAGGAATGGAACGATACCTTGAACATAAACCTAAAGGGACCATTTTTGTGTTGCAAGGCTGTTTTACCAGTGATGATTAAACAGCGATCAGGAGTAATAGTGAACATAAGTTCTGGAGCAGGGAAAACAGGATTTGCAGAGTTGTCTGCTTATTGCGCAAGCAAGTTTGGTTTAATTGGTTTAACAGAAAGTATTGCAAAAGAAGTTGCCAAGTATAACATAACGGTAATTGCCTTATGTCCAGGGGCCGTTGCCACAAGAATGCAGGAAGAGATAGATCCGAAATACTATAGAATGCGTAAGGATCAAATGCTACAACCCAAGGATGTTGCAGAGAAAGTTCTACTTGCTGTTAGGGGCAAATATCGTTCAGGTAGTGCTATTGATGTTTAAAGCACTAAATTCATAGAATAAGAAGATCTTTTGTAACACGAATGGTGTTATTCAAACTTGCTGTTTTAACAATTTCCTTGACTAACTCGTTATACCTACATCTCTTTTTCATAGCTAAAGCGGCAAGAATGGTCTTACTTCGAAGGGTCTTTATGTTAGAGTTTTCGAAGGGCTAAATTTCATAGTTCCTTTAAGGAGAGTTCAGACCAATCGGCAACGCCTTTATCAATAGCAATAAGTTTTAGGAGATAATCTTCCATGGAGTGCCGTCTGATTCAAGTTAGCATCCTTAGCAAGTCCTACTGGCACGATCTGGATTGTAGCACCAGAAGACACATGAATAGTATCACCTTTTATTTTACATCTCAATTCTCGTTCCTTTCGATGAAGCTGAGCATGATAGGCTCTACTGACTAATTTGAAAGGCTTATTGCGCAGTATATGCATAGAATTTGGAATATACCTCCATTTACAATGAAAATGTTTGCAGTGCAACTGTAAGCACACATACCACTTTTAAGCATTAGAAGATATTACAAATTCATGGTTGTAGTAATAGAATCTATGATAAATATTGCATGTGTTAAAATGTAGACTCGGTGGATGGAAACGGAAAAATCAAAAACAGAAGCTGAAAATAGATGCCCTTTTGTAAAAAGGGTAAGATAGTTACAGACCCCTCTAGTCTGGAAGATATCTGCGATCACTGTGGTTCTGTCATCTCTATTAGGAGAGAAGCTCTAGAGCCAGAGTGGAGTGAATTTGAAATTCCTGCAGAGAGGAAGAGAGTTGGGCCTCCGATAACTCCTACCAAGCCAGACATGGGGTTAGCTACTTACGTTGGCAGGACGTATGGAAAAAGAGGCAAGGAGGCCGAGGCTGAAAGAAGAATTGCACGAATTCGAAAGTTGCAGAGGCGAATGTTCTACTACAAGTCTAGGCAAAGAAGTCTTGCAAAAGCAATCAAACTTTTGTCAAAACTGAGCGATAAGATGCGTTTACCACGCTCTGTTACGGAGAATGCTGCGCATATATACAGAAGGGCGGTAGAGAAAAGGCTTATCAAAGGCAGAACAATTGCAGCTATGGTATCCGCATCACTGTATGCGGCGTGCAGAGATTTTCATATCCATAGAACACTTGATGATATTTCAAATGTTAGTGGGGTCAGGAAAGAGAGGATAGCAAGAAACTACAGGATTCTTATGGAACATTTGGATCTGGAAGCCGAACCTCTGGATCCCACAAAAGCTCTTTCAAGCATTGCAGCGAAACTATCCGTGACGGAGAAAACTAAAAGGAAAGCGCTCCAAATAATACGAAAGGCGCAGGAACTGAGTATTGCCGTGGGAAAGAATCCTATGACCTTAGCCGCTGCCGCACTTTATATTGCATGTGCACTTGCAGGAGAGAGAAGGACGCAGAAAGATGTAGCTCATGCTGCAGAAGTGTCTGATGTGAGCTTGAGAGTGAGAAGCAAGGAGCTCTGGAGATTGATAAACCGTCAAAAAGGTTATGAAGGATTAGGCACACCATAAATTAGGTCATCAAGATGGTTAAAACAAGACGCGCCTCACATCCTTACCGTGAGCCAAAGATTCACGAGCCAGAGAGCATGTGCAAAAAATGTGGTACAGGAACAGTTAGAGTCTGTGAATGGTGCGGCATATGTATAGAATGTCATAGGGGAACGAGGAATGGAACTGAAAAATTCTAGTTTGAATCATTTTGGATACCATCTAAACAGATAAGACTAATTACAATGGAGATGTATTCTTATGCATCACGATAAAGATGGTATCCAAATAGCCTTTACTGGAGACGTTATGCTTGGAAGACTTGTAAATAATGTGTTAAGTTTTGACAGGTATACTTACGTTTGGTGCGATACTTTGCAGATGATGAGAGAAACTGATCTATCGCTAATTAATTTGGAGTGTGTGATATCTTCGAAAGGAAGAGAGTGGAAGAAGACGTGGAAGCCATTTCACTTCCATGCGGATCCTGATGCAATAGAGGTTCTCAAGACTGTGTCAATAGATTACGTCTCTTTAGCGAATAATCATACCCTTGATTACGAATCCGAGGCACTGATTGAAATGTTAAAGCTTTTAGAAAAGAACAAAATAGCGTATTCTGGCGCAGGTAGGAACCTGCAAGAAGCAATGAGCCCAGCAATACTACAGGCAAAGAAGGTTAAGGTTGGAATAGTATCACTTACGGATAACCAGCCAGAATGGGAAGCAAAACCCGATTCTCCAGGTGTGAACTTTATCCCTCTCATATTGGAAAATGATTATGATAATAGACTCGAGGAATGCATCAAAGATGCTAAAATCAGGTCAGACATAGTTGTTGTTGCATGTCACATTGGCCCACATTTTAGAGAAGTTCCTTCAAGAGCATACATCAATTTCGCACATCATATAATCGATCTTGGGGCAGATGTTTACTGGGGGCACAGCAATCATATGCCCCAAGGTATTGAAATTTACAAAAACAAACTCATAATGTATGACTGTGGAGATTTCATAGACGATTATGCTATAGATCCCGATTACAGAAATGATTTATCATTTCTTTTCTTGGTTAATCTTACAAAAAACAATGTTAAGGAAATTGAACTGGTTCCAATTAAGATTTCAGAATTCAAGGCATGCACAGCACCACCTTGGGATGCAGATTTCATAATACAGAGAATGGTTAATCAGTGCAAGATTCTTGGAACAGATACAGTGATCAAGAACCGAAGGTTGTTTATTAGTATAAAATAATGAATATTATTCCAAACGGCCTATTTGTTCAGTTCCTCTATCATCTTGAACCTACCCATAGCAAGCAACACTTCATCCTTCTGACTCTCTCTCTGCAATGCTCGTGCAAGATCAGTTGCAGTTACCATACCAAGTAATCTATCGTTTTCTATCACAGGAAGCCTTCTTATCCCATTCTTATACATCACAGTCGCAGCGCTAGATACCGTTGCCTCTGGTCCTACACTAATCAATGGTTCAGACATTATATCACCTACCTTCGTACCAGTACTCCTCTTTTCTGCTATTATGCGTCTCACCAAATCCCTTTCAGTAATTATTCCAACAGGTTTTCCACCATCAACAACTACAAGAGCACCCCTCGCTCTCTCCTTCATAACTCTGGCAGCCAAATCTATAGTCAACCCTCGCTCAATTGTGTCTACTGGAGCCTCTGTCATTACTTCTGTAACCCTTTTTCTTAACATATGATTACTAAATTGCCAGCATTATTTAAGAAGCAAAGACGATTTTTAAAGTTGGGAATCATTATTGGCAATCGTATGCTACTACTAAATATTGTATATGCAATACATAATTTGAGTTGACAAGGACAGAGATAGATATTGTTCAATTAAAGAAAATAGATGCTAAAGCTCCAAGCATCCTTGTTGGTCTGCCTGATGTAGGTTTGGTTGGTGCAATAGCTGTATCGTATTGCATAGACAAACTTGGGATGGAAGAGGTAGGTTATATTGATTCTGTAAAATTCCCACCATTGCTTATAATAAAGGAAAGTGTGGTAAAAAATGCTGTTAGAATTTATGGTAAGGATAATCTCATTGCTATAATTTCCGATCTTCCCTTCCCACCATTTATAATGAATTACTTCTTCAAAAACCTTGTAAGTTGGATCAAAACTCTTAACCCTAGAGTAGTTATAGGCATAACAGGCCTAGCTACACATGACAGGATACAGATAAGCAAACCAGAAGTTGCAGGCATAGCAACAACGATGGATGCAAGAGAAATTCTTGATCAAGCTGGTGTAAGATTGCTCAGCAATGGAATCTTTACTGGAGTTTATGCCGGTTTGATAAAAGAATGTTCCATCCAAAATATTCCGAGCATAACATTATTCGCAGAATCATATCTGAACTTTCCAGATCCAGCAGCATCTTTGGAAGCACTTGCAATAACATCTAAAATACTCAAGGTAAGCATTGATTTGAAGCAATTGGAGGAGGAGGCTGAAAGAATAAAGATCAACATGAGAGAGCTGATGCTTCTTACCCAACAGGCATTTGAACGGACTCAGAAGTTGGAAAGAACGTCTCAAGCAATGTATAGGTGATTTAATGGGCGAGGATGAAACTATCGAGACCATCAAAGAAATAGGCAAAAGAATAGAACGACTGGCAAAGGACCCATTGGAATCATCAACATTCTTCGAATTTCTATACGATGCTGAAAAAAAGGAACTGGTTCCATTAACACATATACATGAAACATACGATGAGCTGATAGTAAAATTTGATCTTCCATGTGTAAGGAGGGAGGATATAGATATCAAGTGTACAGATGAAATTCTAACAATAAAGGCGCGTATGACGAAGGGTTGTAGATTAACACCTTTTCATTCTAGCAAGGAATTGGAGTTTGAAAGGTATAGGAAGAGCATCAGGTTACCAGTCTTGGTAGATACTGATAATGCTGTAGCTACATTTAAGAATGGAGTGCTTGAAATACGTCTACCAAAGAGGAGTCATGGCAGCGAGGTAAAGATGGAGTGATTTCATTCTAGGTGATAATAATGGTTCTACAAAGAATGGTTCCTGAACTGTATAATTCCCTCAATGCCTTACGTAGCAAGTCTGTCAAAGAATTGATGGAAGCACCTGTAGTTGTAAATGCTAATGATTCGATTTCGAAAGTAATAGGAGTTCTGACGGAAGCAAAGGCCTACGACGCATTCATTCCACTGTCTAATAAAATTGCAAGTATAAACATCAGGGACATACTTGGAACTAGGGATATTGCTTCTACTAAACCGTCATTGATTGGAAAGATCGTTCCTAGTTTATCTTTTGAGAGCACTTTAGGATACGCGTCAAGGATAATGAGCTATTACAGACTACGGGCTCTACCTATAATGCAACATAAGGAGATCGTAGGTCAGATCACTGCTAGATCTACAGTTAAGCAGATGAATAGCGCTGGAGTGGGTGGGGTCAGAGCCTCAGATATAATGACACCGAACCCAATTGTGTTAAGAGCGAAGGACAAGGCATCGAGCGCTAAAGGGATCATGATAAGACATAGAATTGATCACTTGCCAGTTATGGAGGATAATAAGCTTGCAGGAATTGTAACCTCTACACATATGGTACTGGCAACACTTCCTTCTGAAAAGATAGGTAGGCGGTCTTTAGGCATGGATAAGCTGATCAGATTAGATTTTCCTGTGATAGGCATTGCAGATCGTAATGTAGTTACATCAAAACATGATGATACTTTGCAATCATTAACAGGTTTAATTATAGATGCAGATTCAACCTATTCTATAGTAAAAACACTTGATGAAGTTCAAGGAATTATAACGTATAGAGACATAATCGCATTGTTAGAAGAGAAGATTGAAGAAGATATACCAGCTTTCATTGTAGGTCTGCCTGATGATCCGTTTGATGCGGAGTTGGCTAAATCAAAATTCATCGGACTCATTAAATTGCTTAGAAAGGTGTCGCCAGAAATAGAGGAAGCTAGGTGTTATATGAAAATAAGAGATATTCAGGGAGAGAGAAGAAGGTATGAAGTTGATGTTAACGTAATAACTCCATACAGAAGACATACTTACACCAACATAGGATGGGACCTAGCAAAGATGTTTGACCAGACCAGCGATGCTCTTAAGAAGAAACTTGCTCATAAACCGTCAAGAAAGGGAAGAAAATCTTCAAGGTATAGAACTGATCATTATATAAGTTAGATTACGATACTTTTTGATTATTTATGAAATCTTCCTTGCATTTCTCTGAACAGAAAACATATCCCTTGTAAAGCACTGGTTGCTGAATCTTCTTGCTACAGTTGAAACATTTCTTAACATGTGTCTCATTTGCCATTTCACCGACCTTCTCATGCTCTCTAGCAAACAATGTGATATGAAAGTCAAACCAACTCTCAAGCTTTTCCTTGGTATAACTGTCAAGTGCAGGAATCACATAACCACATGCACTGCAGTGACACCATAATCTGTCGTGAGAAAACTCCTTTACCTCTAGGGTAATACCTTTCTTAGTGATCTTGTACCCAATGGGAACCTCCAAAGCATCATCAGAGCCAAGACTTTTACTGGATGCGAGCATATGACTTTTTAGTCGAGAAGCAATATATTATTAGCATACAATTTCCATCATTGATAATCAATTACACAAACCAATCTAAATGGAATGTTCTGCATGATTATAAGGAGATGCGGCGCAGGTACGTGGGGACATGCAGGTGTAGACTATACCTGCGCCGACGTCCATACAACGTATGGACAACGGTTGGCAATTTACAGGTCTGGGCCGTTGCTATATTATAGCAATTACTATATTTAATAAGTATGTATTCACTGCAAGTTTGTGCACTAGGTTATAGTGAAGAAAAAATGTAGGTACGCTCTTACGCTACTGGAATCTCTCGCTCTCTCACTATGTTATATTTTTCGCTATTATTACCTGTGAACTCTACCTTAATCTCGTTTGTCAGTAATGATATTCTAACTCCTTTAATTCTGCTTTGGTAAAGATGGTACTTCTTTCCATCACCTGTTATAACGAAGCCTTTTACCTTAATGAGACGAGCGCTTTCGAGCCAATGTATCTTTCTATATACGGAACTTATTGGAATCTTACTCTCTCTTGTTATATCCAGCGCTGATTTGGGTTCGTTTATTATGGACAGCAGTATCGTTCTTGCAGCTTCATCGCCGAAAACCTTCAATAAATCGCGCTCTTCCAGTTTAGGATCAACAGTGATTTGCACTTGCTGGGTAATTTCCTGCATAGTTTCCTCTTCTAATAAAGAAGGAAATTCACGCACATTTTCAGAGACCGTTGTTAGAGCCATATTGCATATAGTGGCATTGGATTATTTAGAAAGTATGTCTGCACAATATACAACTGCATTCTTTGCAAGACACTGCACACACATTGTTTAATAGTAATACTTCCTTCCCTTAATCAAAGGAGATGATTATTAGTGAGTATAAACTGGTGGAAGAACTATGACTGGGAAAGATCTAGTGTTTAGATACTTCAAATTGCTGTCAAACAAGGACATTGAGAATCTGTTAAACTTGTTTACAGAGGATGCTGTAGTATATGAGCCATTTAGTAAATCCGAAGGATTGAGAGGCAAGGCATCTATAGAGCCTTTCTTGAGAGTTGCAATGATGGCTACCGATGCATTGGATCAAAATATAGTCATTGAAAATGAAGACTCCGATGGAAAGATGAGAAAGATTACAGCGCTGGTGACATTTAAAAGAGGAGATAAAGTCAGAGGGAGATTCACCTTTCATGTTGATAACAGCATGATCAAGATTCTAAATATTCAATTTCCTTAAATTTTAAAAAATTAAATCTTACAGGATTACTTCAACTTTTACTGTATTTGGAGTAATACTTGTTTCAATCTTAGCCTCAGCTAGTTTTTCAAAGATAATTTCAAACAGTTCCTTTGTGAATAAAGACCAGTTTTCACCAAGATCATGCTGTATCACGAATATATGCTTCCTTCCATCTATAAGATGATCAGAATTGATTCCTGACACTTTCATATATTCATGCAGTACTGATAGCACTGTCCACAAATTGAAATTTTTCTTCATAAATAGCACTGAATCCTTCATAATATCAAATGCGATTTCGGCAGCCTGTTTCGCTATTGCCTTCTTATACGGTTCCACATCTTCAATTCCATTATTCTTGGCCATATCTACAGCTCTTTCCATCAGTGAAGATAGCATCGTTTTTGGCACCGGCATAATCCCAAGTTTACCCTCATATCTATCCCAGTCAGAGTATCGCTTCAATACTTGATTAACTAAAACGTTAAGCGACACTTCCTTTCCATCTGCTTCCCGCTGTAATTCATCAACAACTGATGAATCTATCCTAAAAGTCACACTCCGAGTTTTCTTTGGTTGCTCTTGGACGCCTTCTAAAATACGTTCACCGTAATTATCCACTCCTCTAAAAACTGCATTATAACTAATAAGTATTACGAACAATTAGCTTCGGAAAGGTGAATTTCACAAATTATATAATACAAATGCCTTGCGAATGCCTAAATTCCCAGTAAAATTTACAATGTTCTATTTAGAATATAATTTCTCCTCTGATCATCTCGATTTGTTTGTCCTGGGCAAGTTCTTCAATGTCTTCCAATTTAAAATAACCATCGATTATCAGAATATGGCCCTCTCTAACCTCGCCCCACCTTTCAATCCTTGCATATACATCCTCTTTCTTATCGCTAGCATCCACATCTTTAGCATAGATAATTTCAAGACGTATCCTCGGGCGTTCCTTGTATTTGTGAATATGTATAAGCACCTTTATCACTAGATCCGCATCTATTCTAGGCAATTCTCTGCTAATGGTTTCCAGCAAGGATAGGTACACATCAGTGATTCTGGTAGATTTTAATATAGGTTGTTGCGCAGTCATAATTTCTTATTATTTTCTCTTCTTTAAATCTCTGGATGATGATTATCAAAACTGAAAATTCGTTATATCATATAAATCATCTTGGGTGTAGTACAGCGTGATTTTCAGTGTTACCAAAAATAATGGATTTATACAAGTTCATTATGCATGTTAACCATGGACGGTCAATTTGCAGCTGGTATTGCGATGGTAGTGTTCGGAGCATTGCTGATATTGATGGGTTCAGTCTGGCCCGATTTCATGGGTGTTTTGTTACCAGTAGCAGTGGTCTTCATATCTGTGGGCATCGGTCTCAAAGTAATTTCTGTAAAACATCTGGGATAGAATTAGCGATCATTTAAGACATTATTTTTTTTACATAACAAAACAGTTATCTTTAGGACTGTAACAATGGTGCATATGCGAACTGACGATGAATTTGTGCAGAAGTTGAAGGAACATCTCCCGATGGAGGCAAAAGAAGCGGAGAAGTTTTTCCATCTGGCAAGTACATGTGAAGCAGATATACCAAAACTATTCTTCAAAATCTTGCTGTATGATTCAATGCTGCATTCAGAAATAATTGGAGACCTGATACGGTTGCTGAGCACCAGGGATCATGAGTCGTTGTATAAAGAATGTGTAAATTATGTCAAGGCGCATATGGAAGATTTTAAAGGGTATGTGAAGGAAGAAGAGGAAGCATTAAAGGAAGCAGAAGTTAGGATGAAGCAAATAAAGAATCCGTTCATTGAAACTCTGTTTCAGCATATAGCAGGTGATGAAACGAGTCATGCAGCTATGTTAAAGACTCTTGTGAAAGAGGCAAAAGAGAAGTAAGTCTCATCTATGAAAATTATCTTGGAATACATCACCTAATTACAACATCAAAGCGTGATCACGCGACCGAATAGGAGACCAATCAAATAACCTACTACTGCTGCAAGCAACCCTATTAGAACCATTTCTACACCACTTCTCTTCCAGCTTCCAAGTGTCAGCTTGCCTTTTATTCCTCCGGTGACAAACAACGCACTGGCAGAAACTATTACAGATGCTATCATCGCTTCAAAAGTTCCAAGAAACACAAATGGCACCAACGGGATCAATGAACCTACTATAGCAGATATACCAACTGTAATAGCACTTTTACCGGGTTTCTCATAATCCTCTGGGAACATATGCAATTCTTCAGTCATCATTGTCTTTGCCCATAATTTCTTATCAGATGTTATTGTATTTACAATGATCTCCAGCGTTTCTCCCCTGAATCCTTTCTCATAGAATATTTCACGTATCTCCCTAACCTCTTCCTCTGGAATCTGATCAATTGATTGCATTTCACGCTTTAGCTGTCCTAGGTAGAAGTCTTTGGCTGCTTTCGATGATGTGTATGCTACTGCAGCCATGGAAAGAGATTCTGCAAAGGTTGCAACTAGACCTGCTAACAGTACAATCTGTGTGTTTGTAGTTGCTATTGCAACACCCAACACTATACCTAATACATTAACCAATCCGTCCTGCCAGCCTAAAATGAAGTTTCGAAGGTTTGATGCTTCTTCAGCTTTTCCTTTGGATTTGCTCATTCTTACATCTCCTGACTTTCAGAACTCCTTGTGTTTTTATAATTTTTTGTTTTTTTATTATAAGCAACGTAAAACAATGCGCCTGTACCAATAACAGCAAGACCAATGGAAATAACATATACATTGAATTGAGTAACCATTGCTACCGATATGACAAGACCAAGAAAAGGCAAAACAGGAAATTTCCCTATATTCAACGGAACTTTAAACGGTCTTTCAATATTTGGTTCCTTATACCTTAGCCATATCAATGACAAATTCACTAACACGAAGGTTATCACAATTGTAAATACAGTAATGTTAGCAACTGTAACAATATTTTCGACAAAAGTAAAGATCACCGTTGCTACCATAACAGCAAAGACAGCCATCCAGGGAGTCTTTGTCTTGCGATGTATTCCTGCAAAAAATGAAGGTAAAGAATGCTGTTTGGCCATTCCATAAAGAATACGCGAACCTGCAACTAATAGTATGAGAACAGTATTGGTAGTTGCAAACAATGCTATTATTGCTAGACTGAATTTAGCTTCAGAGCCAAGAGCCCTTCCAGCAATATCTGCTAATGGTGCCAACGATTCCCCTAACTCTTGCCAAGGTAGAACGCTAACTGCAGCTATTGAGACGAGTATGTAGATAACTCCAGTTATCGATACAGATAATACTAATGCTCTTGGCAATATCCTAGTAGGATTCCTAGTTTCTTCAGCTATGTTCGCTATATTCTCAAAGCCAATATATGCGAAGAAGATCAATGCTACTGCAGCAAATATACCACTAAAACCAGCAGGGTTTTCAAAATAATTTATTGGTTCAGCACCCGTTAAAGTAAACCCTATGTAGACGATAAAAGCTAGACCAGCTACTTCTATTATGGTAAAAACAACATTCATCCACGATGATTCCTTTATACCGTAAAAGTTAACCAATGAAAGTGCTATTACAAGCAATGTCGCAGATATTACTATCGGTGAACCGAAAAAGCTAGCAAAGTAGCCCCCAAAGCCCAGTGCTACTGTAGATGCGGAAACTATGGCTGTGAAGATTATTAACCAGCCTATAATGAAAGCAACAAAATTATTTTTGAAAGCGTTTCTAACATAAACATATTCAGCAGCTGCTTTTGGATACATTGAAGCTAACTCTGCATAACTAAGACCTGTGAATGTCGCTATTATAGCTCCTATGATGAACGACACCCATACGGCATTTCCAGCAATTCCAGCTGCTTCTCCTATTAGCACATAAATTCCTGCACCAAGGATTAAACCTACTCCGTACATCGTTGCTTGGAAAAGGCCTAGTTGCCGTTTTAGTTCGGCCATTGAGTTCAAGACAGCATTTAGCCCTTTAAAAGGAAGATACCATTTCCATTATTGATTATCATTAATGAAAATTGCATAATTCAATACATTCAATTTCCCAATGATACCTTAAAAGCAAGATAAAAGCAGAAAAAATTGACGTCTTGCATACTTATTTATTACCCACCAATTCAAGTACACTTCTCAATAAATCGTAATGAGTGTATTGCGATGAAAAATATTTTTTCAACTACAATGCCCCTGAAGGCTCTTATTGTTGCAGGAACAGTATTACTAGCTGTATCCGCCTCCATAATATTTGGTCTTGTAGATGAATCCTTATTTTACAATGACCCTTCCCTTTTGGCCAAAGTAGTTTACACCACTGGAGGCATGGGACTTGTGATAATGATCCTTGCCGGTATGTATTACTTCCAATATAGATATAGATTGTAAAGTTAATAAAAAGTGTCATTGATGTGATTGCATGGTAAAGATATACACCAAGGGAGGGGACAAGGGCGACACATCCCTGATAGGTGGGAAACGTGTTTCTAAATCAAGTGCAAGGATAAATGCGTATGGCGATGTTGATGAATTGAATGCATCGTTGGGTGTTGCAATATCATTCATTGATGATCAAGAAATAAGAAAAATTTTGGAAAGGATGCAGAACGAATTATTCGTAGTAGGCTCTGATCTGGCAGATCCATCCTATCCTGAGAATCCAAACAATATACCAAGGGTTAGCGAGGATATGGTGCAAGAGTTGGAGAAGATCATTGATAAGTGTGAGGAGGATGTTGGGGCAATACAATATTTCATCATTCCTGGAGGGAGCAAGGAAGCATCTTCGCTTCATTTAGCAAGGGGAATTGCTAGGAGAGCAGAAAGGAGTTGTGTTGAATTGTCGCATATGGAAAATGTTAATCCTAGCGTTATTGCATACCTCAACAGGTTATCAGATTTGCTGTTCATGCTTGCCAGAGTGATGAACAAGCGTAAAGGTGTGAAGGATGTACAATGGCGCAGCTAATTATGCACTTTGCAATTTCTTGATAGCTTGCTCATTTGAACTCCACTCTCTGTTAACCTCGACCATAACCTTCACATTTATGTATGCCATTGCTGCCCAAAATGGGGACAATAGCACAAATAGCATGTTGAAATCCATATACGATGATTAAGAATGCAAATATTTTGGGAGCAGGTATACACTGTAATTACATAAATACAAATAGCGTTTATTTTTTAATACGCCATTTAATGAATTATATATAACGAGGTGAGACACTGAATTAAATGGAAGGTCACTGGTGTCTTTGCTCTATAAAAGGTGGTGAAGTCAAAGTTAAAGTTGTACATGTTTGCAGAGGCAGGTTCAGGGTTATAGAGGATGAAGATGAAGGTAGTCAAGTCGGAAAAATACTGGACGCATCAGATCTTATTCATTGCAAATTTTTGCCTGATGGGAAACCACTGTCATAGTAGTTCTGTAATGCGTTGCAGCAAACTATGGCAGCTATTTGCAATCATATGGAACCTCTCTCTACTTCCTTCCTGAATGCATCAAAACTGTTAAATTTGTGCCATCTTGAGAGAAGCGCTGTGCCGCCGTAGCTCAGCCTGGGAGAGCACTCGACCTTTTGCTGGGGTGATGCTGAAGACCGAGCTGTCGTGTGTTCAAGTCACACCGGCGGCATTACATACTATGCGTCATAATCACCATACAGAAACCTTAAGCCCAAATGGAAGCTTGAAAGATGTGGAGATACATAGGCATTCCAAGGTTATAGACTACAGAAGGAGAATAGGGTCACTCCATAGCAAGAACTCCACTGCTTTAAGTTCTTAGACGCTTTGGTGCTCTATGGCACTGGTAAGGGAAGAGTTGCAAGCTATGCTGGGTTTGCATTCAAAATAATAGAGCTTGCAAATCAAGGCAAGATGCTTTCTGATAAAAGCATGGACAAATGGAGCAAGGAAGATGCTGACTTGCTGGCGAAAAGCGTTATAGAGAAGAACTGCTCCAGCAGCACTAAGCACCTCTTCGTTCTGACACTGAAACGGCTCGTACACTCTGCCAAGCATGGAGTGATAATAGAGAAGGACGGCATCGAGACTGCAAGAGCTGGGACCTGCCTTGACACCATAGGCTCGAAATGTCGCCGCGCGTACACCGAAGTACTGACCTTTGTCAACCCGGTACTGAAGATTGGGGAGAAGGTGCTCGGCAGCAGTGGTGCTGTTGCGGCAAAGATGGTGTCGATTACCACTATACCAAGGGTCATGTTGCCTACAGGATTTGTCAAAGTTTAGATATAAGCAAAGATCGTGGATGGGTTAGCCTGCCGACCGTTAGCATCAAAACATTTTACAGCGACCTCATGAAGTCAAGGAATTCCTTTATCCACCGGTCGTAAGCCTCTCTACCCTTCTGCGATATCTGATAGTAGGTAACATTTGCAGTCTGCAGGGCTTCGATGTAGCCATTCTTTTCAAGCATGTCGACTATCCGTGATACACGGTCTGGACGCTGGGAGCTTATGCCCGGCGCTTTGGTGGTGATGTGATACTTGCTGACAGGCTGGTGCAGCATGTACATGTACTCCAGTATGGAGAACATGGTGTATTCTGCGGAGAACCTCTTTCTGTCAGCCAAATACTAACATCCTTGTGGTGCCACCTTAAAGAAATTGCTGCCCGCAGTGCAGCGACACTAGCATCTTCAACGGCTGTTGGTCTTCTCTACTAACAGCACCTCGCCCGCATCTCTGCGCGCCTCGCTGGTTATCTCTCTGGCTACCATGACTGCGATGCCCACCCTGCGGCCTGTGTTGGTAGAATACGTTTTGATGCGCTGACGGAACTCTGTAATACTTGAGGCATCTACAACGTCACTCAACGCAAGGGCGATGGCACCATATTCTCTCAGAAGCCTTTTCAGTTCATCGTCCTCTACCAAGCTTTCATCTACAAGACCGTCGAAGGTGACGCCCGAGACGCTCACGTCGGTGAATTTCGAGGTTCCGGCAGTTGCAAGGTGCTGCCTCAAAGGCTCAAGCTCCGCCACCGTTTCTGCTACCGCTTTTAGAGCCTCGCCTTTGTCGCGATGTGCCATTGACATGCTTATGCCCATCTGCAGAGACCCTCGCTCAAACATGCTCTGCCAAGAGTTAAGGGCGGTTCTTGCCTTGAGAACCCGCCAGACCAGCGGAAAGAGCACGCCAAGCAAAATGAGTGCTATCACAGATATTACGTAGTCATGCTGGATTTCTGAATAAAGTTGGAAGTGGTAGAGAACGCCAAACAGATCAAGGAGAGAAAAGACTACCAGCGCGGCGGTAACGTAAATGACATATGTCAGAGAACGCGTCGCCGAGCGTATGAGCCTTATAGCCTGCTCTCCGTACCTGGTGGCTAATATGGTGGAGGAAGACTGGTCGCCCACAGGAGAAACTTTCAGGCTCTGCTTATATCCTGACACTTAACAAAGTTAATGGGCATTGCAACTCTGTTAATTTGGGCTTAATATCGTGCTGGAAGCATAATACAGCCATGAACAAAAGCATCTATCTGGCCAGCATCTTGGCAGCATTCCTCTTGGCAGGAACGGTGGCAGGAGTTGTGCCTGTATTTGCAGACGACGATGAAGGTGGGAGGGAGAATGAAGAAGATGACGATGAAGGTGGGGGGGAGAATGAAGAAGATGACGAGGAAGGTGGGAGGGAGAATGAAGAAGATGA
>Ga0073934_10006982_pt1 | contig 16053 bp, 18 predicted proteins | sample LarsenN4metaG_FD_76834 | JGI IMG/M metagenome (GOLD analysis project Ga0073934, IMG submission 76834) | Hot spring sediment bacterial and archeal communities from British Columbia, Canada, to study Microbial Dark Matter (Phase II) - Larsen... ...
CCGAGTCCCGAGTCCCGAGTCCCGAGTCCCGAGTCCCGAGTCCCGAGTCCCGAGTCCCGAGTCCCGAGTCCCGAGTCCCGAATCCCGAGTCCCGAATCCCGAGTCCCGAATCCCGAATCCCGAATCCCGAGTCCCGAATCCCGAGTCCCGAATCCCGAGTCCCGAGTCCCGAATCCCGAGTCCCGAGTCCCGACCTCTACGCCGGCACCGCCCGCTTGAAGGCCCAGGCCTCGATCTTCTTGATCTGTTCCGCCATGGTGACGGAAAGGGGGACCGTGCGGCTGACGGCGGCCATGAGGTCCTGCTGGGTCATGGGGCGCTTTTCGGTGAGTGCCTCAAAGGCGGCCGACTGTACCGCCTGTTCGATCTCGGCCCCGGAGAAACCCTTGGTGGAACCGGCCAATAGCGGCAGATCGAAGGAGGCCGGGTCGATCTTCCGGCGCGCCAGGTGGATGCGGAAGATCTCCTCCCGGGCCTTCGGATCGGGGAGCCCGATGTAGAAGATCTCGTCGAAGCGCCCCTTGCGGATGATCTCGGCCGGGAGCATCTCGATGGCGTTGGCGGTGGCGGCCACGAAGACCGGTGTCCGTTTCTCCTGCATCCAGGTGAGGAACGAGCCGAGAATGCGGGAGGCCGGTCCCCCTTCCGCCTTGAACCCCTGGGTGGAGATCCCCGCCTCGATCTCGTCGATCCAGAGGACGCAGGGCGCCACCGCCTCGGCGGTCTTGAAGGCCTTGCGGAGGCTCGACTCGGGGGTGCCGTAGCTTCCGTCGTAGACCGCCGCCATGTCGAGCCGGATGAGGGGAAGCCGCCAGGTGGCCGCGATGGCCTTCACGAAGAGCGACTTGCCGCACCCCGCTATCCCCATCATCAGTACCCCCCTGGGGAGGTTCACCCCCGAGGAGATCCCCTCCAGGCCGAAGGCCTGCTCCCGGCGGGTCATCCACTGCTTCAGGTTCTCCATCCCCCCCACCTGGTCGGGGGTGACGTCGTTGGCCACGAACTCCATGATGCCGCCCGTGCGGATGGTGGCCCGCTTGGTCTCGAAGATGGCCTGGACGAGCCCCTCCCCCCCCACCTCGCCGGCGGCCCGGGCGGAGCGCATCCCCCGCTCCAGGTCGATGAGGTCGAGCCCCTGAGCCGCCACCACCAGTTCATCCATGAGAGTGGGACGATCCTCGCACGCCTTTGCCAGGAGGGGATCCCGCTCCTTCGCCTGCTCGAAGAAGGCCTTGATCTCGTCCATGGCCGGCAGCCCCTGCTGGAGGACGACGAACTCCTCGCGAAGCGCCGCCGGAATCGCCTCCTGCTGGCCGAGAACCACGATCGCCTTCGCCTTGGACCGCAGGGCGAAATCCTTCAGCGCCCGGATGAGATAGGGGTTGTCGCCCCAGAACCAGGGGAGGTCCTTGAAGATAAAGAGGAGCGGACCGGGCTGGGCCATGGCAAACCCGAGGGCCGCCACCGGATCGACAATCCCCCCCACCACGGCGCCGTCGCGGCTGAAGCCGTCGGTGCAGGTCCAGACGTAGGGGGCCCCTGCCCCCCGGAGCCGGCCCGCTGCCTGGGTGACGATCTGTTCGGTGCGCCGCTCGTTGTCGGTTACCACGTAGATCATGGTGGCCCCGGCCCCGATGAGCCGCACGAGACCTGTTACGGTGAGATTTTCCAAAGATACCCCCTCTATAGTTCCATTACTTCTTACATCAAAACGCACATAGGTACTCTTGACAACCCCACAGGTATGACATATCGTCATACTCACGGAGGTGTACCATGGCTAAAGCAAAACTCGCCGTTACCATTGACGAAACCACGCTGTCCGAAGTGGACCGGCTGGTAGCCCGTCGCGTTTTCCCCAATCGCAGCCGGGTCATTGAGGAGGCGGTCAAGGAAAAACTCGCCCGGATGACCCACAGCCGCCTCGCCCGAGAGTGCGCCCTCCTTGACCCTGCCTTTGAAAAGGCCCTGGCCGAAGAAGGGATGGGAGAGGAGTTGAACGAATGGCCCGAATACTGAGAGGCGACATTCGCTGGGCCGATCTTAACCCGGTGCGCGGCAGTGAACAGGGGGGCTTGCGGCCCGTCCTCATCCTGAGTCACGATGTCTTCAACGCCCGCTCCGGCACGGTCATCGCCGTTGCCATAACGAGCCAACCACAGCGGGCTGGATTTCCCCTCACCTTCGAGCTCTCCTCCCCCTCTCTCCCCAAGCAGTCCTGGGTAAAGATCAGCCAGATCCGGACTCTCTCCGTCGAGCGCATCGGCAAGAAGATCGCCGAGGCAAGTCCGGAAGAAGTAGCGCAGGTGGTTGAAGGGCTGAATGAGATTGTGGGGTGATTACCATTTGACGGTTACAGTGTACCGCACAAATACCGCTCCCGCCGTCAATCATAAAGCTATCCTGCAAGCCAGGTGTCGACCGGCAGAGCCAGGAACTCCTCCGCAGGGACTCCCTAGCGTGACCGATAAGCACCTGCATGAAGAGCCTCGGCCGAAGCCTTTCCAGGAGCGTGTTCAGGATCGGTCGCCGATACATGGTCGGACTCCATCATGATTTCACTCAATACGTTGAGCAAATTTGCTCATAACAAAAAACATTTCACCGGTCCATGGGAAAAGGTATTTCAGCGAAAAAGGGGGAATGCTTCATGGAAAGTATTGAATCAGGGGCCAAGACGTTCGCAAGTGCAGCAATGCACAGTTGCCCCAGCGTCGTTTAGCGACCTGAAATTTCCGCAATCCGTCTCATAATGAGCGGAAGCCTAGCTTGGCTGGCTGCGTCCGGTGGCAGGTGTCCGGGTAAGGATTCACGGAAGGCAACGTTTTTCAGAAAACCCTGGAATTGTTCCGACAGGTAGATCCTGAGTTCTTCCGGAGCGTTCCGGACCTCCTCGACTATCTCCCGCCGGCCGTCCAGAAGCGCAACGATGTCCTCGATGTCGTGGCTGGCCATGAAATCGCCTCCACCCCTGCCATGGAACGCCTCTATCTTGGTTGCAAGAAAAAAGGGGGCCGTGGCGACCAGAATCTCGAGCCCCGGCTCAATCTCCATCGATATCGCCGACCTCACGGCCGGCAGGTACCACTGGTTGGAAAAACCAAGGATTTCGGCATCGGTGGGCATGACGTCAACAACGATGCCGTCGACCAGCCACTTGCAGATTGGCGCGCCATCAGTCATGTCCGGACTGAAGCCGATCCTGCGAAGGGTTTCTTCAAGGAGATAGTAATCAGCATGGGAAATGACCTCCACAATGAGGTCCACATCTTGTGTAACACGGGGCTCTGGTGCCGCGCTTTCGGTGATGAACAGTCCCGTGGCGGCACCGCCGACAAAGACGAGCTTTTCGCGGAGTCCTCCGAGACGCCGGGCCACGTGGGTGATCATCTGGAAAGATGTATGCGCTTGTACGATCATCATGACCCGTGGATTCGCTCCTTCAGCAACTTGACGGCGATCTCCCGCTCCCGCGCCCGCCCGTCACGGATTGCATCCACGAGGGCAAGGAGTTCGTACAGCTTCAGGTCAACCAACGCCGCCTTCGCCACGGATTTGTAGAGGGGAGAGAATTCATATCCGCGAATCGTTCCTTCCGGGTCCGGCCAGATGGGCGGATGCTCGGACGGCTGGGAAATCATGGTATTCAGGGGAGGCGCGGCGTAACCGGTGGGAATACCGCGGGTGAGCCCACCGCGGTCAGGGGGGAAGGCGTACTTGACACCATGGACGAGGAATTCCTCCAAAGCCTGCCGAACAGGTGCCCCCCGCTGCATGTCCATGAGTCGTGCGGCAGCAGCCCGTTTGATGCCGGCATGCACTTCCGAAGCACTCATGAAGAGCTCATGGGCAAGGGAGGAATAGGTCCAGCCTCCGTTGCCCATGGCAACGAGCTTGAGAAGAATGACAATGTCCTGGGGTTTGAGTACCATGGGCATAGCATATTCGCGATTCGCGAATTGCGCAAGCAAAAGTTAGCTCAACAGAAGGATGGCCTCCAGCCGCTCACCTAACGTAACGCGCCGCACCGTATGGATCGTGCTCGGTATCCCCTAGCACCATGTTGAAAAAGTATAACGTAAAAGGGAAAGTGGGAAAGGTTCAGGGGGCACCACGTCACCATTACGGAAACTTTTCCCTCAACTTTTCACTACATATGCCGATACGGTGCATAAGCAGACGTGTACCCAGGGACATGGGAAGCCATTCCGGACACTTCTCCGGAAGAGCGGCGAAAGGAGTCGGCAATGAGAATCACGGGGTCGGACATCACTTTGGCAAGCCAGCATGTATCGGTTGATCGGTACGAACGGAAGGAGTCCCTGAAGCTCTGGATAGGGGACCAACGGCCCGATTTCGAGGGGAACCGGATCAACGATACCGTCACCCTCTCGAACCGGGGACGGGCCGACGAGGCCCACGCCCGCAACGAGTTGCGCGACGAAGCAGAGGGGACCGAAAAGACTGAGGGGCTTGGTCCCAGGGATGAAGAAAGCCTTGAACCCCGACTGGAACTCCTCAAGACTCTCATTGAAAAGATGACCGGCAAGAAGATACGGGTTTACAGCATAAAGGACGGTCATTGCACAGAACCCATCCCCGAGGAATGCGGCAAGCCGAAGGAGGAGCCTCAGGGGAACCAGCGGGCCGGCTGGGGGATCGAATACGACCTCCATGAATCCAGCTACGAGTTCGAGAGCACCACCTTTGAAGCAATAGGGGTGATAAAGACTGCCGACGGCAAGGAGATCAGCTTCGAGCTGGGGCTCGTCATGGAGCGGGAGCACCTCAGCGAAACGGATGTAAGCCTCCGGGCCGGCGACGCGGTGAAGAAAGACCCCCTGGTCATCAACTTCAACGGCACCGCCGCCGAGCTGTCCGACCTCCGCTTCAGCTTCGACATCGACGCCGACGGCACGGCGGACCAGATCGCCACCCTTGGCGGCGGAAGCGGCTACCTGGCCCTGGACCGCAACGGCGACGGCGTCATCAACGACGGGAGCGAGCTCTTCGGCCCCGCCACCGGCGAGGGATTTGCCGAACTGGCTGCCTTCGACGACGACGGCAATGGCTGGATCGACGAAAACGATGCCGTCTTCTCCCGGCTCTCCACCTGGTCGGGCGGCAGCGAGGGGGCGCTCACGAGCCTCAAGGATTCAGGGGTCGGCGCCATAAGTCTCGGCAGTACCTCCACCCCCTTCGACCTGAAGGGCGCCGATAATGCACTCCTCGGCTCGGTAAGGACCACCGGCATCTATGTGAAGGAAAACGGGACCGTCGGCACGGTGCAGCAGATCGACCTGGCCGTGTAGAAGAGACTCCGGAATCAGCGAAAGAAAGGCGCCAACCCCATGAGGGATGGCGCCTTTCTCGTTTGGATAACAGGACAGAGCCGAATCCTCTCCAATTTCCCTTTGACGAGTCTTTCCAAGCGAGTAAGGGGTGTTTATGTTACAGTTTTCTGCAATAACTGCATGCCTGCTCCAGCGACACGAAGGAGGATTCATGAGAATTACCGCATTTCTGCTCATTTCCCTTGCGGCAGCCCTGTTGGCGGGCTGCGCCTATGTGGACGTCCCCTTCATGAAGGCGCCGCAGCCCCTGGCCGAGCAGGTACTGGAAGGAGAAGGGGCGAAAAAGCTCCTGATCATCGACATCAGCGGCACCATCGGTGAGCAGGCCAAGGGGGGAACTCTTCTGGGAGAGGGGAAACCCTCCGCGGTCTCCCTGGTGCGGGAGTCGCTGAAGAAGGCGGAGCGGGACCCGAAGGTTGCGGGGCTGATCCTGCGGATCAATTCGCCGGGGGGGACGGTCACGGCCAGTGACATCATCCGCCACGATATCGCCGAGTTCAGGAAGCGCCGGAACCTGCCGGTCTCCGCCTGCATCATGGGGATCGGCGCATCGGGAGGATACTACGTGGCCACCGCCGCCGACGACATAACCGCCCATCCCACGGCCGTTACCGGGAGCATCGGGGTGCTCCTCCTGACCTTTAACGTGGAGGGGCTTCTGGGGAAGATCGGGGTGGAGGAGAAGACCATCAAGTCGGGGGAACGGAAGGACCTCCTTTCGCCATTCCGGCGTGCCACCCCCGACGAGGAGCGTCTGGTGCAGGGGATCATCAACCAGTTCCAGGGGCGCTTTGTGGAGATGATCCTGGGACGGCCCGGCAACCGGCTTGCGCGGGAGGAGCTCCTCCCCCTGGCCGACGGCCGGGTCTTCTCGGCCGGCGATGCCCTGAAGGCGGGGCTCATCGACCGGATCGGCTACCTGGACGATGTCATCGCCTCCCTGCGTGAGCGGGTCGGCGACCCCGATGCCCGGGTGGTCACCTACTACCGCCCCGGCAGTTACAAGGGGAGCATCTATGCGGAGTCGGCCGAAGAGGGGTCCATGACGGAGCTGTTGGGGGGATTCGAGGCGACGGGCGGGGGGCGATTCATGTACTTGTGGAAGCCTTAGGCGGCTGTCACCGGAGAGCGCAGGCTTGTCTCCCGTTCCTGAAATCAGACCTCACCCTTGATCTGTACCAACAAATATTATACATTAATAATAACTCGACATCGCAGGAGATTATACCATGCCTAAGAATACGAGCGTCTCCCTTGGCGAACACTATGAGAAGTTCATTTCCCAACAGGTTGCCCAGGGCCGTTTTGGCTCAGCAAGCGAAGCAATCCGGGCTGGGCTTCGCCTCCTGGAGGAACGGGAGACCAGACTTTCCCTGCTGCGCCATGCGCTCATAGAAGGGGAAGAAAGCGGCACGGCCGAGTATTCCCTGAAGGGCTTGATTGATGAGATCGACGGCGAAGGCCTCAATTGATGCCCGGTTTTACCCTGACCAGCAAGGCCGTCGCTGACCTGAAAGAGATCGGTCGTTACACACAAAAGCAATGGGGCCCCGAACAACGTAACACGTATCTTGCCCTGCCGGATGACTGTTTCCATCAGTTGGCCGCCAATCCGCTCAGAGGGAAGGATTGCAGCGAAATCCGCAACGGTTATCGCAAGCATCCCGCCGGCAGCCACATGATTTTCTATCGTCAACGGTCAAACGATACGATCGAGATCGTCCGTGTGCTGCACGGACGCATGGACGTTGAGACTCGGCTTTCCGAGCCGTGACGCGGCAACAAATTTCTCTTTGAACAATGAGAAACGCCCCTGACATTCCGCAACCGGAACATCAGGGGCGTTTTCTCTTCTCACAAGCTGTTTCGTAAGGTGCTCACCACCTCACGGCACCATCACTCCCCCAGGTAGGTATACCCTAGGAGCGTCCGATCGAGGAGCTCCAGGAAGTGGCTGCTCTCCTCGATGGATACCTTCCGCAGGGCCACGTCCTTCTCCAGGTTGTCGCGGACGTGTTTCAGGATCTCCGGTCCCTTGTACTGGACGTATTTCAGGCTCTCCCAGGTGGCGTCACCGCTGATGACCGTGTCGATCTTGTAGCCGGTTTTCTTGTTGAAGGTGACGTGCACGGCGTTGGTGTCGCCGAAGAGGTTGTGCATGTCCCCCAGGATCTCCTGGTAGGCGCCGATGAGGAAGAAGCCGACGAAATAGTCCTCGTCCTTGCGGATCTTGTGGAGGGGCAGGTACTTGGTCCGGCCGTTCTCGCCCACGAAGCTGGTGATCTCGCCGTCGGAATCGCAGGTGATGTCGGCGATGGAGGCCATGACGTCGGGCTTCTGGTTGAGCCGCTGGATCGGCACGATGGGGAAGAGCTGGTCGATGGCCCAGGAGTCGGGAATCGACTGGAAGAGGGAAAAGTTGGCGAAGTAGGTCTGCCGCAGGCTCAGCTGGAAGTTCTGGAGCTCTTCGGGGATCGGCTTGATCTTCTCCACGATGCCGTTGATCTTGCGCAGGATCTTGCCGTAGAGCCACTCGGCCATGGCCCGCTCGTTGAGGGTCAGGTACCCCAGGTTGAAGAGGCTCACCGCCTCCTGGATGAGCTGGACCGTATCGTGGTAGTCCTCCCGCAGGGAGTAGCGGTCGATGCTCTTGTAGATGTCCACCAGCTTCTTGACCGTGGGGGCCAGCTTCCCGTTGCCGTTCAGCTCCTCCTCGAAGTCGGGCATGACGTTGGCCGTGTTGGTATTGAGAAGGTTCGTCACCAGCACCGAGTAGTGGGCCGCCGTGGCCCGCCCCGATTCGGAGATGATGTTGGGACACTCGACGCCGGCGTCCTCGCAGATGTTCTTGATCTGGTAGACCACGTCGTTGGCGTACTCCTCGATGGAGTAGTTGACGCTGGAGAAGTAGCTGGACTTGGAGCCGTCGTAGTCGACCCCGAGGCCGCCGCCGATGTCCACGTACTCGATGCCGACGCCGAGCTTGCGCATCTCGGCGTAGACCCGGGTCCCCTCGATGAGGGCACTCTTGATCTTGTCGATCTTGGTGATCTGGCTCCCGATGTGGAAGTGGATCAGCTTCACCCGGTCGAGGAGTTCGTTCTGCTCCAGAAGTCCAATGGCGGCGATGATCTCCGACATCCGGAGGCCGAATTTGGCATCCTCCCCGCCGGAGGTGGCCCATTTCCCGGTCCCCTTGGAGGAGAGCTTCACCCGGATGCCGAGCTTCGGCTTGATGCCGGTCTTCTTGGAGAGGGCAATGATCTTCTCCAGCTCGAACATCTTCTCCACCACGATGGTAATGTCGTAGCCGATCTTGGTGGCGTAGAGGACGGTCTCGATATACTCCTTGTCCTTGTACCCGTTGCAGATGATGGGGATGCCGTTGCCCGTGGCGAAGGAGATGCCGATCACCAGTTCCGGCTTGGAGCCCACCTCCAGGCCGATGTTGTACCGCTTGCCGAACTTGGCGATGGCCTCCACCACCTGCCGCTGCTGGTTCACCTTGATGGGGTAGAAGGTCTGGTACTTGGCCGGGTAGTCGTTCTCCTCGATGGAGTACTTGAAGGCGCGGTTGATGGCTGCGATCCGCCCCTGGAGGACATCCATGAACCGGAGCAGGATGGGGGGCTTGATCTTGCGCTTGATGAGATCGTCCACCAGGGCCCGCAGGTCGATGGAATGCTTCGACGTGGGAGACGGATGGACACAGACGTTCCCCTTCTTGTTGATGGAGAAGAGATCGGCGCCCCAGTTGGGAAGATTGTAGATCTTGGCGGAGTCGTTGATCGACCAGCGTTCCATAGTTACCAGCCTTTGATGTTTGATGATTGAATCGTAGGGGCGGACCCATGTGTCCGCCCTCGTTGACATATCCACAAAAGCGGGCAGACACGCGGGTCTGCCCCTACAACCGATTAAGACAGCCTGCTCCTGAAATCCTCGTACCCGAAACGCCGCACCACCTTGAGCTCCCCGGTCTCCGGCTCGAAGGTGCAGATGGCCGGGTGCTGAATGCCGTTGAAGGTGGTGGTCTTCACCATGGTGTAGTGGGACATGTCCTCAAAGGCAAGCCGGTCCCCCGGCTGCAGGGGCCGCTCAAAGGACCAGTCGCCGATGACGTCCCCCGCCAGGCACGACGGTCCGGCAAGCCGGTAGGTGTGGGCCTTTTCGCCGGGGTCAAAGCCGCCGGTGATGCCGGGACGGTAGGGCATCTCCAGCACGTCGGGCATGTGGCAGGTGGCGGAGACGTCGAGAATGGCGATGTCCATCTCGTTGCGCACCACGTCCAGCACCTCTCCCACCAGGATGCCGGTGCCGATGGCGATGGCCTCCCCCGGCTCCAGGTAGACCTCCACCCCGTACTTCCCCTTGAAGTATGTGACCAGCTCCACCAGGGCGTCGATGTCGTACCCCTGGCGGGTGATGTGGTGGCCGCCCCCCAGGTTAAGCCACTTCATCCCGGGGAGGAACCGGCCGAACTTCTCCTCGAAGACCTTCGCGGTCCGCTCCAGGGGCTCGAAGAGCTGCTCGCAGAGGGTGTGGAAGTGGAGCCCTTCAACCCCGTCCAGAGACCTTCCGTCGAACTCCCGCCGGGGGATGCCGAGCCGCGATTTAGGCGCGCAGGGGTCGTAGATGGGGGTATGCCCCTCGGAGTGCTCGGGGTTCACGCGCAGGCCGACGGAAACCCTCCCCCGCTCCTTCTCCCACAGGGGGCGAAAGCGCTCCAGCTGGTTGAAGGAGTTGAAGACCAGGTGGTTGGAGAGGGAGAGCAGCTCCACCACGTCGCTCTCCTTGAAGGCGGCGGCAAAGCTGTGCACCTCGCGGCCGAACTCCTCGCGCCCGAGCCGCGCCTCCCACGGCGAGCTGGCGCAGACCCCCTGGAGGGTCTCCCGGATGATGGGAAAGACGCTCCACATGGCGAAGGCCTTCAGGGCCATGAGGATCCTGGCCCCGCTCCTCCGCTGCACCTCGTCCAGAATGGCCAGGTTGTGGCGCAGCCGCCCCAGGTCCACCACGTAGGCGGGGGATGGGGCGAGATTAAGGATTTTTTCGATGTCGATGCCGGTCAAAACGCCTTCTCCTCTGCGGCGATTGTCGTCAGGCTGTCGAGAAGCAGCGGCACGTCGTCCACGACGGAACGCCAGACCGTTGCCGGATCAACGCCGAAATATTGATGGATCAACTTATCGCGGAAGCCGGCAAGATCTTTCCACGGAATAGTTTCGTGGCGCTCCCGGAAGCCGGACGACAGGTTCTTGGTCGCCTCACCGACCACCTCGAACTGGCGGATAACGGCATCCTGCACGATGCGGGTCGTGCGGAAGCGATCGTAGTCCATACCCTCCGTATATTCGGCAATCTGCCTCAAGGCATCGAGGATATGGGCCAGATAGACTCTGTCGTCCCGGATCATTGGTAAATCACCTTGAGTTCCCGCCTGATCCGATCGATGAGGTACGGGCTGATGGCCCCTTCGGTCAGCAGGTCAATCTTGACGCCCAGCAGTTCCGACAACTCCCGCTCAAGCCGGATCAGCCCCAGAAGGCTCTTCTGCTCCGAGAACCAGACGAGCAGATCAAGATCACTGTCAGGCCTCGCCTCGCCCCGTGCGTATGAACCGAAGACGCCGACCCGCTCGGCCCCGTTTCGAGCCATGAAACTGACAATCATCTCATCGAATGGCGTGACGGCTTCGCGCTGTGCCATGTGATCCACCCCGTTCCGTTTGCCCTTACAGCTCCGGCCACTCGCCGCCGTCGACAACAACGGTAGGCAGCCCCATGGGCCCAAGCTCCTCCAGGAACGGCTCCGGATCGAACTGCTCCATGTTCCAGACGCCGGGGGCGTGCCACTTGCCGGTCAGCATCATGATCCCCCCCACCACGGCCGGGACGCCGGTGGTGTAGCTGATGGCCTGGGACTGGACTTCCCGGTAGCAGGCCTCGTGGTCGCAGATGTTGTAGATGTAGACCTGCTTGCGCTTGCCGTCCTTGAGGCCCCGGGCGATGACGCCGATGCAGGTTTTCCCCTTGGTGAGGGGGCCGAGGGAGCCGGGATCAGGAAGGAGCGCCTTCAGGAACTGGATCGGAACGATCTTCTGCCCCTGGAACTCCACCTCGTCGATGCGGGTCATGCCGACGTTCTGGAGCACCTCCAGGTGCTTCAGGTAGTTGTCGGAGAAGGTCATCCAGAACTGGGCCTTCCTGATGGTCGGGATATGCTTGACGATGGACTCCATCTCCTCGTGGTAGAGGCGGTAGATGTTCATGGGGCCGATGCCGTCGGGGAAATCGAAGACCCGCTTGGTGGAGAGGGGGGGCGTCTCCACGAACCGGCCGTTCTCCCAGTGACGGCAGACGGCGGTCACTTCGCGGATATTGATCTCCGGATTGAAGTTGGTGGCAAAGGGCTGGCCGTGGCTGCCGGCGTTGGCGTCGATGATGTCGATCTCCTCCACCACGTCCAGGTACTTCTTGGCGGCCAGGGCGGTGTAGACGTTGGTGACACCGGGATCAAAGCCGGAGCCGAGGAGCGCCATGAGCCCCGCATCCTTGAAACGGTCCTGGTAGGCCCACTGCCAGCTGTACTCGAACTTGGCGGTATCCCGGGGCTCGTAGTTGGCGGTGTCGAGATAATCGACCCCCGTCTCCAGGCAGGCGTCCATGATGGTCAGGTCCTGGTACGGCAGGGCCACGTTGATGACGAGCTTCGGCTGCTCCTTCCTGATGAGCGCCACCAGCTCGGGGACGTTGTCGGCATCCACCTGGGCCGTATTGATGCTCCCGCCCAGCTGGGCGGCAATGGCGTCGCACTTGGACTTGGTCCGGGAGGCCAGGGTGATCCCGCTGAAGATATCCCGGCGCTGGGCGCACTTGTGGGCAACGACCTGGCCGACGCCGCCTGCTCCGATTATCAGTACCTTGCTCATCAATGTCTCTCCTTAGTCGATAGAATTCAGAATACAGAAGTCAGAATTCAGAATTTACAGCTTTATATTCCGACTCCTGACTCCTGACTCCTGAATTCTCAATAGTCAAAGGTCGGCGGGGTTACGACCCAGAGAATTTTCGCCGGCCCCTTGCCGATATTCTTCACCGTATGCCGCTTGTCCGAGGTGAAGTAGAAGCACTCGTCCTTCTTCACCGTGTAGATCTTGTCATCCAGCCGCAGCTGAACCTTCCCCAGGAGGACAAAACCGAACTCCTCACCCTCGTGGAAATTCTGCTCATCCATCTCCTCACCGGGGGCCAGCGTCACCAGGGCCGGGTCCATCTCCCGGTTCTGGGCGCCGGGGACGAGGAGCTCCACCGTGACGGCCGCGTCATCGGCCGACGGCTGCACCCGGGCATCCTTGCCGTAGACCACATCCTCACCGATGGGGTCGCTGAAGAACTCCTGCATGCTGACGCCGAAAACGTCGAGGATATCCTTCAGGGTGGCGATGGAAGGGGATGTGCCGTCATTCTCCAGCTGGGAGATGTACCCCTTTGTCAGGTCGGCCCGATTGGCCAGTTCCTCCTGGGTGAGGGAGTTGATCATCCTGAGCCGCTTCAACCGCTCGCCGATCTTCACGCTTTATTCTCCTGGCCCGGAAACGCCAAACATTTTGTCCATATACGCTGTTTAGCATTTCTAAACTTTCTGTCAAACAGCGGGTTTAGCATTTCTAAACTTTTAGTTTAAACCCGCGCGCACAAGGCGTGGTATATAATACAAAGAAACTGGAGTGTCAACGATTTTCTGGAAGAGTACAAAATAATTGCAAACCGGCGCCATTACTGCCGGCGCGCCGCATCGCCGGCTTGACTTTTCCGGGCGCATGCCGTAGGAGGGACTATACTGTTTTTCAAGGGGGAAACAACGATGCTGAAGGGATGCAAGCTCGGATTCATTGGCGGCGGCAACATGGCGGAGGCGATCATCAAGGGACTTCTGGCCGGCGGGGTAACGGCGGCGGAGCTCGTGGTGGCGGAGCCCATGGCCGAGCGGCGGGAATTTCTGCGGAACACCTACGGCATCGATGCCCGCGCCGACAACGGCGAGGTGGCGGCACAGGCCGATGCCCTGGTCATCGCCGTCAAGCCTCAGATCTTTCGCGGCATGGCCTCGGCCCTCGGGGCAGCCCGCTTCGACGGAAAACTGCTCATCTCCATCATGGCGGGGATTTCCATCGGCGACATCGAGGAGGCCTGCGGGGGCGCCTGCCGGGTAATCCGGGTCATGCCGAACACGCCGGCCCTGGTGCTGGAGGGGGCCTCGGCCCTCTGCCGGGGAGCGAAAGCCACCGACGACGACCTCTTCTTTGCCCGGGGAATCTTCGACCTGGTGGGCACCACCTGCGTGGTGGACGAAAAGCTCATGGACGCCGTCACCGGCGTCTCGGGCAGCGGACCGGCCTACGTCTTCATGTTCATCGAGGCCCTCTCCGACGCCGGCGTGAAGAACGGCCTCCCCCGCGACGTGGCCACCCGGCTGGCGGCCCAGACGGTCCTCGGGTCCGCCAAACTCCTCCTGGAAACCGGCGATCATCCGGCAGTCCTCAAGGAGAAGGTCACCTCCCCCGGCGGCACCACCATCGCCGGCCTCGCCTCCCTGGAGCGGGACTCCTTCCGGGGCACGGTCATGGCCGCCGTGGACGCGGCCGCTGCCCGCTCGGCGGAGCTGGGGAAAAAACCTAACAGCAATTAACCACAGAGGACACAGAGGGTACCAAGGAGAACCTTCCAGTTTTTACTCCGTGTCCTCTGTGGTTAAAGCTTTTACCCGGTTCACCTTCTCATAGAGCTCGATCTGCTCCGCCAGGGAGAGCTTCTTCCCCCGCTTGCCCCCCCGCAGACAGAGGGAACAGCGGTCGTCACCGCACCACTGGCAGAACCGGCAGTCGGGACAGGGATGTTTCTTCTCCTCACCCCTCACCACATGACCCCCCCGCTACCTCTTCAGGTACGCGACATTTCTCCCGGAACCGCGCCCGGCGAGCAGCTGCGCGAACGCCGCCCCCCGGTCCCCATTGCTCACCAGATAGCGCGGGAGCGCCATGACACTGTCGGTCCGGGTCGCATGGCGCGGTTCAATGGTGAAGGTGGCCCGGTACCCCAGGGAACCGGCCCGGCGGAGCAGGTCGTCACTATAGATGCCGAAGGGCCAGGCAAGCATCTCCACCTTCACCCCCAGTTCCTTTTCGATCTTTTCCCGCGACTTCCGCAGCTGCGACTCCACCAGTCTGTCGAACTCCGCCGGCTTCAGGGCCTTGCGCTCCTTCCTGAAGTTGGGATGCCAGTAGGTGTGGGACTGGAAATCGAACAGCCCCGTCTTCTTGAGCTCCCGGAGCTGGTCCCAGGTCATGGCGTATTTGGCGTTGGAGATTGCCGAAGGGTAGACGAAGACCGTCACCGGCACATTGTACTTTTTGACCAGGGGAAGCATATCGGTGTAGACCGACTTGTGGGCGTCGTCCTCCACGATGACCACCGATTTCGGGGGCGGCGCCGGCCCTTTCCTCAGGTAGAAGTCAACCACCTGCCGCAGCGGTATCACGCGGTAGCCGTTGTCCCGGAGGTACTTCAGCTGCTCCTCGAAGACCGACGTCTTGATGGTCATGCTGTCGGCAACCGTGGGGCCGAACCGGTGGTAGAGGAGGATGGGGCTGCTGAATTCACGGGCAGCCGGAGCTGCCGCAACGACGGCAGGGAACAGCACCCCAAGCAGAACTGCAATAATTACGGGCAACTTCATGAAACTGGCCATCCTCCGGTTTGTATTGATTCACGGGTGTGGAAAAGCAAGAAAACTGCCAAAGGGTAACACACATGGGGAAAGTAACTTCGGGGACAGGCGCCTACCGGTGGTACTCCCGCTCGCCGAAGAGGGAAGTGCCGATCCGAACCAGGGTCGCCCCCTCCTCGATGGCGGCCTCGAAGTCCCCAGACATCCCCATGGAGAGCTCCTCCATGGCGACACCCGGCATCCCCTCGGCCGCGATGACACCGGCAAGCCTCTTCAGCTCCCGGAAATAGGGGCGGGCCCCTTCCGGGTCGTCGAAAAAGGGGGGCATGGTCATGAGACCGCGGATCCGCAGGTGGGGCAGGAGCGCAACCTCGCGCACGAGGGTCAGGAGCTCCTCGGCGGTGGTGCCGGACTTGGTTGCCTCGCCGGCAATATTCACCTGGATGAGGACGCCGCAGGCGGCATCGAGCTTTGCCCACTGGCGCTCGATCTCCTGGGCCAGGGAGAGGCGGTCCACCGAGTGGATCAGGGTCACCAGCCCGGCAATCTGCCGCACCTTGTTGCTCTGCAGAGCGCCGATGAAGTGCCACTCCACCGGCTCGCGAACCTGCCGGGCCTTGGCGATGAACTCCTGCACATAGTTCTCGCCGAAGAGCCGCTGCCCCGCCCGGGCCGCCTCCTCCACCGCCTCGGCCGGCTTGGTCTTGGAAACCGCCACCAGCCGCACCGATGCCGGGTCGCGTCCGGCCCGACGGGCCGCCGCTGCGATGCGTTCATGAATATGGATCAGGTTATCGGCAATGCTCATGATCGAAAGACCTTTCAACACGAAGATACAAAGACACGAAGAATCGGGTAGGAGGCGGGGTCACCCCCGCCGTCCTCCCACACCACCGTGCGTACGGTTCCGTACACGGCGGTTCATGTAGCACTCTGGAGGCGGTGTAGCTGGGCCATCAGACTCACCAGA
>Ga0073934_10006983_pt1 | contig 16044 bp, 15 predicted proteins | sample LarsenN4metaG_FD_76834 | JGI IMG/M metagenome (GOLD analysis project Ga0073934, IMG submission 76834) | Hot spring sediment bacterial and archeal communities from British Columbia, Canada, to study Microbial Dark Matter (Phase II) - Larsen... ...
AATGTGATGAATGGCTATCTGGGGCGCGAAGACCTCACGGCTCAGGTCATGCGGGATGGCTGGTATATCACTGGGGACATCGCTTCCTTAGATGAAGACGGATTTTTAACGATCACCGACCGGCTTTCACGTTTCTCAAAAATCGGGGGAGAAATGGTTCCGCATGGCAAGGTCGAAGAAGCATTGCAGCAAGCCGCCGGCGCCGACACCCAGGTCTTTGCCGTAACCGGTCTTCCAGACGAGAGAAAGGGAGAGCGGCTGGCAGTCCTCCATACGCTGGAGGAATCCCACATTCCTCAGATCCTGGAAAAGGTCTCGGCGAGCGGCTTGCCCAATTTGTTCATTCCAGGAAAGCATCAGTTCATCAAGGTCGATGCGTTACCGGTCCTAGGGACCGGCAAGCTCGATCTGCGAGGCGTGAAGCGAATCGCGACGGAACGGCTGCAAGGAAGTGCTGAGTCCTGATGTCTCTAAGGCAACGGATGAGGGACCTCACGTTGGTGGACCTACGCGAAGCGAATATCCAGTGTGCGATAATGTTCCATGACCGGCAAGAGACTGATCGACTGCCATGTCCACCTCGCTGCGCTGCCGGACAGCGACAACGGCTGCTTCATCTCGCCGAAACTCCTTCGCAGTCCGCTCTTCCGATTCCTGCTATGGAAACACGACCTCTCACCGGCCCGTCCGCGGGAAGCCAATCAACGCTATTTAGATGACCTCCTGAAGGAATTACGCGCTTCACGGCACGTTTCGAAAGCCGTGCTGCTCGGCATGGATGGGTTCTACGACCAGACCGGCCTGCTCAATCGCCGATATACAGATTTTCTCGTCAGCAATGACTACGTCTTCAAGACGGTACGAGCTTATCCCGATGTCTTTCTAGCCGGCCCCTCGATCAATCCCCAGCGCGAAGATGCCATCGACGAAGTCCATCGTTGTGCGGATGCCGGCGCCGTCTTGATCAAAGTCTTACCCAACGCCCAGCACTTCAACCCGGCTGACCCGAAGTACATTCCGTTCTATCGTGCATTGGCTCAGAGGAAGTTGCCGTTTTTGAGCCATGTCGGTTACGAATTCAGCCTGGTCGGCAAGGATCAATCACTGGGAGATCCTGACCGCCTGCGGCTGGCACTCGACGAAGGGGTGACCGTCATCGCTGCCCACGCCTGCAGCTATGGGCTGATCTTTTATGAAAAATTTCTTCCTACATTGTTGAACTTCTGCCGGCGTTATCCGAACTTCTATGCCGACATTTCCGCCCTCACCCAGCCCCATCGATTGAAAATGCTGCTGCATCTCAGACATCACCCGGAGCTGCAATCCCGCCTGCTCTTTGGAACCGACTATCCGCTGTCGGTCTTTCACATAGCTGCCTGGGGCCGTGTGGGCTTTGGCAGGTTGTGGAACATGATTCGCACGAAAAACCGCTTCGATCGACAGGTCGCGGTCTGTGACGGGCTCAATGTCGGTTTTCGCTCACTCGGAGATCTACTGATCCACTGATCATGTCTTAACACGAAGGGCAATGGATCGTGATCAGATACTCGTCGCACTCCGCGGAAGGATCTTCGCCTTCTCGACATCATCGAGGATTATGCCGAGGACCTGACGTAGACAAACCATGACAGGAAGCAATACGGTGGGTTGCGACTTGTTTTCACAATAAAGAAGGCCGTTCTCCTTTCGGAGAACGGCCTTTGCTATGAACGGGCGCTAGCCGCGATGATCTATGGACTGACTGAGATCCGATCCTTGATCAAGTCGAAGGTTTCTTTCGGCACCACGTTTTTCGCCACCAATTCACCCTTCACACGGTAGGGACGATTGCTCACGATGCGATCGGCCTCGTCCTGTTTCAGCCCGAGAAAGAGGATCATGTCATTCGCTGAAACCTTATTAATGTTCATCGCCGTCGAAGCAGGTACCGGAGAGACGGTAGCGGTTCCGCCTGGAGTCTGGCTTGGAGTCAGGGTCGCTGTTTGAGCCGATGCCCCGGACCGATCCTTCAGCTCCTTTTGGTAACGGGCGACCAGCGATTTCAGCGTCTCGTTATGGCGTTTCACATCTTGATATTCCTGCCGCACGTTCTTATTCTGCGCTGATAACGCTTTGACTTTCTCTTCAAGTTCTTTGGTTCGTCCTTCGATCGCGCCACGTTCCGCATCACGTCCGTGCTCAATGCGTTGGAGTTCATCGCGAGCCGCTTGCGCCTCATTGCCGAATTTCACGTTCAGTTCTTTGAGGGTTCGGACCTGTTGCTCCATGGCGCTCTTCTGTTGCCGGGCCTTCTCCAATTCCATCTTGATGTTGTCTGCCTCGGCCAGCGCCTCTTGATATTTCTTGTTGGATACGCAACCCGTAGTCAACACCGCCCCGATCAACACTATTGCCGTCCACTCGCGTCTCATGCGATCCTCCCTCCATCAAATCCTACGGCTTGCCTGTGCATCGTGTGCACTATCGCTTCCACCGGCTACGACCGTGGTTCTTTTGATTTCTTCTTTGTGTGTATGCCAACATCCGTACATTGTCAACATATTTGCTTTTGTGGGAATCGGTTCCGTTCCGACGCGGCTACCAATGACAAACCATCTGCTTGACGGATCGTCTTCGCTTTGTGATCATCGCTCCTATTCTATCAGAGCGGACCGTGAAGGTTGAAACATCAAGCTCACTATCCGACATCCACCCTATCATGGTGTACGCATGAATGAATGGGGCCCAACGCTCGCAGTGATACTGGGGATCGTCGAAGGACTCACGGAGTTCTTGCCCGTCTCGTCCACGGGACACCTGATCTTGGCAGGCCATGCCCTCGGATTCACCGGTGACGTAGCTGCCAACGCCGAAATCGCCATCCAGTTGGGTGCGATTCTTGCCGTCATCGTCTTTGAACGTGAGAAAATCGGGCGGCTTCTATCCGGCGCCTGGCAGGAACAGAAGACCTTCCGTGCAGCCTCGACAAACGAGTCTCCCGCCCCATGGTCCGACCGTGTCCGCGCCTCCATGCGCAGACATCCCAACCTCTGGTTCTTGCTGGGGCTCGGCATCGCCTTCCTGCCCGCGGCCATACTCGGCCTGTTGGCTCACGGCTGGATCAAATCGCACTTGTTCACCCCCCTGACGGTGGCTTCAACATCGATCTTGGGAGGCATCATCATCCTCATCGTGGAAGCGACGAAACGGACCAGCCATGCCAAGAATCTGGATCAGGTGTCGGCGGTTCATGCCTTCTGGATCGGGCTGGCACAATGCGCTTCCCTCATCCCCGGCATGTCTCGCTCCGGCTCAACGATCGTCGGAGGGCTTCTCGCCGGGTTAGACCGCAAAGTGGCCACGGAATACTCTTTTTTTCTCGCACTTCCGACTATCATCGCCGCGACGGTCTATGAAACATGGAAAGCACGAGGGACGTTTACCGACCAGGATTTCATGGCGCTCGGCCTCGGCATGGTCATCTCATTCCTGGTGGCCTGGGCCGTCATCGCCGCCTTCCTGACCTATGTCCAGCGGCATACCTTGCGGGTCTTTGCGTACTATCGTATTATTCTCGGAGTTTTGGTCATGTTGGTCGTCCGATAAAAAGGAGTTGTGTATGTCTTCGGATACGATTCATGTCTACGATACGTGGGTCAATGGCAAGAACGGTCGCATTCACTTCGACGTTATGACGACGGATGAAGCCACCGCCCTCAAACTTGCGAAAGAGTACTTGGTCAGCATCGGGGAACCGAATGCGACGGTCACCACGAAGGAGTGCCAATTCTGTCACAGCGAACCGTTGTTCATGTTCTCGGCGGAACAGCAGAAGCAAGCCAAGGAAAAAGGCGGATTCATCGTTCGAATGCCGGCCTAGTGCAGTAGTCGGTGGTTTATCACGCTTCCAAACAGAACCGATTCACAACCGCAGTTTACGAAATACCCGTCACGTTTCACGGTACCGAAGACGACTGGGAGGCGGTTGGAGGTTCCGTGCGTTTCTCGAAGGCAAAGTGAATGATGAGAAAAATGACTCCGACGGTGATCGCCGAGTCCGCTACATTGAACGCAGGCCAGTGGTAATTTTCAATATAGACATCTAAGAAATCGATCACTTCGCCGAAACGAAGCCGATCGATCAAGTTCCCGATCGCTCCCCCAAGAATCCCGGCGACACTGACCCGCCCCACCCAATCCTGCTCTGGCATTCGTAACAGAATCGTACCCAACAATCCGAGGGCAAAAATCGACGTCAACCCGAAGAACACCATCCGAAATGCGTTACTGCTCCCTGCCAAAAGACCAAAGGCCGCCCCAGGATTCCGGATATAGGTCAGACTGAAGAGGTTGGGAATGATGGGGATGGATTCATGTAAGCGCATCGTTTGCATGATCTGCTGTTTGGTCAGCTGATCCAAGAGGATAATGCTGCCGGTGACCGAAGAGAGTGCCAGATTGCGAAGGCTTGACGCACTCAACGGACCGCCTCCACACATCGATCGCACAGCGTCGGATGGACGGCATCTTTGCCGACCGCTTCTCGATAGTTCCAGCAGCGTTCGCATTTCGCGGCATCCGACTTCTCAACCGTTATCCGAATATCCGCTTGTCCCATCGTCGCTTGCTTCAGCGTCACGCGCGACACAATAAAAATCGTACTGAGATCTCCGGCATAGGCCGTCAAAAATTGGTAGGCATCAGCCCCTGCCTCGATGTGGACATGCGCCTCCAGCGACGATCCAATCACCTTGTCTCGACGGCGTGCCTCCAGCTCCCCTTGTACACGGATTCGATAGGCAAGCAGCTTGTCCCACCGAGTCGCCAAACCTTCGTCTCGCCAAACAGACTCGCCATCAGGGAACGGCGCCAGGTGCACGCTTGTCGCTGTTGGGCGGCTTCCAGGCAACATTCGCCAAATCTCATCGGCGGTAAAACTCAGAATCGGCGCCATGAGCTTCGACAGGGCCACGACCGTCTCAAACAGCACCGTCTGCGATCCTCGGCGCAATGGAGAGTCGGCTCGGAAGGTATAGAGCCGATCCTTCAGGATGTCGAGATAGACGGCGCTGAGATCCACCGAACAGAAATTGTTCAGAGCATGGAAGATGGTGTGAAACTCAAACTCTTCGTAGGCTCGCCGCACTTTCGTGATCAGCTCCCCAAGACGCAACAAGGCCCATCGGTCCAATTCCGGCAGCTGCGCATAAGGAACGGCTTGCGTCGCCGGATCAAAATCATACAGATTGCTCAACAAAAACCGGCACGTATTGCGGATCTTTCGATAGGCCTCGATCAGATGATTCAGAATTTCCTGTGAAATACGGAGATCTTCTCGATAGTCTTGAGCCGCCACCCAGAGACGGAGGATTTCCGCCCCCGATTGTTTGATGACATCTTGCGGCGCCACCACATTTCCAGCCGATTTGGACATCTTCTTGCCCTGCCCGTCCACGACAAAGCCGTGGGTCAACACCGCTGTGTAGGGAGCTCGACGATCCGTGGTCACACCGGCCAGCAGCGCGCTATGGAACCATCCTCGATGCTGGTCGGACCCTTCAAGGTAGAGGTCGGCAGGCCACCATTTCCTCGGTTTCAGCACAGCTGCATAGCTCACGCCCGATTCAAACCAGACGTCGAGAATGTCATGCTCTTTCTCAAATTTGGTTCCCCCGCACTTCGGACAGGTCGTTCCAGCGGGCAACAGATCAAGAGCCGCCCGCTCAAACCAGACATCGGCACCACGGGATTCCATCAACGTGGCAATATGTTCGATCACGACTGGATCGGCAAGCACATGGCGACACCCTTCGCAGGTGAAGCCTGGGATCGGCACGCCCCACACACGCTGACGCGAGAGACACCAATCTGGACGGTTTTCAATCATCCCGTTGATCCGATCACGACCATAGCCGGGGATCCATCGGACCCGGTCGATTTCCGCCAACGTCTCTCTTCGCAAATCGTTGGTCTCCATCGACGCGAACCACTGTTCGGTCGCACGGAAGATGACCGGACTCTTGCATCGCCAACAGTGTGGGTACGAATGGCTTAAGGAACCATGGCCGAGCAAACGCCCATTCGCCTTGAGATATTCGATGATCTTCGGGTTGGCCTTCAAGACGTACTGGCCGGCGAATTCCTTCACGACTGCCGTGAACCGTCCGCTGTTATCCACCGGCGCCAGAATTTCAAGGCGCTCACCGGGTGACGCTTTGGCATTGTGCTCCAGCACGAGGAGATAGTCCTCCATCCCGTGTCCCGGCGCGATATGCACGCAACCAGTCCCTTGATCGAGCGTCACAAAGTCACCGAGTAGGACCGGTGACAACCCGGTAGACAACGGGCGTTGGGTCTCCAACCCCTCGAACCCTTCTCCACCTTTCTTGACGCCCACGATCCGGTAGGAGTCAAGTGCACAGGCCTTTGCAATGTTGTCCAAAAGCTTTTCCGCCACAATCAGCAACTCGTCTCCGACTTGGACAAAGGCATAGTCGAAATCACGATGCAGGCAGACGGCCTGGTTCGCGGGAAGGGTCCACGGAGTGGTCGTCCAGATGACGATAGAAACCAGTTTCACTCCTTCTGGAAACGAAACACCAGGAAAGGTTCTTGCCAGCACGGACGGTGCGGTGACGACGGGAAATTTCACGTAGATCGACGGAGAGGTATGGTCATCATACTCGACTTCCGCCTCCGCCAGCGCGGTTTGATCTTGTGTGCACCAGAGAACCGGCTTGAGACCTTTGTAGACGCCCCCCCGCTCGACAAATTTCCCGAACTCACGAATGATCGTCGCTTCATACCCGGGAGTCATTGTGAGATAGGGATGATCCCACTCTCCCAACACTCCGAGCCGCTTGAACTCTTCTCGCTGGGTATTGACAAATCGCTCGGCATAGTCGCGACAAAGCCTGCGAATCGCCGAAATATCGAGGTCTTTCTTCTTGTCCCCCAGCTCCTTCATGACCTGATGCTCGATCGGCAAGCCGTGACAATCCCACCCCGGCACATAGGGAGCGTGGAAGCCTGCCATGGTCTTCGATTTGACGATGATGTCTTTCAAGATCTTATTGAGGGCGTGTCCGATGTGGATACGGCCGTTGGCATAGGGAGGGCCGTCGTGCAGCACATACCTCCGTCGTCCCTGCCCCATCGTCTGAATCTGGTCATAGAGCTTCTGCTGCTCCCACCAAGCCAGCATCTCCGGCTCGCGCTGCGGCAAATTGGCCTTCATCGGAAAGTCGGTTTTGGGAAGGTTGAGCGTTGCTTTGTAATCCATAGGCAATAGGAATCCGATCCCTTACAACACCATCTTACAGATTCGAGGGACTATACCGGAAGGAAGGGGGGAGGCACCAGTCCTAACTGATGGCCATCATGCGGTCGAGAGCAACTTTCGCCCAGTGCTTGTCGTCTTCCGGCACCACAATACGGTTGACGACCTGACCGTCGGCTAGATTCTCCATGGCCCAACAGAGATGTGCCGCATCGATTCGGAACATGGTGGCACACTGACAGACCGTGGATGACAGGAAGAACACTTTCTTGTCGGTGAGTTCGTGTTTCAATCGATTGACGAGATTCAATTCCGTCCCAACCGCCCATATGGTGTCGGCCGGCGCGGCTGTGACGGTGCGAATGATGAACTCGGTCGATCCGATGAGATCCGCCTTATTGACCACATCTTCGTGGCACTCTGGATGCACGATGACTTTGCCGTCAGGATACTGTTTGCGGAAGTGGTCCACATGGACCGGTTGGAACATTTGATGGACGCTGCAATGCCCCTTCCATAAGATCAGCTTGGCTCGTTTGATGGCGTCCTTGGTATTTCCGCCGTTGGGTTGATAGGGGTCCCACACGATCATCTGCTCGCGGGGTATCCCCATCCTGTTCGCTGTATTACGGCCCAAGTGTTCGTCAGGAAAAAAGAGAATCTTTTCTCGCCTGGCCCAGCACCATTCAATCACGGCTTTGGCATTGGAGGACGTGCAGGTGATCCCCCCATGCTCGCCACAAAATGCCTTGAGCACCGCCGCCGAATTCACATAGACCGCCGGCATGACAGTATCTTCCACCGGAACCACGCGTGCCAGCGCTTCCCAACATTGATCGACTTGTTCGATCGCCGCCATGTCAGCCATCGAACAACCCGCGGCCATATCTGGCAGGATCACCGTTTGTCGAGAACGGCTCAGGATATCCGCCGTCTCGGCCATAAAATGGACGCCGCAAAAGACGATATGGGGCCGTTCGGACCGCTCGGCAGCCAGTTTGGCAAGCAAAAGCGAATCGCCACGAAAATCGGCATGCTGAATCACTTCATCCCGCTGGTAGTTATGACCGAGAATCATCACTCGCTTATCAAGCGCTTGCTTGGCCGCTGCCGTCCGTCGGTATAATTCCTCCGCTGGCAGCGCCTGATACTCGGTGATAGGTTTGGGAAGCGTGGCGGTAGCTGTCACAGATTCCTCCAAATTTTAAGGAAAATCATTCTACGATACCCCCTCCGCACATTCAATGAATGCCCCGCGAGGAAAAGTCCTAGTTACCCCGCCCCAAAGGATAGTAGACAGTATGGGTCTATTAGCCGATTGACTTCGGTCATCCCGAGTAATACCATCGTCAATGCTAGAGCTAGGGGAGCCTTCAGGCTGAGAGTCCGAATGATCGGACGACCCTCACAACCTGACCTGGGTAATACCAGCGTAGGGAAGCCGGACGACAGCGGACCGTGTGAGGGTTCAGCCGCCTTCTCAAGCTCATGGGAAAGCGGCTTTTTTATTTGGGAGAATCCCGCTGTCAGCGCTCAACTCCGCTCTCAGCCAACCATGAAAGGATCTCATTATGAGCATCCAGAGCGATACAAATGGAACCGTTAACGGGAATGGAGTCCCGACTTCTCCATTAACCACGATACCCTTTCCGGCATCGCGCAAAGTTTATGTGGACGGTACATGGCCCGGCGTTCGCGTTCCAATGCGAGAAATCAGCCTCACCGACACGAAAGGGACGAACGGGACGAAATCTCAGAATCCCTCCGTGATCGTCTATGATACCTCGGGTCCTTATACTGATCCCGCCGTCACAATCGACGTCCGCAAGGGACTTACACCATTACGCCGCCCTTGGGTGCTGAGCCGACAAGACGTGGAAGAACTTCCGGAAGTAAGCTCTACCTACGGACGCATGCGCGCGGCTGATCCGAAGTTGGCCGAACTTCGCTTTCAGCACATCCGCAAACCCTTGCGTGCAAAGCCGGGGAGGAACGTCACCCAGCTGCACTATGCCCGGAAGGGCATCATCACGCCGGAGATGGAGTTCATCGCCATCCGCGAGAACCAATCGCGCCAGGTAGAGTCAGAGACTGCCTCTCAAAACGGCCATGGGGGTGGCGTGAAGCAGCATCCTGGGTTTGCCTGGGGTGCCGACATTCCTCGGGTTATCACGCCCGAGTTCGTGCGCGACGAGGTTGCCCGTGGCCGTGCGATCATTCCGTCGAACATCAACCATCCGGAAAGCGAGCCGATGATCATCGGCCGGAACTTCCTGGTGAAGATCAATTCGAACATCGGCAATTCCGCCGTCGCCTCCTCCATCGAAGAGGAAGTCGAGAAGATGATCTGGTCGACTCGCTGGGGCGCCGATACCGTGATGGACTTATCGACGGGGAAAAATATTCACGAAACACGCGAGTGGATCATTCGCAATTCGCCGGTACCGATCGGAACGGTACCGATCTATCAGGCGCTCGAGAAAGTCAACGGCAAGGCGGAAGACCTGACCTGGGAGATTTTTCGCGATACCCTGATCGAGCAAGCAGAACAGGGCGTCGATTACTTCACGATTCACGCCGGTGTGCGCCTGGCCTATGTGCCGATGACCGCGAAACGAATGACCGGGATTGTGTCGCGCGGCGGATCAATCCATGCCAAATGGTGCCTGGCTCACCATCAGGAAAACTTCGCTTATACTCATTTTGAAGAGATCTGCGAGATCATGAAGGCCTACGACGTCGCCTTCAGTCTCGGCGACGGACTCCGACCGGGATCAATCGCCGACGCCAACGACGAGGCGCAATTCGCCGAGCTCGAGACATTGGGCGAGCTGACCAAGATCGCATGGAGACACGATGTCCAGGTCATGATCGAAGGACCGGGCCATGTCCCTATGCACATGATTCAGGCCAACATGGAAAAGCAGCTGGAGGCCTGTCACGAGGCTCCCTTTTATACCTTGGGCCCGCTGACGACCGACATTGCCCCAGGCTACGACCACATTACTTCGGGCATCGGTGCCGCCATGATCGGCTGGTACGGCTGCGCCATGCTGTGCTACGTCACCCCCAAAGAGCATTTGGGCTTGCCGACCCGCGAAGACGTAAAGACCGGCGTCATCACCTATAAGATTGCGGCACATGCGGCCGACCTGGCCAAAGGCCATCCCGGCGCCCAATCTCGTGATAACGCTCTGTCGAAGGCGCGATTCGAGTTCCGCTGGGAAGATCAATTCAATTTGTCGCTCGATCCGGAGACAGCGCAGCAGTTCCATGACGAAACGCTTCCCGACAACGCCGCCAAAGTCTCGCATTTTTGCTCCATGTGCGGTCCCCACTTCTGTTCCATGAAAATCACGCAAGACGTTCGAGATTACGCTGCTAAAATCCAAGTCGACGAGCAACAGGCTATTCAGATCGGCATGAAAGAGAAGGCCGAAGAGTTCAAAAAAACCGGTTCCGAAATCTACCGGTAGGAGAGCCGTATGGCCAAACCACGACCAGCCCCGTTACGGGAAAGAGATATCACCCGGCAGATCGCCCGGGAATACTATAAAGAGTTCGATCAGCTCATCGAGAGCGACGTCATCATCGTCGGTGCGGGCCCATCCGGACTTATTTGCGCGCATGACTTGGCCGCGATTGGATTTCGCACGCTTCTCATCGAGCAAAGCCTGGCCCTCGGGGGTGGCTTCTGGTCCGGCGGGTATCTCATGAACAAGGCGACGATCTGTGAGCCCGCGAATGAAATTCTGGAAGAGATCGGCGTGCCTTGTAAGAAGGTGAAAGAGTGCGAGGGGATGTATATGGTCGATCCACCGCACGCCACCGGTGCTTTGATTGCGGCTGCGTATAAAGCGGGAGCCAAAATCATGAACCTCACTCGAGTGGTGGATTTGATCCTGCGCAAGGACGGCCTGCTGGAAGGAGTCGTCGTCAACAACACCACCGCCGAGATGGCAGGTCATGATATCATTCACGTCGATCCCATCGCCCTTGAGAGCAAGATCGTCGTCGACGCCACCGGCCATGATGCCGTCGTAGTCGAGCTTCTTCACAAGCGAAACCTGTATAATACGGTACCGGGAAACGGCGCCATGTGGGTTGCACGATCAGAAGAAGAGGTCATGGACCATACGGGAGAAGTGTATCCAAATTGCTTCGTCATCGGATTGGCTGTCGCTGCCGTGTATGGCACTCCACGAATGGGCCCCGCCTTCGGCTCGATGCTGCTGTCCGGCCGGTATGGAGCAGAACTGATTAAGAAAAAGCTGAAACAGGAGTAATGAGATAGAGCAGTATACCGGCAGCTTGCAGGCTGACCCAAAAGGTCATCCGGCAAGGCCGCAGGGAGTGCGAACCCGGAGGCGTACTTCTCAGTACGTTGAGGAGTTCGGACGACCGAGAACGACGCAGGAAACCTTTTTCATCAGCCTGACCATGGACGTGCAAGACTTTTTGTTCCAAGGCGAAGGGCGCGAGGAAGACAAGCGCCACGCGTGGGATCTCTTTCAGCAAGCCTATGAGCAGCAGATGAAACGCGAACTGGAAGAAGCCGTCAACCTTTACAAGAAATCCCTGGCCACCCATCCTACTGCCGAAGCCCACACGTTCTTGGGGTGGACCTATAGCTGGATGGGACGGATCGACGAGGCGATCGAGGAGTGTCATAAAGCCATCGCGCAGGATCCGGACTTTGGCAACCCGTACAATGATATCGGGGCCTACTTGATCGAGAAGGGTGAATTCGACGAGGCCATTCCCTGGTTTCAAAAGGCGATACAGGCCAAACGTTACGAGAGTCCCGCCTTCCCACACCTCAATCTCGGCCGCGTATACGAGCGAAAAGGGAACTGGACGGAAGCCATCGATTCGTATAAAAAAGCGCTTGCCCTGGATCCGAACTACGCACTGGCCCGGAAGGCGCTTGGACGGCTCGTGAGCTCCTTGAACTGAAATGGTCTATCTGATCGATCTTGTCTATCTCGTCAGTCTAGTCGTCGGTTTGTCGGAAGGTTCCCTGGAATCCAAAATCCAGGCGCACACATGAACACAACGGGGCACCAGACAGACAAGACAGACCGAATAGACAAGAAAACGATTCTGGTCGCCATTACCGATCTGTTCTTCTACACCAAAGTCCGGGACGCATTACGGCAAACGGAATACCAGCTTGAAAAAGCACGCACACAACAGGATATTGTCGACAAAGCCCTGTCAGCCAGCCCAGGCGCGATCATCTTCAATATGAACGACCTGACTCTTGATGCCTTTCGGGCGTTGGAAACGCTGAAAGCCGATCCGCGGTTGAAGGGCATTCCGACACTGGCCTTTGCCAATCATGAAGAAGTCGACACCTGGAACCGCGCCAAAGCGCTCGGCGTGACGAGGGTCGTCTCCCGCAACGAATTTTCAGCCCGCACGAGAGAGCTGGTGGAACAGGTCATCAACAACCATGTCATCAAGTCATAAGACATTTTTACACGGAATATGAAACAGTCTCGCCTTCATCAGCAACATGCCCAACTCGGAGCGGTGTTTGAGGAGGTCACCGGCTGGGAGATACCGGCTCACTATGGCGATGTCGCGGCCGAACATCGTGCCGTCCGCCAGGCGGTGGGAATCGCCGACCTCTCCCATCGCGGCAAGCTCAGGGTTACCGGCGAGGATCGCGTGAAGTGGCTGCAAAGCGTCATCAGTAACGACATCCTTCCCCTCCAACCGGGGCAAGGCCGCTATTCCGGCTTGTTGACTCACAAAGGCAAGATGCTCACGTACTTCCGCTTGTACATGCAGACAGAAGCCGTCATGCTGGAAGACGTCGGCGAGATCGGGGAAACCACGTTTCAAGCCCTCCGCAAGTTCCTGCTCTACGGGACCAAGGCCAAGATGGAAAACTGCGCCGCGACATGGGGGCTGTTGTTGATCAGCGGACCAAAGACCACACATGTCGTGCAATCCGCCTTCGGTGTGGACGTCTCCGACTTGAAGCCGGTCGATTTTGTCACAGCGCACATCGGCGGACATCATGCTCTGGTATTAAGCACCGAAGAGACAGGTGAGGTTGATATCGAGGTGCTGCTTCCCGCAGATGGTCTTTTAACCGCATGGACCAGTGCCATGCAAGCCGGCGCCAAGTTTGGCATCAAGGCCATCGGAGCACATGCGCGAGAGGCCTTGCGCATCGAAGCCGGCATCCCGAAGGCCGGGCCTGATTTGAACGAGGAGATTGTCCCGCCCGAAGCGAATCTCGAGGGGAAAGCATTCAGCCTGAATAAAGGATGCTATCCGGGACAAGAAGTTGTTGCACGCATGGATACCTACGGCAACGTGCGTCGCAAGTTGGTGGGACTGGTCCTGAGAGATTCCGTCGTTCCCTCACATGGTGCCAAACTGTTCAGCGGAGACCGTGAAGTGGGCTGGATCAGCAGTGCCGTCCGTTCCCCCCAGCTCAACAAAGCCATTGCGTTCGGATTTCCTCTGCGTGACTTCAGTAAGCCAGGAACAGAGCTGACCGTGGAGTTTGAAAGCAAAAAACATCCCGCCACCGTTCAAACCTTGCCTTTCTACACCAAGGCTTAGCATTCGTACGAATCGCGCTATGTCACTCAATCAACAGGAAGAAAGCGCCCACACGACTCCCTACCAGGCAGCGGGTGAACTCGTTGGAATCACTCGTTTGGTGGGCGAATTCTACAACAACATGGATACCTTGCCGGAAGCGCAAACCATCAGAAACATGCACCCCGAGGATTTGACCGAATCTCGTAAAAAGCTCACCTATTTCCTGTGTGGTTGGCTAGGAGGCCCCAAGCTATTCCAGCAGCACTATGGGCCGATCAGCATTCCAGGATTTCATAAACAGTTTCCTATCGGGTACGAAGAACGCGATGCCTGGCTACTCTGCATGCAACGAGCCATCGCCGTCCAGCCATACAGTTCCGAATTGAAGGACTACCTCTTGGCGGCGCTGAGCATCCCGGCCGAACGAGTCCGACAGGTGAATGTTGGAGAGATCTAGTCCTCTGCCCTTCCCTCAGCTGCCTTCACTGGCTGATCGGTTTTCCCAGCAGCTTATTCCCCACGCACGTTGAGATACATCTCTGCATCCTTCAGGATACAGGACCTCGATCTTCATGAGTCCGCCTCAGAAACCGTTGCCCTTCAAAATCAACGCGATGAATGAAAAGTCGACCCACTCTGCCCCATCATTCACCTGGCACTCTCCTTGCTGCTGTAATAAAACAAGCCTGATTGGGATTCTCGAAGCACATGCCATGTACTGCTCATCCATTGATTCAGGTGAGCCTCCAGAGAGCAGCAAGAAGGTGCAGACCTACGGGAGAGGAATAGGCTGCCAGAAATAAGCATTGTATGGTGAGTCGAAGTTAATAAAGGACGAGATGGCTTTTCTCTTCAACAATTCCAACGAACACCAACTTCTCCGCCCACTCCAGGTAGAAGCAGTCTCGATCGGATGCGAAGCCTGGATCGACCTGGGCCGGTTTTCTGGTGGAGAAAAGTCGCTGCCAGCGGTCACTGTGGAGCCCAGGGCCTCTCAAGGCTCCCTGACGAAATCGTTCGCCGGCCTACGCAGGAGGTTTCGGAGAAGTTCTTCCGAAGATCTCAGTTAAGTGTGACGTGAGAACTGTCCGATCCCGCTATTATTTTTAGGACCACTCGATGGAGTCGTCCTAATCAAGTTGCGACGCAGCGTAGGGGGCAAGTTTCCTACTGTAATTGCTCAACCTACCAGCCAGTGCTATAGTCCATCAGAAGGTACCTAACGTACAAGCGAAAAGGCCCATCCCTTATGAAGACTGACCTTCTTCAACGTATCACCATCGAGCCAGGCAAATGTGGGGGCCGCCCTTGCATCCGAGGTATGCGTATCCGTGTCCAGGACATTCTGGACATGCTGGCAGCAGGTACGTCTGAAGAAGAGATTCTTCGCGATTACCCCTACCTGGAGCGCGATGATATTCGAGCCGCGATCACCTACGCGGCTGCCTACCTGAACCATACGATCGTGCCGGCCCAGACCCGATGAAGTTTCTCGTGGACGCGAACCTCCCACCAGGCTTCGCCGCTTGGCTCCGCGAGCGCAATCACGAAGCGATTCACGTCAACGATCAGCTTGGCTTAGCGCTCGATGATCGCGCAATCTTCGAATTTTCCAGGCGTAACGGATTCATCATCGTCACAAAAGATGAAGATTTCGCCACCCTCGCGACGCTCGGCGACAAACCGGCTTCGGTCGTGTGGATACGCTTCGGCAACGCGACGAACGCGAAGCTGCGAAACTGGCTCGAACCGCTTCTCCCTGAAATCGTGCAACGCCTTGCTGCCGGGGAAACGCTCATCGAAGTTGTCTAACACCTCGCGCAGATCAGAAGCAGCAGTATCCGACCTCATCTGTGTCATGGCTCGAAACACATCAGAAACGCTGGCAAAGACATGCAGTTTTGGATCACTTTTGGCAGCTGCACGCTATCTTGCCAAGCATAGAAGGAAACTTATAGGATTCCCCAAACTTCAAGCCATCATCGAGGGTAGACGGATCAATATGCAAGGTCCACGTCGCGATACGGGAGAACTCTAATGCAAGCCGGCGAGACCAAACTTCAACCCATGCTAGAAGGCACAAAGCAATACCTCGTACCACTATTCCAGCGACCGTACAGCTGGGAGTCCAAAGAATGGAAGATCCTATGGGCTGACCTTGTTGAGCTATGCGAGGCTTCCGATCCTCGTCCGCATTTCATGGGCTCTATTGTGACAATGCC
>Ga0073934_10006985_pt1 | contig 16041 bp, 14 predicted proteins | sample LarsenN4metaG_FD_76834 | JGI IMG/M metagenome (GOLD analysis project Ga0073934, IMG submission 76834) | Hot spring sediment bacterial and archeal communities from British Columbia, Canada, to study Microbial Dark Matter (Phase II) - Larsen... ...
GACGGTCAAGAGTCTCGCCGGCCGCGTCGAGGCGGCGCCGCCGCGCCTCGACGGCATCCTTTCGCTGAAAGGCGTCATCGAGGTGGTCGACGAAGACGAACGCGAGGAGGACCGCCTCGCCGCCGAAGCGGCGGTGGTTGCGGGCTTCCAGGCGACGCTTGCGGCACTTGCTGACATGCGCCGGCGCGAAGGCGCGGCGCTCGCTCGGATACTGGCGCAGCGGCTGGCGGAGATTGCCGCGCTTGCGACGCGCGCCGAGGCCGTTCCCGGCCGGCGCCCGGACGCAATCAAGGCACGGATTGCCGAGCAGGTCGAAACATTGCTCGCGGCATCCGAACGGTTCGATCCCGACCGCCTCCATCAGGAGGCGATCCTGATTGCCAGCAAGGCCGACATCCGCGAGGAGCTCGATCGCCTGGCCTCGCACGTGAAGCAGGCGCAGCGCATGATCGCCGATGGCGGCGCGGTCGGGCGCCGCCTCGATTTCCTGGCCCAGGAACTCAACCGCGAGGCCAATACCATCTGCTCCAAGTCGATCGATGTGGAACTCACCAATATCGGCCTGGAGCTCAAGACCGTGGTCGAGCAGTTTCGCGAGCAGGTGCAGAATCTGGAATAGGCCGAATGGCGGAGCGCGGACAACCCGAGGGCAAGGCTTCGACGATCGCACGGCGCGGGCTCATGCTGGTCTTGTCGTCGCCGTCGGGCGCCGGCAAGACCACCCTGTCGCGCAAGCTGCTCGCCGCCGACCCGCAGGTCGAGCTGTCGGTATCGGTGACCACGCGCCCGCAGCGGCCGGTCGAGGTCGACGGCCGCGACTATCATTTCATCGACCGGCAGCGGTTCGAGGCGATGGTGAAGAAGGGCGAGCTGCTGGAATGGGCCGAGGTGTTCGGACATCACTACGGCACGCCGCGCGCTCCGGTGGAGGCGTGCCTGGCGCGCGGCCATGACGTGCTTTTCGACATCGATTGGCAGGGCACGCAGCAGCTTCGCGAGAAGGCCGACCGCGATCTGGCGACGATCTTTGTGCTGCCGCCGTCCATTCCCGACCTCGAACAGCGGTTGCGGACGCGCGCGCAGGATTCGGACGCGGTGATCGGGTCGCGGATGGAACGGGCTGCCGACGAGATGAGCCACTGGGCCGAGTACGACTACGTGATCATCAATCGCGACATCGAGCAGGCCTTCGCGGAGATCCGCGCGATCCTGGCGGCGGAACGGCTGCGGCGCGAACGGCAGACCGGACTGTCGTCGTTCGTGCGCGATCTCCAGTCGAGGCTGTGACGCAGCCTCACTGCGCGGCGGCGGCGGTCAATGCACGCGCCAGCTTGACGAAGCCTTCGACCGGAATCTCCTCGGCGCGCGCGGTGGGTGCGATGCGCGCGGACTCGAGCAGCGCGAGCGGTTCCTGTCCGAGCGAGCGCAGACTCTGGCGCAGCATCTTGCGGCGCTGTCCGAAGGCGGCCTCGGTCACCTTTTGCAGTGCGCCGGCGTCACATGGCAGCGGGGTCTGGCGCGGGACCAATTCCACCAGCGACGACGTGACCTTGGGCGGCGGCACGAAGGCCGAGGCGGCGACGTCGAACAGGATGCGGGCCTCGCTTCGCCAGCCGGCCAGCACCGACAGGCGGCCATAGCGCTTCGATCCGGGCGGGGCGGTTATGCGCTCCGCCACCTCGCGCTGAAACATCAGCACCAGCCGGTCGAACCACGGCGGCCAGGGCTCGGTGGTGAGCCAGGTGACCAGCAAGGCGGTTGCTACGTTGTACGGCAGGTTGGCCACGATGCGCGCCCGCGCCCCGTCGAGCCAGGCGCGCGGATCGACCTGGAGGGCATCGCCTTCGACGACGGTCAGGCGGCCGGGATAATGCCCGGCGATTTCGGACAGCGCGGCGATGGCGCGCTCGTCGCGTTCGATGGCAACGACGCGACCAGCCCCTTGCGCGAGCAGGGCGCGCGTCAGCCCGCCCGGACCGGGGCCGATCTCGACCACCGCGATGCCGTCAAGCGGGCCGGCGGCGCGGGCAATGCGGGCGGTGAGATTGAGGTCGAGCAGGAAATTCTGTCCGAGCGATTTTCGCGCGCGCAGCCCATGCCGCCTGATCACCTCGCGCAGCGGCGGGAGGTCGTCGATCGCGGTCATGCGCGGCGCGCAAGCGGCTGCGTCTCGCTGCTTGCTGCAAGCCGGGCCGCCAGCCCGATGGCGGCGATCAGGCTCGACGGGTCGGCGCGCCCGCTGCCGGCAATGTCGAATGCAGTCCCGTGATCGGGCGAAGTGCGGACGAACGGAAGCCCGAGCGTGACGTTCACGGCATGATCGAACGCGAGCGTCTTGATCGGGATCAGCGCCTGGTCGTGATACATCGCGAGCGCGACGTCATAGGAGGCGCGCGCCGCCGCATGGAACATGCTGTCGGCGGACAACGGCCCACGGGCATCGATGCCCTCGGCGACCAGCCGTTGCACCGCCGGCAGCACGACCGCCAGGTCTTCCGCACCCATCGACCCCTGTTCGCCGGCATGGGGGTTGAGCCCGGCAAGCGCAAGGCGGGGCCGCGCGATGCCGAAGCGGGTGCGCAAGTCCTGCGCCACGATGCGTCCGGTCGTGACGATCAACTCGGTGGTCAGATGGTCGAAGACCTCCTTCAGCGGCAGGTGGATGGTGACGGGCACCACCGCCAGCTCCGGCGACCACAGCAGCATGACCGGCTGCGCCGCAATGCGGGTCGATTCCTCGGCGAGCTTGGCGAGATATTCGGTATGGCCGGGTTCGGCGAACCCGGAGCGGTACAGCACGGCCTTGGCGACCGGATTGGTCACCACGGCGCTGGCGGCACCGGCAAGCACGTCGGCAACGGCGCGCCGGATGGCGGCGAGCGCCGCCGGGGCGCTGCTCGCATCGGGATGTCCGGGCTCGGCCGTCACCGCAACGCCGATGTCGACGACCGGCAATGCGGTCCGGAACACCGATGCGGCATTCGCCGGCTCGACCGTTTCAAACCGGACATCGCTTGCGAGCTTGGCGGCGCGCCGCTGCAGGAATGCCGGATCGCCCAGAATGTAGAACGGCGGCAGCCCGAGCTCCTGGCGGCGGCACCACGCCGCGATGGCGATATCGGGACCGATCCCTGCGGGTTCGCCGAGCGTCAGCGCCAGTGCGCGCGCCATCCCTATTTGCCGCGCTCGATCATGGCGTTCTTGCGCAAGAGCCGCAGGTATCGCCGCGATTCCTGCTCGAACCGCTCCGAATACAGCGCGTCCCGCGCCGCCCGGCGGCTCGGCGTATCAGTTTTCGATTCGACCTTCGAGCAGACCGCAAACATCTCGATTCCGTGCCGGGTGACTTCGGGCGGCGTCAATTGCCCAAGCGGAATGCTGTCGAGCATCTTGCGCAGTCCGTCCGGCAGGTCGGCCGAGCTGCGGATGACCTGATCGCGCACCGCGACATCACGCATCGCGCGCACGGCGGGGATGCTCTCTTCGCAGCCGCGGAAGCGGCTGCGCAACGCCTCCGCTTCCTTGCGGCGGCTGTCATAGGTGGCCCCTGGCGCGCCCGGTGGGATGAGGAAGAGAATCGGGCGCAGCCCATAGTCATGGCCGACCACGTCCCGTTCTTCGGGGTTCTTGGATTCGAGCGCCGACAGGACCTCACGGTCGGACAAATGCAATCTGGACTGGTAGCGGCCGCGCACCAGCCCCTGCCAGACGATGTCGGCCCTGATCCGGGCCTTGAGCGTGTTGGCGTTGACGCCCGACTTGGCCAGGTTCTGGGTCAGCTGCTCGCTCGACAGCTGCATCCGGGCGGCCATTGCAGCATAGCTGTTGTTGACTTCCGCGTCGGACGCCTGGATGCCCCAACGCTTGCCCTCGCGCACCTTCAGCTTTTCGTCGATGAGCTGGTCCAGGACCTGCTGCCGGGGGGTCGGCTTCTGCGTCGTGACCAGAAGGAACTTGGCGCGCTGCTCCACGTCGATGGCGGTGATCGGTTCGCCGTTGACGAACACGACGACCGTCTGCGCCAGAGCGCTGCCGCCCAGCACGACGACACCCAAGGTCGCGACGGTGCGGATCCATGCGATGCCGGTCATGCGCCGGAGTCTGTTCGCCATTGTCATCGCTGTTCGGCTGCCTGTGGCCTCATTGAACGATAGCTTCGCAGTCATATCGTCACCGCTGCCAGCGTGGGTCACCTGCTCAAACCGGGGATGTTGGAACCGAGCGTCGAAATGCCCTGTCGCGCTGCGGTCCCGCCGATCGTCCTCAGGCTCAACTGAAACATGACCGTATGATTGAACCGGTCGGTCGTATTGTAGCGATATTCTGTAATGTAATTCAGGGCCAAGATGAGGCAGTCGTCGACGTAGCCGACGCCGATTTGCGTCTCGTTGACCTGGTCGGCCCGCAGATCATACCGCACGCCGCCGAAGGTGACCCAGTTCGGGGACAGCTTGAACCGGGCGGTCGCGGTGATTCCCTCGCGGGTATCGAGGAATCCGAGCAGCGGCTGCGGCGCGTACTGGCCGTAGATGGCGGCGATCGACCAGCGGTCGAATGAAACGGAGGCTTCGTATTCGGACCGCTGGAGGGTGTAGTCGGCCTCGTCGAACCGGAACCGCGACGTCAACGTCAGCTGCGAGTTGGGCTGGTAAGTGACGCGCGCGACGTAGTCCGAGCGCGCCTTGTCCAGGCCGCTGTTCAGGCCGGTATTGGTTGCGCTGGCCACGGCAAACGAGTTCTGGCCGAACAGGTGATAGGACTGCCCGACCAGGATATTGAGGTAGCCGCCGTGATTGAACTGGGCGGTGTATTGGATGCCCGCGTTGAGCCGCCCGCCGCCCTCGACCCGATCCCAGCCGGCGAACTTGTTGGCGCGGAACAGGTTGCTGGCATCGAAGATGAAGCTCTGCGAATCCTCGTTGGGGAGCCTGCCGATCTGATCCTCGTTCGGACTCATGAGCACCTGGGCGATCGGCTCGATCGTCTGGGTTCCCCAGGACTGCACATTGATGAACGGGTAGCGATATTCGAGGCCGGCCGTCGCCATGCCGCGCGCGACGTCGGTCTGGCCGGTGCTCATGAAGTTGGACACGCCGGGTGCCGCGGTCACGTTGACGCTCGCGGCGTCGCCGCGCGCCGTCACGAACGGCGTGAATACCTGGCCGAACGAATCCACGATGGTGCGCCGCCAGTGGACCTCGGTCGAGGCACGCGTGTAGTTGCCGGGCACGCCGCGCAGGATGCAGTTGGCGGAGGTCTTCATGGCCGGGTCGGCGCTGGCCAGCGTGCAGCGGCCGTCGCCCGCGGCGGCGGCCGTGATCGCGTTGAAGTTCGGCGATTCCCGGCTCAGGCTGGTCAGGTTGCTGCGAATGCTCAGCTCGCCGCCCATGATCGGCTGGCCGAAGGTGTAATCGTGATTGACGACCGGATGGATGATAGGGCTCTGCTTCTGGTCGTCGGCGCTCGTAAACCCGTAGAAGTACATCGCCCGCATGTCGAAGAAGCTGTGCGCGCCGCGCCCTTGCAGGTAGCCCTGCGACATCACGTAGTCGGGGGTCGAGCGCAGCAGGTCGGTTGCGTTCGCGACCTTGAAGAACCCGTAGTCCTGATAATAGGACTTGTCGCTGATGACGGTGCCGTCCCAGCCCCACACCCAGCGGTCGTTGATCCGGAACTGACCGGCCGAATGGACATCGCCGCGCAGCTCGCGGTCGCCCGGGGTGTTGTTGAAAGCCTTCGGATCGAGCTGGAAGATGCCTGATGCGCGGATCACGTAGGAGCCGTTCATCAGCCGGTGCCGGAATTCCCCTTGCAGCAGCGGTCCCTGCCGGGTCGTGAACTTGGGCGTGAGGGTCGCATCGTAGTTCGGCGCGAGCGCCCAATAATACGGCGTCACGACCGCCAAACCGTAATGCGAGTTGGTCGCGAAGGTGGGGGGCAGAAAACCGGTCTTGCGCTTGGCGGTGGGGTCGGGGGTGGCGAAGTAGGGCAGATACGCCAGCGGCACTCCCCAGAATTCGAGGCGGGCATCCTCGAAATAGATCATCTGCTCGCCCTGGTGATGGATGACTCGGGCCCCCTTGACCTGCCACTTGGGCGGCTTGCGGGGATCGTCGACGCATGGCTCGCAGGCGGTGTAGACGCCGCTCTGGAGCACCGTGATGTTCCCGCCGGTCCGCTCGGCGCGGCTGGCGGCCATGCGGGTCTGGTCGGGGTTGTCTATTCGCAGAGAATCGATGAAGCCGTCGCGCAGGTCATCGCTCAGGCTGATGATGTTGCCGTAGGTGACGCGGCCGCTCGCTTCGCTCAGCCGCACATTGCCTTCGGCATGCAGGCGCTTGGTCTTCTGGTCGTAGATCACGCGGTCAGCCTCGATCGTCGTGCCCGCGAAATAGATCTGCACGCCTCCGACCGCCGAAACGCGGTCGTTGGTGTAGTCGTAGTTGACCTCGGCGGCGCGCACGAGCATCTGCTGCTCGCCGGACGGCTGCGTGGGCGTGGTCAGGTTGATGCCCGGACGGCCGGTTTGTCCCTGCCGCTTCGGAAACGTGACCATCTCGCGCTGGGCCAGCGACGGGCGGCTCCACACCGCGCTGGCGGCAACGATCGCGATCACGCCGAAACAGGCGACGACGCGCCAGCCGTTACGATGGCGCCTTCGACGGACTTGGAACGGGGGCGCCATCACCCGTCCTCCTGGTAGAGCAGGGCGATGATGCCGGTGATGCCGCCGATGAACGGCGGCAGCGTTGCCGCAATTGCGGGCGGCAGCAGGTTGGCCTTGCTCAGATCGCCCGTGATCTTCGACAGCACGAACAGCAGAAAGCCCGCGGTAATTCCGCCCAGCACCATCTTCTGGATGCCGCCGAAGCGGAACGTCCGGAGACTGACCGCCGCGGCGAGGAGCACCATCGACACGAGATAGAGCGGCATCGCCAGCAGTTGGTAGTAGTGCAGTCGATAGCCGATGGCCGCGAGGCCCGAGCTTTCGGCCACGCCGATCAGCGAGGACAGTTGCCAGAAGGGAACGCTCTCCGGGACGGCAAAGGATTCCTGGACCTGCGCCCGGGTGAGGTTGGTTTTCAGGTCATAGACCTTGTGCGACGCAGGCAGCACCTCGCCCGTGTAGATGCGTGCATCCTCCAGCCGCCAGAAGCCGTCGTGCAGCGTCGCGCGCCGGGCCTGGATGCGCGCGACGAAGCCGTCGGAATGGTCAAGCATGAAGACGGTCACATTGCTCAACTCGGCTCCTTGCTGGCGGCTGGCGCCGGCATTGATCACCGATTGGCCGTCCACGGTGCGCTGGCGCAGCCAGAAGCTGCCGTCGCTTGTCAGCAGGTTGCGGCCTTCGCCGGCAAGACCCTGCTCCAATCGCTCCGACCGTTCGCGCAGGAGTGCGGACACCGGGTTGTAGACGGTGGTGACCAGGATGCCGATGACAAGCGCGATGAGCGCCGCCGGCATGACGAACTGCCACGCGGAAACGCCCGCCGACCTGGCCACGACCAGTTCGAGGCGGCGCGACAGGTTGAGATAGCAGTTCATCGCCCCGACCAGGACCGCAAACGGGATCACGCGCTCGGTGATGTGCGGTACCCGGAACAGCGAAATCTGCGCCACCAGCAGCGCCGACACGTCCTTCATGTCGCCGGTGCGGCGCAGAAGCTCGACGAAGTCGACCATCAGCACCAGCGCGAACAGGCCGGCGAACGTGGCGGCCACCACGTTGAAGAAGCGCATTCCGAAGTATCGGGCGAGGGTTCCGGGCATCATGGACTTTGCCCCGCCACTGCCGTTGTGCGCCTGCGGACGCCTTCGACCATCGCATCCACAATCTTGCTGATGAAGGCCGGCGGCTCGATGACGGCGCCGCGCGTGATGGCCCAGCCGCCCAGCACGAAGGCCGCCGCGATGCCGATGTACGGAACGACCAGCGCAATCGGATTCCTTGCGCCGAAGATCGTTCCGACAAACCCTGTTCCGCGCACGAGGGCCGCGACGCCGATCGCGGAAATCATCGACATCGCACGGCTCTGCCGGGTGGTGCGGGGCGCGCCAAGAAATGCGAAGGTCACCAGCATGAATGCGATCGGATAGAGCGGGGCCGTGATGCGATTGTGAAGCTCGGCTCGGAAGTGACCGGGCAGCGCTTTGTAGGACGGATCGTCGGGACGCGGACTGATCAGCTCCTCGATGGACCGTTCATGAATCGCAAACGTCACCGGCCCGGTGCTCGGCGAAAGCCGCGACAGATCGAAGGCATAATCCTTGAATCGGACGATCACCGGATCGGGCTTCGTGGAATCGTGCTGATGGACCGCGCCGTTTTCCAAAAGGAGGAAGATCCCGCGGTCGTTGGTGACGAAGTCGCCCCGCTCCGCGATGACCGTTGCGCGCTCCTTCGGATCGCGCTGGTCGTCGACCAGGATCCCGAGCAGCTGGCCGCTGGGGTCGCGCGCGCGAATGTGCAGGGTGAGCTTCCCGTCGACGACGATGAAGCGTCCGGGCTGCACGTTGCTGCTGACGATTTCGGCGCGCACCTGCGTCGCCCAGCGGCGCAGCTCCTGGAGGCACTTCGGAGAAAGGTAGAAGCTGATCCAGGCCACGAACACCGAGACGATCAGACCCAGGGTCAGGAAGGGACGGAACGTCCGCCACGGCGCCATGCCGGCGGCGTTCATGACGATCAATTCGGAATCGTTGCCGAGCTTGTTGAGCACGTAGGCGACGGCGATCATGACCGCCATCGGCGCGATGATCATCACCAGCATCGGGATGATCAGCGCGGTGATGCCGACGAACACCAGGATGCTCTGACCCTGGTTGGTCATGAGATCGAAATTGCGCAACGCCTGCGTCATCCACATCAGCGTTGTCACGCTAATGAGCACGACGAGGAACGCGCCGGACGTGGCGCGGAATATGTAACGCCCGATCGACCCCATCAGCGCGTACCGCCCCCACTTTCAGACCGGCCTGACGGCGCCTGGGACCCCCGCCCGCGATGGCGCCGTGTGTGTGGCCGTTCTGCCCACTCTGGAGGGAACGATTGATCGTCCAACATCATGGCTTAGCCAAGGCAAAGCCATTGAGCATGCACAACAAAACGTAAACCCTCCGGGGGCTTTTCGTACCCCGGCATGGTTAACCCGGCAACCGGCCGGCCGCCCCCGGCAACGGGGCCTTTTCGGCGCTATGCTGACCGGGGCAAATCTGAAATGGTTCAGCCGGTAAAAGCACGCCAAATCCGTCTGTATCACCCGAAGAGCGCCGTATGCCTGCCAGCCTAACTCTTGAATTCGTTCCGTTTTCGGCCCGCTTGAAGGGCGTTCTTATTGTGTTCTGTGACGACGGCCTGAAGTTCGGGCCGGCGGCGCGGGCGGCGCTTGCGCCGGCCGGCGACCTGGTCAGGCGGGCGGCCGCAACCGCGCGGTTCAAGGGCAAGCACGGGTCGACCCTTGACATCGTTGCCCCCGCCGGCCTCGACCATCCCCGGCTGGTGGTGGTGGGGGTGGGCAAGCTCAAGGACCTCAAGCCGGAGTCCTGGCCCAAGCTGGGTGGAGTCGCGATGGGAAAAGTGTCCTCCGCCGCCGAGGCCACCGTCATTGCCGACCTGCCGGGCGGGGCACCCAAGCCCGATCGGGTGGCGGACATGGCGCTCGGGATGCGGCTGCGCGCCTATGTGTTCGATCGCTACAAGACCAAGCGCAAAGAAGACGAACAGCCGCCGCTCAAGGCGACCGTCGGCATTGCGGTTGCAAATGTCGGCGCCGCGCAGAAGGCTTATGCGCCGCGCAACGCCGTTGCCAACGGCGTCCTGCTGGCGCGCGACCTGGTCAACGAGCCGCCGAACGTCCTTTATCCGGAGGAATTCGCCCGGCGCGCCGCGGCGCTCAAGAAGCTCGGGGTCGGCGTCGAGATTCTCGACGTTCCCGCCATGAAGAAGCTCGGCATGAACGCGCTGCTCGGAGTCGGGCAGGGGTCGGATCATCCGAGCCGGGTGGTCGTCATGCGCTGGAACGGCGGCAGGAAGAGCGCGCCGCCGGTGGCTTTCATCGGCAAGGGCGTGTGCTTCGACACCGGCGGTATCTCGATCAAGCCGGCGTCCGGGATGGAGGACATGAAGGGCGACATGGCGGGCGCCGCCTGCGTCGTCGGACTGATTCAGGCGCTGGCCGAACGCAAGGCCAAGGTCAATGCGGTCGGCGCCATCGGGCTGGTCGAGAACATGCCCGACGGCAAGGCGCAACGCCCGGGCGACATCGTCACCACCATGTCGGGCCAGACGATCGAGATCGTCAACACCGATGCCGAGGGCCGACTCGTGCTGGCGGACGTGCTGCACTACGTCAACAAGCGCTTCGAGCCGAAATTCATGGTCAATCTGGCGACCCTCACCGGCGCGATCATCGTGGCGCTCGGCCACGAACACGCGGGGTTGTTCTCCAACGACGACACGCTTGCGGACCGTCTGCTCAAAGCCGGGCTCGCGACCGGTGAAAAGCTCTGGCGCATGCCGCTTGCGCCCGAATACGACAAGAAGATCGATTCGAAATTCGCCGACATGAAGAACGTCGGCGGACGCGATGGAGGCTCGATCACCGCCGCGCAGCTGCTGGCGCGCTTCGTCGGCAAGACGCCGTGGGCGCATCTCGACATCGCCGGCACCGGCTTTGCATCGCCACAGAGCGACATCAACAAGAGCTGGGCCTCAGGTTTCGGCGTGCGATTGCTGGAGCGCCTCGTGGCCGATCATTACGAGCGGTAGGCGCCGGCGCGGCATGACCGAGATTCTTTTCTACCATCTTCAGCGCCAGCCGATCGAACGCGTGCTGCCCGCGCTGATCGAGAAATCAATCGAACGGGGCTGGCGCGTTGTCGTGCAGGCGGCGACGGAGGAGCGGGTCGAGGCCCTGGACGCGCATCTGTGGACGTTCCGTGACGACGCGTTCCTGCCGCATGGCACCTGGCGGGATCCGGAGGCGCGCGAGCAGCCGGTCCTGCTGACCGTGCATGACGACAATCCCAACCAGGCAACGGTGCGATTTCTTCTCGACGGCGCGGCGGTTCCGGCCGATGTCGCCGGCTACGAGCGGATCGTGCTCCTGTTCGACGGCGACGACCCCGACGCGGTGGCGGCGGCGCGGGCGCGCTGGCAGGAGGCGAAAGCCGCCGGCTTCGACGTCACCTATTGGCAGACGGACGAGCGGGGCCGCTGGCAGCGCAAGGCCTGATTCCACCGCCATCCCCGGCGCGTTAACCAATCCCGACATTGCCGCGAAGCTGCCGCAAAATGACCTGTTGATTCAACCAGATGGCCTGCGCAATAGTTGGCGCGCGGCGGACCGGGAGGGGCCGCCGAGCGGGGGACGCCGGGATGTGCAATCGCCTGCGATTGGGTTTGATCGCGAGCGCGCTGCTGGCATCGGCGGCCGGCGCATGCGCGCCAAGCGCGATCTCGGAAATCGGCAACGTCAATCTGCTGCCGCGGGTCGACAGTCTGGCCAAGCCCGACTGGCTGACCTATTCCGGCGGCAAGAACGAGTTCACATTGCGGCCGGTGACGGCGGCCGATCTCGTGAGCGCGGAAGGGCAATGCCCGATCGCCGCCGCCGAAGCGGCGTCGGCGGCTTCCGACGGCGATCCTGCGGCCCCGCAGGCCGTGCCGCTGGTCCAGGGCGGCATCGCGCTCCAGATGACCGAGTGCGACGTCGTGCGCCGCGCCGGACCGCCCGAGCAGCTCCAGATCGGCACCGACGAGCGGGGCGAGCGATCGGTCGTCATCACCTATCTGCGCGGTCCGCGGCCGGGCATCTACCGGTTCACCGGAGGACGCCTGAATTCCATCGAGCGCGCGCCCGGAGCGCCGGCCGAACAGAAGCAGAAGGGACGATCGAAGCGAGCGGCGCGAAGCTGAGCGGCCGCGTATCTCACCGTTGCGCCTGTTCGAGCGCCTCGCTCGCCGCGATCCAATCGTCCTCGGCTCGCATCAGCGCCTCCACGGCATCGGAGCGTGATTTGGCGAGCTGCGCCGCCTTGGCGGGATCGCGCGCGAATAGTCCGGATTCGGCGAGCGCCGCGTCGATGCGCGCAATGTCCTCGTTCATCTTCTCGACGGCGGCCTCGGCTTGCCTGATGCGCCGACGCAACGGCGCGAGCTCGGCGCGCCGTTGCGCGGCGGCGCGGCGCTGTTCGCCGCGGGCAGTTCCCCTCGATCGCCGCTCGCGATCCCGGTCATCCCGGCGGTCGGCGAGCACAAGTCGGCGGTAGTCGTCGAGATCGCCGTCGAACGGCGCCACCTGTCCGTCGGCGACGAGCCAGAGCCGCTCGGCACAGGCCTCGATCAGGTAGCGGTCGTGCGAGACCAGGATCACGGCACCGGGAAATTCGTTGATCGCTTCGATCAGGGACGCGCGGCTGTCGATATCGAGATGGTTGGTCGGTTCATCCAGTACCACGAGATGCGGACCGCAGAGCGTGGCAAGTCCAAGCAGCAGCCTTGCCTTCTCGCCTCCGGACAGCGTCGCGCACGGCGTGTCGGCCGCCGCCCCCGGAAACCCGATGGCCCCGGCGCGGGCGCGTATCCTGGCCTCCGGCGCATCCGGCATCAGGCGGCGCAAATGGTCATAGGCGCTGGCCTGCGGGTCGAGCTCGTCGAGCTGGTGCTGGGCGAAATACGCAACGTCCATGCGATCCGCCCGCGTCATCCGCCCGGCCGTCGGCGGCAGACGGTCGGACAGGAGCTTCACAAGCGTGGACTTGCCGTTGCCGTTGGCGCCGAGCAGCGCGATGCGATCGTCGGGATCGATGCGCAGATTGAGGCGGCGCAACACCGGCCGGCCCGGCTCGTAGCCCACCGACGCGCCCTCCAAGGCAATGATCGGGGGCGACAGGGTGCGTGCGGGCGCGGGAAACACGATCGGCCGTACGTCGTCGGCAACGATGGCGGCGACCGGTTCGAGCTTGGCCAGGAGCTTGAGCCGGGATTGCGCCTGCCGCGCCTTCGTTGCCTTGGCGCGGAAGCGGTCCACGAACGCAGTCAGCCGGCGGCGTTCGGCTTCCTGCTTGCGGGCAAGCTTGACGTCGAGCGCCTGGCGCTCGCGCCGCTGGCGTTCGAACGACGTGTAGCCGCCGCGATAGAGCGCGAGCTTTCCCGCCTCCAGATGCAGGATCCAGTCGACGGCATTGTCGAGCAGGTCGCGGTCATGACTGATCACGATCACGGTGTATGGGTAGCGTGCCAGGTGGTCCTGGAGCCACAGCGTGCCCTCGAGATCGAGGAAGTTCGTCGGCTCGTCGAGCAGCAGCAGGTCGGGCTCCGCAAACAATGCGGCGGCGAGCGCGACCCGCATGCGCCAGCCGCCGGAGAATTCCGCGCAGGGGCGCGCCTGGTCGGCGGCGGAAAATCCGAGGCCCGCGAGGATGGCCGCGGCGCGCGCCGGTGCCGAGTGCGCGCCGATATCGGCGAGCCTCGTCTGGATGTCGGCGATGCGATGCGGATCGGTCGCGGTTTCGGCCTCGCGGAGCAGGGCGAGGCGTTCCTCGTCCGCCCGCAGCACGACATCGATCAGGCTTTCCGGGCCGTCGGGCGCTTCCTGCGGCAGCCGGCCGATCCGCCAGCGCGGCGGCAGATGCACGTCGCCGCGATCGAGAACGATCTCCCGGGCAATCGCGCGAAACAGCGTGGTCTTGCCGGCACCGTTGCGGCCGACCAGGCCGACGCGGGCGTTGATCGGAACCTGCACGGACGCCCCGTCAAGCAGCCGCCGTTCTCCGATCTTGATCAGGAGGTCGTCGATCACCAGCATGGCCGCTATTTGGCCGACGGTTCCCCGCGAAGCAATGCCCTGAAGGTGTTGCAAGCGGGCGGCGCGGCAGCCAAGCTTGACCGGCGATCATTGCGGACGAGGAGGCCGGCATGTGCGTTCCGGGATGCCAGGATATGATGGCGCGGGTGTTGTCGCGCCGCGGCGCTCTCGCCACGGTCGGCGCGTTTGCCGCCACCGCCGTTGCGCCGGCGGAAGCCGAGGCGGCGCCGCGCCGGGTCGGGTCGGTCATCGACCTGACGCATGCGATGTCGGCGGCGTTTCCGACCTTCGACGGCAAGCCCGGCGTCGACATGCAGAAGGTCATGGACTTCAAGACGAACGGCTACAATCTCTATGTCTGGCGTTTGAACGAGCACTCCGGCACGCATCTCGACGCGCCGATCCATTTTTCGGAATCCGGGCTGACGGCCGACCGCATTCCCGCCGAAACGCTGGTGGTGCCGCTCGCGGTGGTCGACGTCTCCGCCAAGGCGGCGAAAGACCCCGACTACCGGCTGTCGCGCGTCGACCTCGCGGCGTGGGAGCGCCGGCACGGGCGACTGCCGGACAATGGCTGCCTGGCGATGCATTCGGGCTGGGCGCGCCACGTCGCCGATCCGGCAAAATATGTCGGCAGGGATGCCGCCGGCGTGATGCATTTCCCGGGCGTCGACCCCGATGCCGCGGAGTGGCTGATCAAGCAGCGCAGGCTCGTCGGTCTTGCCGTCGATACGCTATCGCTCGACCACGGACCGTCCAAGGATTTCAAGACCCATCTCTTGTGGCTTCCGGGCGGGCGCTGGGGTCTGGAGAATGTCGCCAATCTCGATCGGGTGCCGGCAGCCGGTGCGACCCTGGTCGTAGGGCTCGCGAAGGTGAAGGATGCGACCGGCGGACCCGCGCGCCTGTTTGCGCTGGTCTGATGCCAAGCCTTGAGGAGCCCCGGCCCGCGCGAAGCCGGGGCTCCGGCCCTGGACATGTCGGGTGTCGTCCGAGCGTTCAGTATCCGCAGACGTTCACCATCATGCGACGCAACCCGCGCCGCGTTTCGACGTAGCGATACTGCCAGCACGAGCCGTAGACCGGGCCGCCGATTGTGATGCCGAAGCCGCCGAAGCCGCGGAAGTGATGGCCGTGCCATGCCGACGCGGTGGTGGGGATAAGCGCGGCGATGCCGAGGGCGGCCGTGGCCGAGAGCGCGAGGATCGTCTTGCGGATCTTGGGTATCTCCTGTGCCTGGGATGTGATGCTGAAAATGGTTTCGTGGCGCGGCCGTCGACGAAACAATCGCGAAACGCCTGCGGGCAACCCCCTGGCACTGCAAATCCGTGACGCGCTCGCCGTCGCGGTTCGCAAGCGCGCGCAGCATCGGCCCGCACTGCATCGGCCCGCCCTTGCTGGCCAGCCGTCACGCGGCTATAAGCCGCGCGCCCGATAGGCTCCCGTCATCTCAACCCAGAAGCATCCAATGGCTGTCGAACGGACATTTTCGATCCTCAAACCCGATGCGACCGCGCGCAACCTCACCGGTGCGATCAACGCCATGATCGAGCAGGCCGGCTTGCGCATCGTTGCGCAGAAGCGCGTGCGCATCACGCGCGAGCAGGCGGAGACCTTCTATGCGGTGCACCGCGAGCGGCCGTTCTTTAGCGAACTGGTCGAATTCATGATCTCGGGGCCGGTCGTGGTTCAGGTCCTGGAGGGCGACAACGCCATCGCACGCTACCGCGACGTCATGGGTGCCACCGATCCGTCCAAGGCGGCCGCAGGTACCATCCGCAAGACCCACGCCAGGTCGATTGGCGAAAACTCGGTCCACGGCTCGGATGCCCCGGACACTGCCGCCAAGGAGATCGCCCAGTTCTTTTCCGGAAATGAGATCGTCGGGTAGCCCGGGACCAGGGTTGCAGCATTCGCGGCCCGCCCATCAGGGTTAGCAACGGGTTACCGATGTGCCGCCCGGCGGCGGACCTTTATACGTCATGTAGAAGTCTTATCGCGCTGGCTATTGCGCCAGCCAATACTTGCCGCTTTGACGGAAAGCCTTGCTTAGGCCGCATTTCTTGTGTTGGTATGCCACAATCGGGTTTTGGCCGCTCCGGCCGTTGCGCCGACAAAGGCCTGCGTTACGGATCTCTCCAAAAGCCGAACTGTGGCGTGGCTCGCAACGTGTGCGGCCGCGTGTCTACGACTTCAGACTGCTAGGAGACAGACGATGCAGAAGGGCACCGTC
>Ga0073934_10006986_pt1 | contig 16037 bp, 15 predicted proteins | sample LarsenN4metaG_FD_76834 | JGI IMG/M metagenome (GOLD analysis project Ga0073934, IMG submission 76834) | Hot spring sediment bacterial and archeal communities from British Columbia, Canada, to study Microbial Dark Matter (Phase II) - Larsen... ...
CGATCATGGTCGGCGTCGGCCGCGGCGCGCAGGCCGGCGTCCTGATCAAGAACGCCGAGGCGCTGGAACGCATGGAGAAGGTCGACACCCTTGTGATCGACAAGACCGGCACGCTGACCGAAGGCAAGCCGAAGGTCGTCGCCATCGTCACCGCGTCCGGCCACGTCGAGAACGAGGTCCTGCGTTACGCCGCCAGCGTCGAACGCGCGAGCGAGCACCCGCTGGCGCGCGCCATTGTCGCCGCGGCCAGCGAGCGCAGGATCGAGCCGGCGCGGGTACTCGGCTTCGACTCGCCGGCCGGCAAGGGCGCCATCGGGATGGTCGAGCGCCGTCGCGTCGTGCTGGGCAACGCAGCTTTCCTTGCCGAGCTTGGAATCCCGACCGACGCGCTCGACGGCGAGGCCGAGCGCCTGCGTGCGGACGGTGCGACCGCGATCTTCGTGGCGATCGACGGCAAGGTCGCTGGCGTCGTTGCGATCACCGATCCGGTGAAGGATACGACGCCGGGCGCGCTCGCGGCGCTGCGCCGGGAGGGGCTGCGTCTGGTGATGCTCACCGGCGACAACCGGACCACCGCGCTCGCCGTCGCGCGCAGGCTCGGGATTGATGAGGTCGAGGCCGAAGTTCTCCCCAGCCGCAAGGCCGAGGTGGTCGAACAGCTGCGGCGCAGCGGGCGCATCGTTGCCATGGCCGGCGATGGCGTCAACGACGCGCCCGCGCTGGCGGCGGCCGACGTCGGCATCGCCATGGGCACCGGCACCGATGTCGCGATCGAGAGCGCGCACGTCACCCTGCTCAAGGGCGACCTCGTGGGCATCGCACGCGCCCGCGCACTGTCTGCGGCAACCATGCGCAACATTCGCCAGAATCTGTTCTTCGCATTCATCTACAACGCCGCCGGCGTGCCGATCGCGGCCGGCGTGCTCTATCCAGTGTTCGGCCTCTTGCTGTCGCCCGCAATCGCCGCTGCCGCGATGGCGCTGTCGTCGGTGAGCGTGGTGGCGAATGCGCTTCGGCTGAGGCGAATCGAAGTCTAGCGGGCAACTACTGGATCGCGGTGTTGCTGCGCCAGGTGGCGGGCGTGAGGCAGTTCTTGCGCCGCGCCGCGGTTTCGATCACCGCGATCTCCTCGACCACCGTGCGGTGCTCGCCGCGATAGGCGACCGTGCTGACCAGTCCGCCGGCGGCACCGTACTCGGCCTTCTCGATCAACTCCCTCAGCCGCTGTTCGCGCGCGGCGGCGCTCCGGCCGGCCGCGAGAATCTGATCGCAGGTGTGGTACTCGTACTTGCCGGGATCGGCAAACAGCATCACGCTGACGTTCGGAGACGTCGAGCATCCCGCGCACGCCAGCATCAGCGCGAGCGCTGGCGCACGGATTGTCCGGCGATATCGGTAACCGGTCTGCATGATCCCCGTCGGGCGGCAACGGCCTTCGTTTCGCACGCGAGGGTAAACTTTCAGTGCAGCTTTGCGGCCCCCGCCCGAGCCGCTCAATGCGCTGAAACTACGCCATAATCATGGTGGCGCAGGCCGGGCCTGGTGGTGCGGACGGCCGGACTCGAACCGGCACGGGCTTTCGCCCAAGGGATTTTAAGTCCCTTGCGTCTACCATTTCGCCACGTCCGCCCGCGAATGGTTCTAGCATCGGCCGAACGCGCATCGAAGCGCTGCCGTGCCGGCGAATCCAACGCGCAGCGCGCGCGGAGCCACATTAATGTTCGTTCATCGTCCCGTTGTGTTTCAATCACGATACCCTTGTCGCCTCGCTCCGGACGTGGCAACATTGGTCCGGCCTCCGGCGTGAGCCTGTGCTTGCGGCCGGGGGACGAGGGGCGCCACGTAGGAACGACATTCGCGCAGTCAAGACTTCGCGCACACAAGACCAGGAGAAGCCGATGAGCGACGAACTGGGCAAGAAACAAGAAGAACTGAAAAGGATCGAAGAGGACCTGAAGCAAGGTGGACTTTCCAGGCGCAATTTCCTCAATCGCCTGAGCGCTGTCGGCGTCGGTTTCGGCGCAGCGGTGACGCTGGGCGTCAAGGGAGCCGAGGCGGCCAATCCGGCCGACGGCGGCGTCAATGTGGCATCCACCAATCCCGCGGTCGACAAGATCCTCGCCGAGAGCCGGGCCAGCGAAGAGGGCGACCCGCTGCAACACATGGCGCAGTACGGCCGCTTCTACCGCCGCGGTTACCGACGGTGGTACGCCCGCTATCGACGGTGGTACGCCCGCTATGCCAGGTGGTATCGCCGCTACGCCAGGTGGTATCGCCGCTGGTAACGGCGACCCGTCCAGGGGTCACAGCGTCTGGGGTGGATGCCCGCTTGATCACAAGCGGGCATTTGCCGCGTCTGCGTTTCCGGGCGGACTTTGCGCCGGCTTTGGGCTAAGGACCTTTGAGTCATGACAAGCGTCGACTCGGCCAATGCGACGCAGATGCCGTTCACCGGCTCCGTCGAGTCGTTGCCAGCGGACGTTCCGGTTTTCACGTTCCTGTTGGTGAAACTCGCGTCGCGCTGCAACATCCAATGCACGTATTGCTATTGGTTCCGCGATGCCGACGTCTACAAGAAACCGGCGGTGCTCACGATCGAGGCCGAAGACGCGTTCTGCCGCCGCCTCGAAGAGCACATCAAAAAATTCGAACTCGACCATTTCACGATCGTGTTCCACGGGGGCGAGCCGTTGCTGTTCCCCAAGCATCGTTTCGCCAAGCTCCAGAAGAAACTTGCGGGCGTCGAAGAACGCACCGGCTGCGCGATCGCGCGCGGCGTCTGCACCAATGCGATTCTGATCGATGCGGAATGGGCGGACATCCTCCACGAGCATGCGGTTGAGGTCAGCATCAGCCTCGACGGACCGCCGGACATTCACGACAAGTACCGAATCGATTTCAAGGGACTCGGCACCCACGCCGAGACCATCCGCGGCCTCGAATTGCTGCGCGCGAAGGGGATGCAGCCCGGCCTGATCGTGGTGTGCAACCCGAAGGAGGATGCCGAGCGGGTGCTGAGCTACGTCGTGGACGAACTCGGCATCACGCACTTCGACGTCCTGCCGCCGGATGCCAATCACAATGACAATCCGCCGCCGATCGCCGACTACTTCATCAAGCTATTCGACACCTGGTACGACAAGTACGCCGCCAAAGGCGTCCGCATCAGCACGCTGGACGCGATGGTCCAGGGACTGCTCGGTGACCTTTCGGTCTCCGACACGATCGGGCTCGGGCCGATCGACACCGTCACGCTGATGACCGACGGCGGCCTGGAGCCGCTCGACGTGCTCCGGATCGCCGGCCAGGGCTTCACCAGGACCGACTCCAGCGTGCTGCAGAACAGCTTGCAGGACGTGCAGCGCGATCCGCGCTGGCGCGAGGCATTCGAGTCCAGCACCCGGCTGTGCCAGACCTGCCGCGACTGCGAGTACCTGGACGCCTGCGGCGGCGGGCATCTCGCGCAGCGCTGGTCGCCTGACCGCAACTACGACAATCCCAGCGTCTACTGCGACAGCTGGAAGCGCATCTTCGAGCACATCTGGCGCCGGATTTCGCCGACGCTGGTCCTTGACTACGAGGCCGCCCCGACACCACATCAGGCCGACTGACCCGCGGCTCCGCCAGCCGGCCGCCGCGACGGGCGACGACCGGGCAAGCAGGGGAGCGTGGCGTGACCGAAAAATCCGACATTATCCGCGTGGCGGTGGCACAAAGTTCCCCGGTCTTCCTCGACCGGGACGGCTCGCTCGAAAAGGCGGTTAAGCTGATCGGCGACGCAGCCGCTCAGGGCGCGCTGCTGGTGGTCTTCGGCGAGGCCTGGCTGCCCGGCTACCCGGTCCACGCCTGGAGCGCCGCCAAGTCCGAGCCGTGGTGGGAACTCGCCGCCGCGTATGTCGATCAGGCGGTCGACTTCCAGGGCGAAACCGTCGATGCGCTGTGCTCGGCCGCGATGGCGGCCGATATCGACGTGGTCATCGGGCTGGCGGAGCGCGACGAAAAGACCCGCGGATCGGTCTATTCGACGTTGGCGTTCATCGACCGCCAGGGCCAGGTGATCTCCCGGCATCGCAAGCTGCGTCCCTCTGCCTATGAGCGGGTCGTGTGGTCGGATGGCGATGCGCTCGGGCTCGAAGTTCACGATCGCGGCTATGCCAATCTGAGCGGTCTGATATCGTGCGAGCACCAGATGGTGCTGCCAACCTACGCGCTCGCGCAGCATGGCACCCAGCTTCATGCTGCCTGCTGGCCCGGCCACCTGCGCAAGCCCGGCAACGGCGCGTCCCTGTGGCCCGATCAGCACCTGCTGTCGCGCGCGTTCGCGGCGCAGACCGGAGCTTACGTGCTGTGTGCGGGTACGACCCTCAGCCGCGACAGCGTCCCCGAGCAGTACCGGGAGTTCCTGACCCACGAATTCACCGGCGGCAGCGCGGTGATCGACCCGCGCGGAGAGGTCATCGCAGGCCCGGTCGAAGGCGAGAACCTGCTGCTCGCGGATTGTTCGATGGTACAGGTGCGCGCCGCCAAGGTGGCATTCGACTGCGCAGGCCATTCGGCGCGCCCCGACCAGCTGGGATTGCAGAACTATGCGCAAGGCGACCCGCCGCAGGAGCAGCCGCCGATGGATCAGCCGCCGGGCGGATTCGATCAGCCCTACGAGTCCGACCAGCAGCAGCCGGCCGCGCATTGAGCGGCACCGGTCGGGACCGGCAGCGGCGGAATGCCCGTCAATCCTTCAGCAGGCCGGCCCAGAGGCTCTCCCAATCCTGGCCGCTGGCGTCGGTGACGCGGCCATCGCGCTCGAAGAACTTGTTGGGGATCTGGAACATCGCCAGCATCAGCCCGCCCTCGGGCGCCCAGGCCGAATGCCGGCTGCCGGCCTCGCGCCAGACGAATTCGCCGGGGCCGACATCGAGCCCGGCGTCGGGACCTTCACGGTCGACTAGCCGGCCTTCGATCACATAGGTCTGCTCGATGCGGACGTGCTCGTGGTCGGGCAGCACGGCGCCGGGCGCAAAGCGCGTCAGCGCGGTGACGAGCCCGCTGTCGGGATCGAACAGAAGCGTCTTGATCTCGCAGCCGGGAAAGCGCGTCTGCTGCCATTCCATGTTTGCCGGACGCACATGGTGCGAGCGCGGCTCTGCCTTCGACTCATTGCTGTTCTTGGGCGTGACGGCGTCCATGATGTCTCCGTCGCAACGGTTCATATGCGGCAATGATAGCATCGCGCCAGCCTCCGCGCCTATAGACCGCCCTCCCTGATCGGCGGCTGGAACGCCAGCCCGGTATCCCACGGAAAGAAGATCCAGGTGTCCTGCGACACTTCCGTGATGAAGGTATCGACCATCGGGCGTCCCATGGGCTTGGCATAGACGGCGGCAAAATGCGCCTCCGGCAGCAGCTCGCGCACGATCCGCGCCGTCTTGCCGGTATCGACCAGGTCGTCGACGATCAGCACGCCCTTGCCGCGACCGCCCGCGACCGCGGCAACTTCGCCGGCCACCGTCTTCAGGATGCGCAATTCGCCCTGGGTGGTGTGGTTATAGCTGGCGACGCAGACCGTCTCGATCAGACGGATGCCGAGTTCGCGCGCCACGATCGCCGCCGGCACGAGGCCGCCGCGGGTGACGCAGACCATGGCCGTGAACGGCCCGGCATCGGCGAGCCGCCATGCCAACGCGCGGGCATCGCGGTGGAACTGGTCCCAGGACACCGGAAACGGCTTCAGCGATTGCGCAGGTTCGGCCACGGTGGTCTCACAGCCGCAGATCGACGATGAAATCGAAGCGCGCGGCCATGGCGTCGCCCGCCTTGGAGACCTGCATCAGCAGTTCCTTGCGGAACAGGCCGTCGCGGCGGTTGGCGGGCTCGTCGGGAAAGTAGAGCTGCGTGGTCAGGAGGAGCTTGCCGCCGGCGGCAACATTGACATGGTAGTGGCGGGTGCGGCCGCGATAGAGCGCAGGCTGGATGGTGCGCACGCGGTAGCGCCCCTTCTCATCGGTGTAGACGCGGCCGCGATACCGAAAGCCCTTGCTGTCGTAGGCGCCGCGCTCATCGGCGTGCCACAGGTCGACGACGGCGCGCGCCACCGGGTTGCAGCCGCGCGTCAGCACGAAGCCGGTGAGTTCGACGATGCGCGCCTTAGCACCGGGCTCGACCAGGTCGGGCCGCTCGGGCGAGCCGGCCCGGAAGAACGGGCCTTCGGTCTGCGCCAGGGTTCTTTCGCCTTCCTCGGCGCATTGCGGCGTGAGCGGGAGTTCCTGCGCAAGCGACGGCGCGCCCGCCAGCCCGGCGCCGCCGGCAGCGAGCGCACCTCGGATGACGGTGCGACGGGACAATCGGGACATGATGGCTCCTTGGCGTGATCGGCTACAGTGCCGCCCTCACCCGCTTCAGCATCTCTTCCACCGCCCGCTTGGCGACCGTCAGCTTCCCGTCATCGCGCGAGCGCAGCACCACGTTGGTGTTGGGTCCGGTCGTCGGATCGAAGAACGGATAGCTGCCGATCGACACTTCAGGGTTGGCCTTCGCGATCTCGCCGAGCTGGGTGCCGATGTCGCCCTCGCGACAGTCGGCCCGCACCGTTTCGGACAGCATCCTGACGCCGGTCTTGAGCTTCGGCGCCACTTCGTCAAGCATGGCCTGCATGATGGATGGCACGCCCGCCATCACGATCACATTGCCAAGCCAGAAACCCGGCGCCGCCGATACCTTGTTGTGGACGAGATCGGCGCCAGCCGGGATTCGCGTCATCCGCATGCGCGCCTCGTTGAATTCACCGCCGGTCTGCTTGAGTCGGTCGCCCAGGATCTTGATCGCGCGCGGATCGTAGTCGATCGGGACGCCGAAGGCTTTGGCGACACATTCGGCGGTGATGTCGTCATGGGTCGGCCCGATGCCGCCGGTGGTGAAAACATAGGTATAGCGGCTGCGCAGCGCATTGAGGGCCTCGACAATCGCCGATTCTTCGTCCCCGACCACCCGCACTTCGGACAGATCGATCCCCAGCGCGGTGAGATACTCGGCGATGTAGCCGATATTCTTGTCCTTGGTCCGGCCCGACAGGATTTCGTCGCCGATCACCAGCAGGGCGGCGGTGACGATGGCGGTCGGTTGTGCAATTTCGGCGGCCGTCATGATGGTCCTTGCGTCCGGGCGGATCGGGTGCGGCATAACCTGCCACTGAGCGCGATCCGGCTTCAAGTCATTCGCGATCCGGGGCAAAGTAGCGCCAGGACGACGGCAACGCCACCCATGGAGGGACGACGATGATGAAGACGCTCGGCGGTGTCGCCATGCTGGTTGCACTCGCCATTGTACCGGCCGCCGCGCAGGACACCATCGACCGCCCGGTCAACATCTACGTCGCGGGAACGGCCGGCGGCGGCATCGACCTCTATGCCCGCGTCGTGTCGCGCCATTTCGGACGCCATATCCCGGGCAAGCCGCAGGTGAACGTCCAGGTGATGCCCGGGGCCGGCGGTATCCGCGCGGCCAACTTCCTCGCCCAGCAGGCGCCCAAGGATGGGACCGCCATTACCACGTTTGCCGGCGGCCCGATCCTCGAACCGCTGATCGGCTCGCGCAAGACGGATTACGATTCGAGCCGGTTCACGTGGATCGGCGCTATCACGAAGGATGTCGGTTTGTGCATCGCCTGGGGCGCGAGCAAGTTCAAGACCATCCAGGATGCGCAGCGCGACCAGATGATCGTCGCCGGCACCGGTGCGGGCTCGGACACCGACACCTGGCCGGTAATCCTCAATGAACTGATCGGCACCAAGTTCAAGCTCGTCACCGGCTACCAGGGAACGCAGGAGACGGTCATCGCCATCGAGCGCGGCGAGGCGCACGGCCGCTGCACTTTCAGCCTCTCGGCGCTCAAGACCGCCAAGCCGGACTGGCTGCGCGACAACAAGATCAATGTGCTGACGCAGCTCGCCTTCGAGAAGCACAGCATGTTCCCGAACGTGCCGCTGATCTATGACCTCGTCTCCAAGCCGGAGGACCGCCAGCTGCTCGATCTCATGATCGGGCCGAGCGCCATGGCGCGCCCCTTCGGCGGACCGCCGGGGCTGCCCCCCAAGATCGCCACCATGCTGCGGCGCGCCTTCGATGCCACCATGAAGGATCCGGAGTTCCTGGCAGAGGCGGCGAAAATCCAGGCCGAGGTGCGGCCCACCACCGGCGAGGAGGTCCAGAAACTGGTCGGCCGGCTCTATGCGTCGCCGAAGCAGGTTGTCGCGCGGGTGAAGAAGTTCCTCGCCCAATGATGTGGATGGCCGCCGCCGTCGTGCATGGGAGGCGGACTTTGTCCGGGCCAGCGCCGCTCGGATAGCCACGGTCCGCCTAATTCCTGGGCAAAGAGCGGCCTGTGCGCCGCCTGTTGCCGAGGCAGATGGTCTGGCGCGGGGCTTGCTACTAAAATTCCGACGTCCAGAGCGGTGGCAAGCCGCCCCGGGGGAAGGACCAGTGGCGACGACTTTCGATGAGATGACGGGTACCGAAGGAACCGTCCGTCCGCCCTACGGCGAACTGTCGCGCTGGCTGGCCGAGGTCCCGCCGGAGGTGCTCGATCACCGGCGGCGCGAGGCCGAGTTGATCTTCCAGCGCATCGGCATCACCTTTGCGGTTTACGGCGAGGCCGATGAACAGGAGCGCCTGATCCCATTCGACGTGGTGCCGCGCATTCTTGCCGCAGCCGAATGGGATTTCCTCAGATCCGGCCTGGAGCAGCGCGTCAGGGCGATCAATGCCTACATCCGCGACATCTATGGCCGGCGCGAGATCCTGCGCGCAGGTGTGATCCCGGACGATCTGGTGTTCCAGAACCTCGTGTTCCGCCCGGAGATGAACGGCCAACAGGTACCCCACGACATCTACGTCCATATTGCGGGCATCGACATCGTGCGCGTCGACGCCAAGACCTTCTACGTGCTGGAGGACAATGCCCGCACCCCCTCGGGCGTCTCCTACATGCTCGAAAACCGCGAGATCATGCTGCGGCTGTTCCCGGAGCTGTTTTCCCGCCACCGCATCGCGCCGGTCGAAAACTATCCCGACGAACTGCTGGCGACGCTCAAGTCAGTTGCGCCATCGACGGCGTCATCCGACCCGACGGTCGTGCTGCTGACGCCCGGCATCTACAACTCCGCTTATTACGAGCACTCGTTTCTCGCCGACAAGCTCGGCGTCGAGCTGGTTGAGGGGCGCGATCTGTTGGTCAAGGACGAGATGGTCTACATGCGCACGACGCAAGGGCCGAAGCGCGTCGACGTGATCTACCGGCGCATCGATGACGACTTCCTGGACCCCCTCGCCTTCCGTCCCGATTCCGCCCTTGGCGTGCCCGGACTGATGTCGGCCTATCAGGCCGGCAACGTGACATTGGCGAACGCGGTCGGGACCGGTATCGCCGACGACAAGGCGGTCTACAGCTACATGCCTGCGATCGTGAAGTTCTACCTGGGCGAGCAGCCGATCCTGAACAATGTGCCGACCTGGCGCTGCCGCGAACCGGACTCCCTCCGCTACGTGCTCGACCACCTGGAGGAGCTGGTGGTGAAGGAGGTCCACGGGTCCGGCGGATACGGCATGCTGATCGGCCCGGCCGCGGACAAGGCGCAGATCGAAGCCTTTCGCGCCAAGTTGAAAGCATCGCCGCGGAATTTCATCGCTCAGCCGACGCTCGCCCTGTCCACCGTGCCGACCTGCGTGGAAGAAGGGATCGCGCCGCGTCACGTCGATCTGCGGCCGTTCGTGCTGGTCGGGCGCGACAAGATCCGCATCGTGCCGGGCGGCCTGACCCGAGTCGCGCTGAAGAAGGGTTCGCTGGTGGTCAATTCGAGCCAGGGCGGCGGCACCAAGGATACCTGGGTGTTGGACCAGTAGGCATGCTCTCGCGGACCGCCGACAACCTCTACTGGCTCGCGCGCTATGTCGAGCGCGCCGAATACCTCGCGCGCATCCTGGAAGTGACGCAGCGCCTGACCACGCTGCCGCTCGCTTATGTCGGCACCTCGAACGAATGGGAATCCGCCGTCGCCACCGCCGGCTGCGCCGGGGCGTTCTCAGCCCACTATTCGGAAGCCAATGAGGAGACCGTCACCGAATTTCTCTGCTTCTCGACCGCCAACCCGTCGTCGATCCGCAATTGCTTCGAGATCGCCCGCACCAATGCACGCGCAGTGCGCACCGCGCTGACCATGGAAATGTGGGACGCGATCAACGGTTCCTGGCTCCAGCTCAAGCGTTTCGGCAATGCGCCCAATTCGCGCGAAGAGTTCATGCGGTTCCTGCGGTTCGTGCAGGAATCGTCGCTGCGGTTCGACGGCCGCGCCTACCGCACCATGCTGCGCAACGACGCCTACTGGTTCTCGCGGCTTGGCCTCTACCAGGAGCGCGCCGACAACACTGCGCGCATCCTCGACGTCAAGTATCATCTGCTGCTGCCGGCCAACGAGCGGGTCGGCGGGCCGCTCGACTACTTCCAGTGGGCGGCAATCCTGCGCTCGGTCTCCGCGCTGACCGCCTATCACTGGGTCTATCGCGAAAGCGTCAAGCCGTGGCTGATCGCCGACCTCTTGATCCTCAAGGACGAGATGCCGCGTTCGCTGGCGAGCTGTTACGGCAATCTCGTGCAGAATCTCGACTACATCGCGCAGGCCTACGGCCGCCAGGGGCCGGCGCAGCGGCAGGCGCGCTCGATCCGGACCCGGCTCCAGAACAGCCGGATGGAGGAAATCTTCCAGCAGGGACTGCATGAATTCATCGGCGAGTTCATCACCTCCAACAACCGGCTTAGCGCCACCATCACCGAGCAGTATCTGACGTAGTCGGCATCATCTCGGCTGTGGACATTCCAGGCGCCATCGTGATGATGGCGGCCATGCGGGTACGCATTCTTCACCGAACCACCTACCGCTACGACACGCCGGCGACCGGCGTGATCCAGATGCTGCGGCTGACGCCGCGCAACCATGACGGTCAGTACGTCGTGCGCTGGCGGATCGACGTGTCGACCGATTGCCGGCTGAACCAGCACGAGGATGCCTTCGGCAATATCTGCCACGCCTTCACCGCCGAGGGACCGTTCACCGAACTTGTCGTGTCGGTCGACGGCGAGGTCGAAACCCGCAACACCGACGGCGTCGTCACCGGCGCCATCGAGCGGTTCCCGCCCACCCTGTTCCTGCGCGAGACTCCGCTGACCAGCGCCGACGATGCCATTGCGGCCCTTGCGGCTTCGGTCCGCGCAACCGCGGGCGACAATGCCCTCATGCTCCTGCACCTGATGCTGGAGCGCCTGAACCGGGAGATGACCTTCGACCCCGATCCGACGCATCCGGCCACCACGGCAGCCGAGGCGTTCGCGCTCAAGCGCGGGGTCTGCCAGGACCTCACCCACGTGTTCATCGCCGCCGCCCGGACGATCGGCATTCCTTCGCGCTATGTCGGCGGCTATTTCCACCGCAACGATGGCGTCACCGACCAGGATGCCGGCCACGCCTGGGCCGAGTGCTTCGTGCCCGACCTCGGCTGGATCGCCTTCGACGCCGCCAATGGCATCTGCGCGACCGACGCACACGTCCGCGTCGCGGTGGGATTGGACTATCTCGGTGCGGCGCCGGTGCGCGGTACGCGCTACGGCGGCTCGGGCGAGACGCTTGCCGTCAACGTCCATGTCGACCAGACCGCGCGGCAATCGCAAAGCTGATCCGCCGTTGCTCCGCTACGGTCGGGATCGCTATAAGGGGCTGGGGAGCACGTGACATGACGTATTGCTGCGGAATCCTGGTTCGCGACGGCCTTGTGATGTTCGCCGACACTCGGACCAATGCCGGCGTCGACAACATCTCGACGTTTCGAAAGCTCCACGTCTTCACCAAGCCCGGCGAGCGCATCATGGGGATCGCCACGGCCGGCAATCTGTCGATCAGCCAGTCGGTGGTCAGCATCCTGCGGGAAGGCTGGGAAAACCCCGACAGCGGCGAAACCGAAACGCTGATGAACGCGCCGACGCTGTTCCAGGCGGCGCAGCGTATCGGACGGACCATCCGCAAGATTCATGAGGAGGAAGGACAGGCCCTGGAAGCGAACGAGGTCCGGTTTGACGTGTCGTTCCTGCTGGGCGGACAGATCAAGGGCGAGCGGCCGCGGCTGTTCCTGCTCTATTCGGCCGGCAACTTCATCGAATGCACGCAGGACACGCCCTATCTCCAGATCGGCGAGCACAAATACGGCAAGCCGGTGCTCGACCGCGCCATCACCTACGACATCGACCTGTACGACGCGCTCAAGGTCGGGCTGGTTTCGGTGGATTCGACCATGCGCTCGAACCTCAGCGTCGGGATGCCGCTCGACATCCTGGTGGCGCGGCGCGACGCCTACGATGCCGAGGTCAATTATCGCATCGAGCCCGGCGAGCCCTATTTCCAAGATTTGCGCGAGCGCTGGTCGGCGGCATTGCGGGCCGCTCACCTGAACATCCCGCGCCCGCCCTACAAGAGCGCGCGTTGACCGCGTTCCTTTGTCGCCGAAGCGCGAATGCCAACCACACAATCTTTCTGTTGTTCTTTACCGGCAGTTAACGCCACCGCCGGAAAGGCGCCATTACGCCGCCGTTAACCGGCCGGAATGGTGCGACGCAAGCCAATCGCAATTATTGCGACGTATCGTCGAGCAAAAAGCCCAGAGGGATCAAGAGTCCAGGGGGATCGCGCTTGCCTTTGGTAGTACCGCACACCGGCGAAGTACGGACAGCGTCCGGCCGGGATCACGCGCGTCGCAGCGTCGTGATTCCGATCGGCGTCATTGTCGCCGTCGCGATCGTCTGCGTCGTGGTGGCGGTGCTGGGCTCCGCCCATCGCGCCGATGAGGTCGCGCTCGCGACCGAGCGTCAGCTGTTCACGCGCGCGCTTCACAACCACGGCGAACGCATGCTGCGCGAGGTCGACGCAGTCGCTAATTCGGAAGCCGCCTATCGGAAAATCCGTCTCAACTTCGACAGCGAGTGGGTTCAGGTGTATGTCGGTCAGCGTCTGCAATCCTACTTCGATCATCATTTCGTTTTCGTCGCGGACGCCTCCGATCGCTTTCTCTATGCGACGCTTGGCAATCGCCGCGTTGATCCGAACTGGTTCAATTCCGTTCGTGACGACCTCACGCCGGCCCTCGATCATCTGCGCGGGCGGGCCGGCGATTCCAGCATCCCCCTCGTCGAGCCGGCTGGATCTACGGCGGATTCGGGCAACCAGCGCGTCACCAGGCTGCAAACCTTCCTGGGCCGGCCCGCCATCCTGGTCGCGGTCGCCGTCGCCTCGGCGGATGACCTCGCCAAGACCGGGGCCGACAAGGCTCCCGTGGTGATCAGCATCAAGCTCGTTAACGACGAGGTATTGGCCGAGATCGCCTCGCATCTGCAGCTGCGGAACCTGCGCCAGATCGGCGCCGAGCCGATCACGCCAGGCGACTATGTGTTCCGGCTGGCCGACCGGAAGAACCAGCCGGTCGCGACCTTCGCCTGGACTCCCAAGCGCCCCGGCGCCGAGATCGTCAACAGCGTCATTCCGTTCATCGCGGTCGCGCTGGCCGGTTTCGCGCTCCTGGCGGCGCTGGTGCTGGGCCACATGCGCCGCACCGCCGCCACCATCGCATCCGGCGAAACCCGGCTGCGCCACCTTGCGATGCACGACCCGTTGTGCGGCCTGCCCAATCGCATCCATTTCGGCGAGCATCTCGAGGAGACCATCGCGCGCGTGCGCAGGGGCAGCCCCGCGTCAGCCCTTCTCTATATCGACCTCGACCACTTCAAGGACGTCAACGATACTCTCGGCCATCCGATCGGGGACGAACTCCTGCGCGCAGTCACCCAACGGCTCACCAATACGGTCCGCGACGACGATCTCGTCGCCCGCATCGGCGGTGACGAGTTTGCCATCATCACCACGGCCGGCGCGGAGCATTCGACGCTGCTGACCATCGCGAGCCGCCTGATTGCCGCGATCTGCGCGCCCTATACGATCCACAACAAGACGATCGTCATCGGCGCCAGCATCGGCATTGCCGTGGTGCACGAGCATATCGGCGGCGCCGCCGACGTCATGCGCCACGCCGACATGGCGCTCTATCGCGCCAAGAACGAGGGCCGCAACCGCGCCTGCATCTACGACAACGCGATGGATAGCGACCTGCTCAAGCGCAAGCTGATCGAGAACGATCTGCGCGCCGCCATCGAACGCGACGAGCTGCGCGTAGCCTATCAGCCGATCGTCAACAACTCCGGCGAAACCGTGGTCGGCGTCGAGGCGCTCTGCCGCTGGACACACCCCAAGCGGGGAGAGATTCCACCGTCCGAGTTCATCCCGATCGCAGAGAACTCCGGCCTGATCATCGATCTCGGGGAGTGGGTCCTGCGCCGCGCCTGCCTCGACGCGAGAGCCTGGAAGGACGTCACCATTGCCGTGAACGTGTCGCCGCTCCAGTTTCGCCGCGCCGAATTCGTCGATGTCGTCGAGCGCATCCTGGCCGAGACCGGCTTCGATCCGACGCGGCTGGAGCTCGAAGTCACCGAAAGCACCCTGCTCGGCAATGTCGATACCGCCGAGTTGGCGATGTTCAGGCTGAAGGCGCTGGGCGTCCGCCTCGCGCTCGACGATTTCGGCACCGGCTATTCGAGCCTGCTCTACCTGCGCCGCTTCCCGTTCGACAAGCTCAAGATCGACAAGAGCTTCGTCCACTCGATCGAGCGGGCAGCCGACGCCGCGGCAATCGTCCACGCCGTGGTCAGCCTGGGCCGCGGCCTTGGCATGAAGGTGACTGCGGAGGGCGTCGAGACCGCAGAGCAGCAATTGTTCCTGCGGGCGGCGGGAATCCACTCGATGCAGGGCTACCGCTTCGGCCGCCCCTGCTCGGCTGCCGAGATCGACGCCCGGCTGACGGTCCCAGACTCTTTCAAGATCGACGACGACGCGCCTGGACTGGCGATGGCCGGCTAGGGTCAGCGTCGCCTGCTCAATCCAGCTTCAATCCGATCGCGCGGATCACTGGAGTCCAGTACGCGATCTCCGTTTCGACCAGGCGGCGGGCCTTCTCGGGCGTGGACTCCGGCTCGGGCGTGAAGCCCGAAGCGTCGAATATCCGTTTCAGCTCCTTGTCGACCAGCGCCGCGCGGGTCGCCGCCGCGATCTTGTCGACAATCTCCCGCGGCGTGCCTCGCGGCGCATACAGGCCGATGAAATTCTGCGACGTCAGGTCGGGGAAGCCCGCCTCGGCGACGGTCGGGATTTCGGGGATGGACGCCAGCCGGGTCTCGCTCGTCACCACGAGGATGCGCAGCTTACCGGCCCTGTGCATTGCGAATGACGGTCCGCTGGCGCTCTGCACCAGCATCGGGATGTGCCCGCTGATCAGGTCGGTCATCGCCGGACCCGCGCCGCGATACGGCACGTGCGGAATGTTCGTGCCGGTCACCGCCTTGAACCGTTCGCCGAGCAGGTGGTTCATCGAGCCGGTGCCCGACGATCCGAATGACAGCTTGCCGGGATTGGCCTTGGCGAACGCGGCAAGCTCCTTCAGCGTCTTGATCGGCAGCGAGGGATGGACGTCGATCATGGTCGCGTTGCGGCCGACGATCGCGATCGGTTCGAAATCTCTGACCGGATGATAGGGAAGCCGCGTCGAGGCAATCGGGTTGACCACGAGCCCGGGCGTGCCGCCGAGCAGGATGGTGTAGCCGTCGGGCTGGGCACGGGCGACGGCTGCGGTGCCCAGCGAGCTTCCGCCGCCACCCATGTTCTCGATCACGATGGTCCCGAGATGCGGCTTCAGGGCCTCTGCCAGAGGGCGGCCGGTGGAATCGTAGAGTCCCCCGGGCGCAAACGGAATGACGAGCCGGATCGGCCGCTCAGGATATTTCGACTGGGCAAGCGCGTGCCGTGTCAGCGCCGCAACCGAGAACGCTCCGCCCAAGGCAAGCAAGTCACGTCGTTTCATGACGCGTTCCTCCCGCGGTGACATTGTTGTTTTTCGGGATACTA
>Ga0073934_10006987_pt1 | contig 16036 bp, 7 predicted proteins | sample LarsenN4metaG_FD_76834 | JGI IMG/M metagenome (GOLD analysis project Ga0073934, IMG submission 76834) | Hot spring sediment bacterial and archeal communities from British Columbia, Canada, to study Microbial Dark Matter (Phase II) - Larsen... ...
CAAGTCGAACGTCTTCTGCCGCTGCCGCTCCGCCGACAATTGCAGCGGCGCATAGCGGCTCGCAGTGGGCAGCGCGAGCAGCCCTGCCAGAAGCGGCGCCGTCTCGGCCGCGTCGAACCCCTGCTCGCTCAGAAGCGCCTCGATCCGGTCGAGCGTCGCGTCGGCGCCCTCGGCGCCGCGCGCCGGGAGCTCCGAGTCGAGCAGCCAGTCGACGACGGGGTGAAGCGCGGTGTTGCGCCGATGGCTCGAGCATTGCCAGTACACGAGCCATGGATTGGCCGACGCCGCGACGTGCTCGCCGAGCGCTTGCAACAAGCGCGATTTGCCGATGCCGGGCTCGCCCGTGACGAGCACGCATTGCCCCCTGCCGTCGCGCGCGTCGTCCCACCGCGCCTTCAGCATCGCGAGCTCGTGCTCGCGCCCCACGAGACCCGTCGCCGACGTAGCGCCGGTTCGTCTTGCGTGCGCCGGGCGTTCGCCGGCCACGCGATACACGGTCTCGGCGGCGCGGCCGGAGCCGAGCGGCAACTCGCCGTGCGGCAAACAATCGAAGTGCGGCCCGATCAGCGTGCGCGCCTCGCCGCTCACGAGCAGCGTCGAAGCGGGCGCGAACACCGCGAGCGTGCTGGCGTCGCGCGCCACGGGGCCGATCATGGCCTTTGGATCGAGCGTGGCGACGCCGCCCGTCGCGCGCAGAACCATCGTGCCGCTGACGACGCCCGCGCGAACCTGCACGCGTGCGGCACCGCTCCCGCCGATCTTCGCCGCGTCGGCCAGAATGCCGAGCCCTGCCCGCACCGCGCGCGCGGCATCGTCCTCGTGCGCGCGAGGATGGCCGAACCAGGCGACCACGGTCTCGCCGCCAGGCTCGGTGGTCACGCCGCCGAAGCGCGTCACGATACGTGCGCAAAGCTGCTTCAGCTGCGGCAGTGCCTCGAGCAGCCCTTCGGCGTCGTCGCTCGAGAACACGCATTGCAGCACCGCCATGCGGCGGAGCTCGCCACTCGGCCCGCTCGACTCCGCGGGTTCGCGCGGCGCCGCGGGCGGCGCCAGCCCGAGATCTTCGTCGCCGCCGGCGCAAAGATGCTGCAAGTCCCCGAGCAGATCGCGCATCGAGGCATAGCGCCGATCCGGATCGACGGCGAGACAAAGGTCGAGCACGGCTTGAAGCGCGCTCGCAACGGCCGCCGGGATGCCGGTCTGAAGCTCGAGCAACGGCTTCGGCGGCCCCGCCGTCATGGCTGCGAGCACCGCGCGAGCGTCGCTGCCCGGGAACGGCCGCGCGCCGCACAGCATCTCGTAGAGCATCACGCCGAGCGCCCAGATGTCGGCGCGGGAGTCAACGCGCCGCCCGCGCAGCTGTTCGGGCGCCATGTACGCCGGCGTGCCGAGCGCCGTTCCGTGGTCGGTGAGCTCCACGCCGGCGATCTTCGCGATGCCGAAGTCGACGATTCGGGCGAGCTCGCCGCCGACGATGACGTTGGCCGGCTTCAAGTCGCGATGCACGATGCCGCGCCGGTGCGCGGCGTCGAGCGCCGCGGCGAGCTGCGCGGCGATCCTGAGCGCCCGGCGCCAGTCGAGCCGCTCGGCCGCTAGATGGCGGCCGAGATCGCGCCCCTCGCAAAGCGCCATCGCGATGAACAACGCGCCGGACGCCGTTTCGCCGATCTCGTAAACCGCGCAGATGCTCGGATGATCGAGCGCCGAAGCCGCGCGCGCTTCGTTCACGAACCGCGTCTTCACGTGCTCGACGCGGCTCAGATAGGGCGGCAGGAACTTGAGCGCCACGTCGCGGCCGAGCCGCGTGTCGTACGCCTTGTAGACGACGCCCATCGCGCCGGCGCCGATGCGTGCGTCCACACGATAGCGGCCGACGCTCGAGCCCACCTCGACTCCGTCGAGCAGCGCCGCGGCGCCGGCGGCGCGGTCGAGGACGTCGGCGGCATCCGCGTGCGCGCCGAGCAACTCCGCCACCTCCGCGAGCAGAGGCTCGTCGCCGCCGCAGGCGCCGCGCAGGTAATCGGCGCGCGAAGCCGGCGCGCGCTCGAGCGCCGCGCGGAACAGCTCCTGCACGCGTTTCCACCGGTCTTGATCCATGCTCTGCGGCCCGACGCGTCGCGCGCGCTCGACCGCTCTCGTGCGGCGATCGGCCCCTCGTGGTTTGCCCGCATGGTAGTACGCACGCCGGGGAGGGCCAAATCGCACGACACGGAAGTTGTCTGCGCTCGGCAGCGCCGATACGATCTTCGGCCACGATTCGCGCGAGGGCCGCGTGCCGACACTGAGCAATTGGAGCGGCACGGTCCACACGAAGCCCGCCGTGATCGCGACGCCCGCCACCGTCGACGAAGTCGTCGCCATCCTCGTCGATGCGCAGCGCTATCCGTCGCCGGTGAGGGCCGTCGGCCACTTCTTCTCGACGACCGACTGCGCCGCCGCCGACGGCGGCACGGCGCTCGACATGAGCGGCCTGCGCCGAATCGTCGAGATCGGCGATGACCACGTTCGCGTCGAGGCGGGCGCCACCTACAAGGACGTGGCGGAGGCGCTCGCCGCCCGGGGCAAGGCGTTCTTCGTCCATCTGCAGGTCGGCAACGCCACGCTCGGCAGCATCGCCACCTGCGCGACGAAGGACGGCTCGTTTCCGGGCGAGCACGGGCAAGCCGGCGCGTACGTCACTCGCATCAAGTGGGTCACGGCCGCCGGCGAGATCCGCGAGAGCGACGAGCGCGATGCCGAGCTCTTCGCCGCGCTCAGGTCGAGCTACGGCCTGCTCGGCGTCGTCGTCGAGGTGACCGTGAGAATACGGCCGCTCGAGCCGATCTCGATTCGCCACGTCAACTACACGACCGAAGGCTTCCTCGCGGCGCTGCCGGAGCTGCGGCGGCGGAACGGCTCGCTCAGCTTCTATCTCTTTCCGTTCGCCGATCGCGTCACGGCGCAGATCCGAGGGCCGGCCGAGGACGCGCGGCTCAACCGCTGGCTTTGGCCGCTGCGCAACTTCGCCGTCGCCCACGTGGTGCCGCTCGCGAGCCGCTGTGCCATGCTCGTCCCGGTTCGCGCCTTCGCGTACGGGCTGATCGCCGCGTTCGGCGCCTCCGCGCGCTGGTTCCTTGCACACGCGCTGTCCGCGGGGCGAACGCTGCCGCACGATCAGATCACGCGCTACGCTCACCGGCCGAAGCTCGCGCGGTTCACGTTCAGCATCTTCGCGTTTCCGGAGAACCGTTACGCGCAAGTGCTGCGCGAGTATCGCCGATTCTGCGCGGACCATCATGCCGAGCACGGCTACCGGCCCGATCTCCTGACCATCGGCTATCGCGTCGCGCAGAGCCGGCACTCGCTGCTCTCGTATTCGTGGGACGGCGACGTCATCACGATCGATCCCGTCGCGCTCGGCGGGCCCGAGTGGGATCTCTTCGCGGACCGCTTCAACGAATTCTCGATCGCTCGCGGCGGCAAACCGCTCATGAACCAGACGCCGAGGCTCACGGCGGAGCAAGTGCGCGCGGCGTTCGCCGGCCGCGTCGAAAGATTCAACGAGCTGCGGCGAGCGCTCGACCCCGGCGAGCGCCTGCTCAACGAGCAGTTGAGACGCCTGCTCGGCTAGGCCCGGCGCTGCCTCGGCCCAGACCGGCTCGACCGGGCCGGCTACGCGGCGCTCGAAAAGGTTTTTCCGAACGATTCCCTCCCGCTTTGCGCTTCTCCGGTCGGGAAGTGTTTTTCGTAGCGCGACGCATGGGAGGAATTATGTTCAAGCGCTTGAAGACGGTAGGAGCCGCTCTTTCGCTCGCGGTATTGGCAGGCTGCGGCGGCGGTGGCGGCGGCGGGGATGCCCCTCCGCCGCCCGCCGGGGGCGGCGGCTCCGGGCCTTACACGATCGGCGGCAGCGTGACGGGATTGAGCGGCAGCGGCCTCGTGCTGCGCAACAATGGCGGCGACGACCTACCGGTAGCCTCGAGCGGCCCGTTCACGTTCGCCGGGGCGGTTGCGGCCGGCGGCGCCTACGACGTCACCGTCGCCACACAGCCCTCGGCGCAGAGCTGCACCGTGGCGAACGGCAGCGGCGTCGCGAACGCCAACGTCGGCAACGTCATGGTGTCATGTACGGCCGTGTCGACGACCGACACGGACGGCGACGGCCTCACGGACGCGCAGGAAGCGACGCGCGGCACGTCGCCGATCCTGGCCGACACGGACGGCGACGGCATGTCGGACGGCGACGAGGTCACGAACGGCGGTTTCAATCCGCTGATCGCCGACTTGCCGACGGTGTCGATCGACGTCATTGATTCGCCGACGATACAGATCGACGTGATCGACACGACGACTCAGCAGATCGCGGCGCAGACGCAAGCGAGCTACGCACAAGGCACGTCCTCGAGCTACTCTCGCTCCGACACGCAGGCCACGTCCTCCACCGTGGAGGCCAGCACTCGCGTCTACGCCGAGTCCGAAGCGCACGCGGGCAGCGGCGGCTTCGGCGGCTCGACGAAGGCGGGCGTGGAGTCGAGCGTCTCGGCATCGGTCACGCAAGAAACGTCGACGAACGTGACGAGCACGTCCGCGCGCGAGTCGCGTGAAGAGCACAGCCGCCTGCAATCCGCGCTCGACGAGCAGAACCGCGTGATGAGCGGCGGCAGCCTCACGGCGACTATCGCCGTCACGAACACGTCGACGCTGTCGCTCGAGCTTTCGGGCGTCGAAGTGATCGCGAAGAAGCGCAGCATCGAAAACGGCAACCCCGTCTTCAAGCCGATCGCGACGCTGCGGTTCGAGCCCGTCGACGGCGGCGGCACGAAGATCATGGCGCCCGGCGAGTCGATTCAGAAGCTCGTCCGGTCCGACGATCCGAGCCTGCCCCTGTTGCAGGAGCTCATGGGCAACCCGACGGGGCTTCTTTTCACCGTCGGCAACTACGACATGAGCCGCATCGGCGGCGCGAACGGGCCGCTCTGGCCGGATTTGAGCCAGTCGGTGTCGTCGCAAACCGCGCAAGTCGTCATCGACTACGGGGACAACCTCTTCAACGGCATCGACAACGTCGAGCGCTACATGGTCGCGACGAACGTCGCGCGCGACGCTAACGGCGACCCCGTCGGCATCAGCGTCGGCGAAGTATTGAGCGACATACTCGAAATCCCATATCAGACGCTCGAGCAAGACGTGCTCGATGCGAGCGGCCAGCCGACCGGCGCGAAGCGGCAGGTGGTGAGCGCCGTGCGCGGGCTCGCCACCGTGAGCATCGAGGAGGGATTCTGGTACGTGTTCTCGAGCAGCTCGAGCCTCGACGACCCTGCCGCGAACTTCGACGACATCGTGCTGAAGGCGCGCGACCGCATCACGCTCGTCTACGTCGCGGACGCGGACGGCGACGGAGTCTTCGATCGCGAGGAATATCTGCTCGGAACGAATCCGACCGTTGCCGATACGGACGGCGACGGCCTCACCGACCACGAGGAGGCCAAGGCGGGTTGGGTCGTTGTGTTGAACGGCACGGGCCGTGAAGTGCTGTCGGACCCATTGACGCGGGATTTCGACGGCGACGGTCTCGAAGACGCGATGGAGCGCGACCGCGGCACCGATCCGAACGATCCGGATACCGACGGCGACGGCCAGGGCGACGCCAGCGACCCCGACCCGGTCGGCGTCCAGCTGATCAGCAACGATGTCACGATCCAGGGCCCCGGCATGCGGAGCGCCACCGGCACCGTCGTTCGAGCGACGGGTCTCGTAGCGGCACCGGCCGGCACGCCGCTCACGAGCGTGACGATCGATTGGGGCGACGGCACGTCGGCGCAGAACCTCCCGGTCAACGGCCCCAGCTTGAACGTGAGCGCCCTGCATAGCTACGCCGCGCGTGGCTCGTACACGGTCACCGTCGTCGCCGCCGCGCAGGGCCTGTCTCCCGAGACTCGCACGCTCGCGCTCTCCTTGCCGGCGCGCTTCGAAGCCAACCTCGGTCAGTTCACTGTCGACGAGGGTTGGACGGAGGCGCAGCACTCACGCGAGCTCGTCGACGTCGACGGCGACGGCCGGCTCGACATCGTGGGCCTTGGAGCCGATGGCGTGTGGGTTGCGCGCGCCAACGGCAGCGGGTTCGATTCGCCGTACCTGGCCACGGCCGAGCTCGCCACCGCCGACGCCGCCACGACATTCGACAAGACGCGCTGGGGCATGCGCTTCGGCGATTTCGACGGCAACGATCTACCCGACATCGTGTTCTTCGCCGGCGCCGAGGTGGCCGGCATGGTCGAAAGCTATTCGGCGCCAGGCGCGTACGTGGCACTGAACGACGGCACGGGCGCCTTCGATCCCGCCCAGTTGTGGACGACCGATTTCGGCTCCGCCGAGTACCCTCATTGGCAGATCGACGAGCGGCTCGTCGACGACTTCGACAACGACGGCCGCGACGACATCGTCGGGTTCCGGCCCGACGGCGTGCGCATCGGCCTCTCGACGGGAAGCTCGTTCGTGAGCCCGACGGGCACGGCCGTCATCTTCGCCAATCTCGGGCGCAACGCCGGCGGCTGGACCGCGCATCCGCGCGCGACGGGCGACGTCAACGGCGACGGCTTTGCCGACATCGTCGGGTTCGGCGGCAGCATCACTTTCGTCTTGATGAACTGCGCCGGGCCGGGGCCCGTTCCCAGCGGCGCGACCTGCACCTTGCCGCCCGGAGCGACGCTCGCATTCGCAACAACGTCGTCGCACCCGAACATGATGACCACGAACGTGGGCTATCAGATCGCGCGACATCCGCGCCTGCTCGTCGACATCGACGGCGACGGCGACGACGACGCCGTAACGTTCGCGAACTCGGGCACGTACTACGCCTCGTCGGACGGCACCAAGTTCGTGTTGAGCGGAACCTCGTTGTCGCTCGGCTCCCCGCAGTTCGGCTACGACGACGGCTGGCGCATCGTCAACGATCCGCGCTTCTTCGTCGACGTCACCGGCGACGGGCTCGTCGACATCGTCGGCATCGGCCCGGCCGGCGGCCCGAACACCGACGGCGGCGTGCTCTACGCGGTGAACAACGGCGGCGCCAACACGTCGGTGACGTTCGGCCCGCCGAATCAGGCTCAGACGCCGCTGTGGATCGACGACTTCGCCGCGTTCAAGTCCGTGCCCGGCGACCCGAGCGCGCACTGGAACGAAACGACGTATCCGCGCCGAGCCGGCGACGTGAACGGCGACGGCCGCGCCGACATCGTCGCCTTCGGCAAAGGCATGGTCATCGTCGAGTTCGCCGCGGGACTGTAGCCCACCCCCCGAGCTGCCCCCGGGCGCAACGCCCGGGGGTATCGCTCGCGAGCCGAGAGGACCCTGTCGGTACCGCCATGCGGCTAGAACCGAATCGCTGGCAGAGACTCAAGACTGCCTACCGGCAGACGGCGGCACTCCCGAGAGACGAACGCGAAGCCATTCTCGCGCTCCTTGCCGAGCGCGACCGCGAGCTCACCGCCGAGCTCGAAGCGTTGCTCGAGCACGCGGACGATCGGATCGACGAGATCCTCGCCGCAAGCGCGGTCGATTTCGCCGCGGACGCGGCGCGTGTGGATCGCGACGTGCGGCGCCTGGTCAGGATCGTCGAAGTGCTCTGCGCCGTGCGGCGCGCTCGCTCGCGCGCGGCGTCGGCGGCAGACGGCGCCGAAGCGAAGGCGCGCCTTGCGCGCTAGGCGCTCATCGCGCGCCGGAGCCAGGCCTTCGCGAAAGTAAGATCCTCGAACAACGCCGTGCGCGAGACGCCGAGCTCCGCGGCGGCTTCCTCGTACGACAACCCGCCGAAATAGATCAGCTCGACGGCCTCGGCGAGACGCGCGTCCTGCTCTGCGAGCTTCTGCAGCGCGTCGTCGAGCTCGAGCACCGTCAATGGCGACTCGCCTTCGATGGCGATCAACGTGTCGAGCGCTTCGTGCCGCGCACCGCCGCCGCGCTTCTCGCTTCGCTTGGCGCGCGCATGATCGACGAGCACCCTGCGCATCATGCGCGCGGCGAGCGCGAAAAAATGCCGGCGGTTCTCCAGGTCGACGTCGGCGTCGATCAAACGCTCGTAGGCTTCGTGCAGCAGCGCCGTGGTCTGGAGCAGGTGGCCGCTGCCCTCGCCGGCCATGGCGCGACCGGCCAGGCGGCGCAGCTCGCTGTAAACGCGGGGCAACAGCCTGTCGAGCGCCGTCCGATCGCCGGCCTGCCACGCGGCCAGCATTCCCGTGATGTCTTCGTGCTCGCTCATTCGACGTTCCGGCGCCAATATAGCGCAGACTGCGCGAACGACGCCGCACGGCCAGTCGCCACGCAGCACGTGATCGCGCGCCCGACGAGATCGTCCGCCGTGTCTTCCGAGGGTGCCATCATGAGCTGGCAGTCGGTTACTTTGGCGCTGGTGGCGGTGCCGAGCGATCAGCAAGAACCGAGCGTGAGCTCGAAGCGGCAAATCGGTTGCGCGCCGAACTTCGGGCTAGCCGCCCGCCAACTGCCGGAGGAGCGCCGCGATCTCGGGGTTGTTCGCGCGGCCGGGCGCCGCGACGAGATCGAGCGGCGTCTTTCCTTCCTTGTCGACGGCGTCGAGGCGCGCGCCGCGCTCGGCGAGCAGCGTCACGAGCTGCGCGTTGCCTGCCCGCGCAGCGCGGTGCAGCGGCGATTGTCCGTCGCCGGCCGCCGCGTCGAGCTCGGCGCCGGCCTCGAGCAGCGCGTCGAGAACCTCGCGCTCGATCGCCGCATCCTCGTCGGTGCGAGCGGCGCGGCCCGTCGCCAGCACGTGCAGGACGCCGGAGCCGTCGTCCTGCCGCGCATCTGCGGCGGCGCCCGCCTCGAGCAACACGCGAATGGCGTCGAGATCGTGCGCCTTCGCGGCGCGCATCAGCGGCGTGGAGCCCGCGCCGAGCGTGCGGTCGGGAAAGCCGTGATGCTGCGCGAGAATGGGGCTCGTCAGGCGCGCGTTCGGGTCCGCGCCGTGCGCCAATGCCGCGCGCACGAAATCGAGCGCGCCGTGCTCGTCCATGCGCGGAACCGGCGGCCGGCCGATCACGTTGCCGACGTTCGCCATCTCGATCGCGCCGTAGAGCGCCGTCATACCCGTGCGATCGGCGGCGTCGGGATCGGCGCCCGCTTCGAGCAGCGCGACGGCGAGGTCGTAATGCTCGTTCATCACGGCGATGTTCAGCGCCGTCAATCCATCCGGATCGCGGATGTCGGGATCGGCGCCAACCTCGATCAGCGCGAGCGCGGCGGCCTTCGCGTTCTCCCGGGCCGCGAACAGCAACGGCGGCCACCCGCCGACGGGCAGTACGGTCGACACCATGCCGATCTGCAGCCAATCCATCGGCTTCAAGCTCAGAACGCGCGAGGCGACGCTCGGATCGGCGCCGCCCGCGACGAGCGTCCGGATCGCGTCGGGATGGTTCTCGGCGGCGGCCCACATCAGCGCGGTCTCGCCGAGCGATGACTCGGCGGCGTTCGGATCGGCGCCGGCCTCGAGCAGCAACCGGATCGAGTCGGCGTCGCCTGCCCGCGCGGCCGCCATCAGCGCCGTTTCGCCGTGCGGCAGCGCGGCGGACGCGGAAGCACCGTGCTCGAGCAGCAAGGCCACGAGCCGCGGACTGCGATTCGTGGCCGCGAGCCACAGCGGCGTGATGCCGTACCGGTTGCCGGCGTTCGCGTCGGCCCCGGCCTCGAGCAACAGGCGCGCGATCTCGAGGTCGTTGGCCTGCGCCGCCCACAAGAGCGGCGTCATGCCGTCGCGGCCCGGCGCGTCGAGCTCGGGCTCGGACGCCGACGCGACGAGCGCGCGAACTTCGGCCGCGTCGCCTTGCCGAGCCGCATCCGAGAGCTCGCTTCCGAGCGCCGGCGCCGCGAGCAGCGCGCCGTAGGCCAGGCATGCGAGAGCCGGCAGACGGCGATCGAGGACGCTGCTCATCGTGCTCGGCACTCTCGCAACTCGACGTCCATGCGGGATCCGTTAACCGGCGCGCGCGGCGCCGCTCAGATGGCCACCGTGCCCGTGCTGATGCCGAGGCTGTCCATCTCGGCGCCGAAGTGCTGACACAGCGTGAGCATGAAGTTCGCGATCGGCGTCTCGGGCTCGGCGCGAACGTGCAAGCTGCCGCGGCCGCCGAACCCGCCGACGAGCAGCGTGGGGAGATCCGTGGGCTCGTGATTGTTGCTCTCGCTCATGCCGCTGCCGAACAACACCATCGAGCGATCGAGCAGCGTGCCGTCGCCGTCCGGCGTGTTGCGCAGGCGTGCGATGAACTTTTCGAACAACGTCATGTGGTAAACGTTGAGCTCGACGAGCTGCTTCTTCATCTCCTCGTTGCCGCCGTGGTGCGACAACGCATGGTGCGGTTCCGTGATGCCGATCTCGGGGTACACGCGCTGCGTCACGTCGCGGCTCATCATGAACGTGAACACGCGCGTGATGTCGGCTTCGAGAGCGAGCGCGATCAGCTCGAACTGCAGCGCGACGTGATCGGCGAACGACTCGGGAATGCCGACGGGCGCGTCCGGTATTTCGGTGTCGCCGTCGGCCTGGCGCTCGGCGCGCACGATGCGCTCCTCCGTCTCGCGAACGTGATCCAAGTAATCGCCGAGCCGCGAACGATCCTGCGGGCCGACGTCCCGCTCGAGCCGCGCGAGGTCCTCCTTGACGGAGTCGAGAATGCTCCTTCCTAAGCGCAGGCGCTCGAGCCGCTGCGCCGCCGTGCCGGGCCGTCCGAACATCCGCTCGAACACGTTGCGCGGATTGATCTCCATCGGCAGCGGCTCGGTCTCGGAGCTCCAGGAGAGCGTATTGAAGTACGCGCAGGCATAGCCCGGATCGCAGCCGCCGATGTAGCCCGTAAAATCCTCGGTGGCCACCTCGAGCGACTTGAGCACGGTGTCGCGGCCGATCAGGTCCGCGATGATCTGATCGACGGTCCTGCCGGCGCGCACGTCCTCGGCAACCGTTCTCTTCGGCACCGTGCCGGACAGCCACGAAGCGACGCTGACGCCGTGGCCGGCCACGGGATTCGCGAGCTGCGAGACGACCGTGAGCTCGTCGCGATACGGCCGGAGCGGCTCCAAGATCACGGAAGGCTCGAAGTTACGTCCGACCTTTTCCGGCGTCCAGAACCCGGGCCGCTCGCCGTGCGGCACGAACACGACGCCGAAACGCTTCGGCGACGCGGCACCTTGCGCGACGGCCCGCGCGGCCGGGAACATCGCGTCGAGCAACGGCAGGGCGAGCCCGACGCCTGCGCCGCGCAAGACCTGCCTTCGCGACACGCGTTTTCCGGTCAAAAAGTTCATCTCAGCCACCCCTCTCTCTCGCGTCCGCGCCGGTGCCGGCCGGCGGCGCCTGGCGCATCGTAAACGGAACGCTCCTCGCAACCGCGAGCACGATCGACGAAAACCGGTAGTCGTCCTCGGCCGTCTCGCGGACGATGCCGCGAACGATGGGCATGTCGCCCGCGCGAAGGCCGCGGCCCAACGCGTACGTCATGAGCTTCTGGACGACCGTGGACGCGAAAATCTCGGGATCCTTCATGATCGCGCGGCGCAGCTCCGCCGGCCCACTGACGACGGTGCCGTCCATGAGCTCGCCGCTCGCGTCGATCGGCGGGCTCGAGAAGCCCTTCTCGCGCGTGCGCCATGCGCCGACGGCGTCGAAGTTCTCGAGCGCGAATCCGATCGGATCCATCATGGCGTGACAGCCGGCGCAGGCCGGATTCTCGCGGTGCGCTTCGAGCCGCTGCCGGAACGTCATCTTCCCCTCGGGGTCGATTTCCTCGAGCGCCGGCACGTCGGGGGGCGGCGCGGGCGGCGGCGTGCCGAGCACGTTCTCGAGCACCCACTTGCCGCGCACGACGGGCGACGTGCGGTCCGTGTGCGACGACACCATCAGCACGCTGCCCTTGCCGAGCAATCCGAAGCGGCGCTCGTCGGCGAGCTCGACGCGGCGGAAGTGCGGCCCGTACACGCCCGGCACGCCGTAGTGCTTCGCGACGCGCTCGTTCAGGAACGTGTAGTCCGCCGTCATGAGATCGAGGACGCTGCGGTCTTCCTCGACGATGCTTGCGAAGAAGAGCTCCGTCTCGGTTCGCAAACCTTGCCGAAGGTTGTCGTCGAAGTTCGGGAAGCCGACCGAATTCGGCACGAACCCGTCGAGGTTGCGCAAATAGAGCCACTGGCCCGCGAAATTTTCGACGAGCGCGCGCGCTTTCGGATCGCGCAGCATGCGCAGGATCTCGGCCTCGTACGCGCTCGGATCGGACAGGCGGCCCGCCTCGGCCAGCCCGAGCAGCTCGTCGTCCGGAATGCTGCTCCACAAGAAGAACGACAGGCGCGAGGCGAGCTCGAGATCGTCGAGCGGAAACGCGGCGCCGGGCTCCACGGACGGCGGGTTGCGCTCGATGCGAAACAGGAACTTCGGGCTCGTGAGCAGCCGCTCGATCGCGGTCTGGATGCCCGCCTCGAAGCCGCGCTGCCGGCTGCCGCTCGCGTAGAACTCGAGTAGCTCGCCGACGTCGTGCTCGGTGGCCGTGCCGCGATAAGCGCGGCGCGCGAGCTCCGAGAGTATTTGCTCCGCGCACTCGCGCTCGGCACCCGCGCCGGCCACGCCGGCATCGAACGCCGGATGACACACGAAGATCCGTTTTCGCGAAGCCGAGCGGCCGGGCCCCGCGGCGTTGTATGGCCCCGTCACGGTCAGCGTCTCGATGTGCGGGTGGCCCGTCACGTCGAGGATGTCTTGCGAGCTTCGCAGGAACGGCTGCAGCCGCGTCGTGCCGAGCTGCGCGCCGCTATACACGAACCCGACGCTGATCTCGTGCGCGCCGGCCGTCAACGCTACGGTGGTCGAGCTGCGCTCGGAGACGGCGTCCGCCGCTTCCGTGATGTTGCGCATCAGCGCCGTGAAATCGTCGGGGCCGCCGATCGTCGCGAGATGAACGCGCTCGCCGTCGACGGCGATCTCGAGCTCGTGCTCGAGCTCGAGCCCCTTCATCGCGCCCAAATTGGATTTGAAGAACGTGACGTCGAGCCGATACTCGCCGTCGAGCGGCGCCACGACGCGCGCCATGCCGCCGCCCACGGTGCCGAGCGGCATGCCGACGACGGGGATGTCCTGCGAAGCGTCCTGGCGAATGCGAAACATCTGCGCCGCCGGTCCCGTGTCGGGGTCGCCGACGGCCAATGCGGCGATCTTGCCGGCCGCGCTCAAATACTGCTCGACGTGCACGGGCGAAGTCCCGAGCGCGTCGGCGATGTTGTCGAAGCCGTAGGCCGAGTCGTCGGGCGGCAGCAAAGCCGTCGAGTCGATCTCGACGTGCAGCAGATCGCGCACGGCATTGGCGTACTCGGCGCGATTCAGGCGGCGCAGCAGCGACGGGCCCGGGTCCGGACGCGCCGCGGCCGCGCGATCCAAGCGGCGCACGAGCCAGTCCACGAACGCCGTGCGCTCTGCAGCCGGCGGCTGCGGCGCGTCGCGCGGCGGCATCATGGCCACGCGCAGCTTGCGCACGACGGCCTCCCACAGCTCGGGGTTCTCTTCGGCGCGGGCGAGATCCGCATGCTCGAGCACGAGGCCGCCCGCCCGCTCGGCGCCGTTGTGGCAATCGACGCAGTAGCGATCGACGAGCGCGCGATGCCGCTCCGGCGAATCGGACTGCCCGAAGTACACGAGCCCGACGGCGAGCGCCGTGCCGGCCACGGCGATCAGCGAGGCGCCGAGCCGCCAAGAGCGGCGCCCTTGCGGCTGCTCGTGCTCGCCCGTTCGAAGCCCTGACACCGACCCGACTCCTTTACTCGTCCGCAGTGGCGCGCTCGTCATACCGTGCAAGCGCACACGTTTCCGCGCCGACGGCCGCCATCACGGCCGTGCGTCGTTCTCGAGGCAGGGTAGCGAGAACGGATGGCGTTGCCAGCGTTTCGAGGCTGTCCAAAGTTTTGCAAAAACGAATGTGAAACAGCCAGTTAGTCTCGCTTCCAGGCTGCTGGTTGGGGGTAGTTTTATTGCCTGGAAAGCGGCGGACGCGTTGACTACAGTGACCCGATGTCGAGGCTCCCTTCGCGTCGAGTGTCGCCGGTCGCTGTTGCCCTCGCCTGGGCAACGCTCGGCACCGCGTGCGGCAGCGGCGACGGCACCGTGAACGTACGCTCGGCGGCCGACGCCGCCGCGACGCTCGACCGCTACTGCTCGGACTGCCACAACCCGGCCGAGTTGGCCGGCGACTTTTCGTTCACGAGGCTCGACCCGGCCGCCGTGCACGAAAACCCCGAGCTTTGGGAGCGCATCGTTCGCAAGCTTCAGACGCGTCAGATGCCGCCGCCGGACTATACGCGGCCCGATCCCGGCACTTACGACTCGCTCGCGGGCTGGCTAAAGGCGGCCCTCGACGCGTCGGCCCCGGAGAACCCGGGCGCGCCGGCCTTGCGCCGCCTGAACCGCGCCGAGTACGCGAACGCGATCCGCGACCTGCTCCACCTCGAGGTCGACGTGGGCGACTTGTTGCCGCCCGACGACGCGGCTTTCGGCTTCGACAACATCGGCGATCTGCTCGTGTTCTCGCCGACGCTGCTCGAACGCTACCTCACGGCGGCGGACCGCATCAGCGCGCTCGCCGTCGGGGACCCGGCCACCGTCGTCGGCGCACGCACCTACCGCGTTCAAGGCGACGAGTCGCAAGCCGGTGAGCTCGAGGGCTTGCCGCTCGGCACCGTCGGCGGGTTGGCCGTCACGCACGTCTTCCCGCTCGACGCCGAGTACCAGCTCGACCTAGGCCTCGTCCGCAACAACCTCGACGTGATTCGCGGGCTCGAGCACCCGCACCGGATCGAGATCGCCGTCGACGGCCGGCGCGTGTTCCTCGAAGGCGTCGGCGGCGAGCACGAAGCCAACCGCGAAGGCACCACGGTCAACGAGCTGTCGGACTCCACGGACGCGCGCCTCACGGTGCGCGTGCCCGTCAAAGCCGGCCCGCGAACCGTGACGGCCACGTTCATCCGCAAGATCGGCGAAGGCACGACGCGGCTGCGCCCGTTCGAGCGCAGCAACTCCGGCACCTACGACGGCACGGGCCGGCCGCACATCGAGACGCTGACGATCACGGGGCCCTATGCCGCCACGGGCCCCGGCGACACGCCGAGCCGCCGCCGCATCTTCACGTGCACGCCGGCGGACGCGAGCGACGACGCGGGCATGGCTGCCCGCGGTAGAGCAACGCAGGCGAGGGCAGGGACGCCCGAGGTTGAGCAACGCAGGGAGCAGCTGCCGGGAGCAGTTGCCGAGCCGCGCTGCGCGCGCGAGATCCTCGCAACGCTGGCTCGACGCGCCTATCGGCGGCCCGTCGACGCGGCGGACCTGGACCGCCTCATGCCGTTCTTCGAGGAGGGGCGCGCGAACGGCGGGTTCGAGGCGGGCATCCAGCTCGCGTTGCGCCGCATTCTCGCGAGCCCCTCGTTCGCGTTTCGCATCGAAGCGGAGCCCGAAGGCGCGGCGAGCACCGCGGCGTACGCCGTCAGCGACGTCGAGCTCGCCACGCGTCTGTCGTTCTTTCTCTGGAGCAGTATCCCCGACGACGAGCTCCTCGCGCTGGCCGAGCGCGGCGAGCTCAGCGATCGGGACACGCTTCGCGCGCAAGTGCGGCGAATGCTCGCGGACCCGAAGGCCTCCGCGCTCGTCGAGAACTTCGCCGGGCAGTGGCTGCACTTGCGCAATCTCGACAACATCCATCCGAACTCCGACGAGTTCCCGGACTTCGACAACAACCTGCGCCAGGCCTTCAAGCGCGAGACGCTGCTTTTCTTCGCGAGCATCGTCAACGAGGATCGCAGCGTGCTCGACCTCATGACGGCCGACTACACGTTCGTCGACGAGCGGCTCGCGCGCCATTACGGCATCCCGAACGTGTACGGCAGCCATTTCCGGCGGGTGCATTTGGGGCCCGAGCTCGCGGCGCGGCGCGGGCTGCTCGGCAAGGGCGGCATTTTGATGGCCACGTCGCATGCCGACCGCACGGCGCCCACGCTGCGCGGCAAGTGGCTGCTCGAGAAC
>Ga0073934_10006988_pt1 | contig 16035 bp, 20 predicted proteins | sample LarsenN4metaG_FD_76834 | JGI IMG/M metagenome (GOLD analysis project Ga0073934, IMG submission 76834) | Hot spring sediment bacterial and archeal communities from British Columbia, Canada, to study Microbial Dark Matter (Phase II) - Larsen... ...
GGTTAGGCCTCATTACAACAACCGCGTATGGGCCATGTTGAAACCTGAAAACGCAAGTCAATGAAGCGCAACCTGAAACGAAAGATTGGCCTAGCCCCGTCAATGGCCAGTGCGGCGGGCAAGATGGGCCTGTCGAAGGAACTTCTGAAGCGATGCAAGCGGTTGGGCTGGTCGTGCTTTGAATCGGGCGGGCGGGTGGACTGTGACGGGCTGGCGGCGATGCTGGCGGAGCACCCGGAGCTGATGCAGGAGGTCGGCGACGTGCCGGACAAGCATGTGGAGGATGCCCTTCTGACGCGGGCGCGGCGCATGTTGGCCGAGCATGAATTGGAAGTCAGCCGGAGAGACTACATCCCGGCGGCGGAAGTGCGGCGGGACGCGGCCCTGTGCATCCTGGCCACCAAGCAGAAGCTGTATGCGGCCATTGACAGCGTGACGGCGGCGGCGGCGATGAAGCTGGCATTGAGTGGCGAGCAACAATCGGCGCTGCGGCAGATCGTTCATGATTCGATTGTGTCGGCGTTAAAAGATATGCACCGCGGCGCATGGGGTGAAGTGACGTGTCCTAACTGTGAGAAAGGGTTTGAATGAGCGAACAAGACTACATAAACGTCCGCGACTTGAGCAACGTCACGCACGCGACAGAGATGTTGCGGCAGATAACTATTGCTAACCAGCCCAACATTCATGGCGAGAAATTTCGCGCGACTTACAAAACGCTGGTCAAGTGGCGGGATGCTTTGTTTGACGCGGTGGAGAGGGGAAGGGGTGAAAATGAAAAACGCCTGTGAAAATTACATTCGCCATGACATCCGTTCGCCAAATCCTGTGCGCCCTATTCGAGCCTGTAAGTGAGGCTCCAGCGTGGCAATGGATTGCGGAGAATGTGGAGCTAGGCAGCGGTTCAGAGTTGAAGCGTTTTGACTTCGACCTGATGCCGATGCACCGATGGCAGCACGAGCAATTGCAGAATCCACAGGTGCGACGATATACGGAAATGGTCTGCGCCCAATCGGGCAAGACGGTCAACAAGCTGGGGCACTTGGTTTGGAAGGTGAAGAATCAGCCGAGGGACATCGGCTGGTACACCGACACAACCATCAAGGCCGTTGCAGACTACAAGACGAAGATCAAGCCATTCCTCGAAAACTGCTCCGGCATCAGCGCCATGTTTCCCAAGGAACGGGCGAAGAAATCACAGAGGCTGGTGCAATTCGAGTCCATGAATCTGCATATCCTTGGCGCTGAATCCGCAAGCAACCGTGAGTCCATTACGCTGTTTGAGGCTTACTGTGACGAAGTGCGGAACTACAAGCCGGGTGCGCTGACGCAGATTGATAACCGGCTAAAGACCATCCGCAGTTCCAAGCGCGTTGTCTTTTCGTCGGCTGGCAATGAGCATGACGAATTGCACCGCGCCTTTAACGAAGGCACGCGGACGATGTTCAACTTCAAATGCCCGGCCTGCCATCATTCGCAGCCGTTCCGTTTCGGGCGCGATGCAACGCCGTTGTTTCCGCAGCCGCGCGAGCATGGTGGATTCGTTTGGGAAACGAACGACAAGACCAAGCCGAGCGAAGATGTTTGGGATTTCAAGGCTCTGGCGGAAACAGTTCGCTACGAGTGCGAGGCTTGCAAGGCGCGGTTTGCCAAGGCTGACAAATGGAAGTTGCTGGCGACGTTGCATCCTGTGGACACGAACCCGCACGCGGAACCGGGCAACGTATCGGCCTGGTGGTGGGAAGCGTATATGCCGTGGGCATCCTGTGAATGGGATCAAATCGTCATCAAGTTTTTGCGGGCGCAACTAGCGGCCAAGCGCGGAGATTTCGAGCCGCTGCGGGTGTTCGTCTGCGAAACCTTGGGAGAGCCGTGGAGGCCACCGGGCGGGCACCGTGTCCAGTCTGGCGAGATAATGAAGCGATGCGGGACGCACGCCATGCGCGAACACTGGACAGATGCCGGAGTTATCCGTGTACTGACTGTGGACGTTCAGCAGGGCTATATCTACTACGTCCTGCGCGGGCACAAGAAAATGGAAGGCTCACGGCTAATTGACTGTGGCACGATGCCAACCTTTGACGACCTTCGGGCATATCAGCAGGCGATGGAAGTGACTGACAGGTGCGTCTTTATTGACTGCGCCTACAAGCCATCCGAAGTGTTCAAAGCCTGCCTGCAATACGGGCGATGGGTGCCTGATAACTCGCGCCCGCAGGCCCCTTTCTATGGCCGGGCTTGGAACGGATGGACGCCCATGCGCGGCGAGGATTACGACGATTACACCATGCCTATTGCTGGCGAACGGGTAAAGACGCGGTGGCGGTTCCACGATCAAGAGGCCACGAGTGGCATGGCTGGCGTGCCGCATGTCATCCGGGTTTTCCTTTTCAGCAAGCCGTGGTTTCGTGAGCGGCTGTTCCTGTATGCGGTTAAAGGCAAGCTGCCTTGGGTGTTGCCGCAGAACATCCCGGACGATTACGTGAGGCAGATGGGCAACGTTGAACAGCGGGAATTACTGGACGCGAACGGCCAAGTTACAGGTTACGAATGGCATGAGAAAGGCCGTCACGATTACCCGGACTGCGAGAGTATGCAGCTTGCGGTTGCGAACATCGCGGAGTTAGAGTGATGCGTTGACAAGGCGGGCGGTTAGTCTTAGCTTCTGGCCAATCGGCCAAGGACGGGCTGGCTGGTGACTTAGCATGGTCACTGGCAAATACATTCATCTTTCGTCGGCCACTCTGGCCACGATGTTGACCAATCTGACGACGGCGCACGCCGCCGCATTGGCAGGCCAGTCCTATTCCATCGCCGGGCGGCAGCTTACCCGCGCCAACCTTGCCGAGATTTCCAACGAGCTTGCCGAGGTCAGCTACGCGCAGTCCTTCCAATCAGGCACCGTCAAGCGCGTGACGTATGCCGATATGAGCAACAACGCAGGATGAATCTCAACCAACGATTTCAACTGTTCAAGCGCGGCGCTTCCATGATGCTTGGGAGCGCAACCGGGCAATGGGAAGGCTGGGAAAGGAACCGCCTCCGTGCCAGGCCATCGGCCAAGCTGGAATCCCAAGACAAGTCCCTAGACTGCGGCACGCGCGAGCAACTACTGGCCGAGGCCCGCTCTTTGTGTCAGGTGTTCCCGGTAGCTAAGCGAATCCTTCACAAGTTCAGCGCCTACACCGTAGGCGATCTGCGCTATAAGTGGTCAACGCCAGACGTGACTTGGAACGAACAGGCGCGGGATTACTGGTATTCGTGGATGGACAGGGCAGATGCCAACGGGCGGCATCGCTTCACCAAGCTGGCGTCACTGGCAACCATCGGCATGTTGCGCGACGGGGATATGTTTTGCGCCTACGTTCCTGCGGGGCCGCTTGGACGCGACATTCAGGTGAGGCTCATTGAGGCTGACCGCATCGGCAACTATCGCGGCGGCTCGCAGAATTACGACGATGCAAGCCAGAACATAACCGGCGGAATCATTCACGACGCTGGCGGGCGTCCTGTAAGTTACCGGCTGAACACACGTGGCCAATGGGGCAACTTCTTTTTTCAAGCCGACGTTCCCGCCGCACAGGTGCGCCATTTGTTTGACCCTGACCGTGTGGACGCCGTGCGCGGTGTCACCGCTTTCCATGCCGTGCTGAACCACATGCGCGACATGAAAGAGACGATTGACGCCGAGAAAGCGGCCATCAAACAGCACTCCAAGATTGCGTTGCTGGTCAAGAGCGTCATGGGCGGTGCGCGGTCTGGCTTTGGTGGAATCACTCTGAACGAAAACGCAGACGGCAGCGCGAACGATGCCGAGGTCAACGTCCAAGAGGTCAACGACGCCATGACGGCATACATGTTCCCGACAGAGGATATGAAGCCGTTTCAATCCAACCGCCCGGATAAAGGATGGATGGACTTCCAAACGCTCATGCTGGAACTGATTGCCGTTGGCCTTAGCCTTCCGGTGTCCGTTGTGTTGAAGATGACTGGCACTGGCCCGGCGGTGCGCCATGACATGGCAGATGCCCAGCGCACTTTCGACGCTACGATGGACACGCTGGAAGAAAAGTTTCTCGACCCGACAGTTGCATTTGTCACGGCGAACGCGATTGAACGCGGCCTGCTTCCGCCTAACCCGCAGTGGTTCAAGTTTGAACGCCAACGGCCTTCGTCCATCACGATTGACATGGGCCGCGAATCAAAAGCGAACATTAGCGAGAATGAAGCGTGGCTGCGAAGCGGAACGGACATCTTTGCCGAGGATGGGAAAGACCATTCCGAAGAAGTGAGGCGCATCGCGGCGGAGCGGGCGCTTAGATACAAGGCGGCGGAAGAAGCCGCGCAGAAATTCAACGTGCCGATTGACTACATCCTGGCTTCAAGCGAAAGCATCTCGCTGGCCGTCAAACAGAAGAACATCAATGCACCCGCCAAGACAACTTAACCATATCCGGGCCGCGCTCTATGGCGAGCCGTGGATGATTTCAGACAACGGGCTAGAGCAAATCATTGCCATTGCCGAAAGCCACGCGGCGGGCCAGCTACCCGAAGCGGCGGCGATGTATGGCAAGGAGGAAAAGCCGAAAAGCTCCTTGCTGGAAATGGTCAACGGCCATGCGGTTGTCAGCATTCAAGGGCCGGTTTTCCCAAAAGCGAACATGCTCACGCGCATGAGCGGCGCGACTAGCTCGCAGCAAATCGGCGAGGCACTTGATGAAGCCGTTGCGGCCAAGCCGCGCAGTATCATCATGCGGATTGATTCGCCCGGCGGCGCGGTTCAAGGCGGATTTGAAGTGGCTGACAAGCTCAATGAAATCCGTGAAAGCGGGCTTCCATTGGTGGCGCACGTTGACGGAATGGCAGCATCGCTGGCCTATCTTTTCGCCAGTCAGGCGGACGTAATCACGATGTCAAAGTATAGTCAGGTCGGTTCAGTCTCCGTCATCTACCGCTCAATGAATGACGAACGCGCCATGCGTAATGCTGGCGTTGACGCTATCACGTTGCGAAGTGGAGACAGGAAGCAGGTGGACACGATACTTGCCGCAGGTAACTCAACGACCGCGCAAATGGCCTCTGTAGTCCGCCGGGTTGACAAGCTTCATGGAATGTTTGTTGCCGCAGTAAAGCGCAGCCGGAAGCACATGGACGAGGCTAAGTTTGCCACTGGTGAAATGTGGCACGGCGATGACGCGATAACTTCCGGCATGGCTGATGAGATGCTTTCCTTTGAACAGCTTGTAAGTGCCCTGTAACTTTCTTTGAAGAAATAGTTGACACGCCGGAAACCGTTAAGTATTTTCCGCGTCGTTAGGCCAAGCATAGGACGGATGCACGGCATAGCAAAAACTGCTTATGCTCAAAGTCACGTCCGACCTGCTGGAAGCCTTCGGGTGCAAAACCGAGGCTGAATTTCTCCCGTCACTTATCACGCGCCTGACTGCCGCCGAGGCCAAGGCCGCGAATCTGGAAATGCAGCTTTCCGATTTCTCCGCTGAGGTTCAGCGGATTGACGCGGGCGCGGCGAAGATGACGGAGACGCTTGGATCTCTTACTTCGACGGTTCAGTCCATCAAGGTGCCAAGCTCCGACGAAGTGAAGGCGCTGGCCACTGATGCTGGTGCGCTCGCCGCTGCGGTTGCCCTTGGCAAATGCGGCCTGTCTCCGGTTGCTCCGGCTCCTGTAAGCCAGCCCGCCGCGAACACCGTCACTTTCCGTGACATCGTGGCCGGTTACGTAAAGGACGGCATGAGCAAGGGCGCTGCCGTTCAGCACGCGGTCAAGACTCACACGAAGGAATACGCTGCGGCCCGCGCCGCCGGTCACATCACGCTTTAACCACCAACCAACAATCACATGGCCTCAATCAACGAATCCGGTTACAAGACCTTCACGGCAACTGCGGTTGCCCTCGCCAAAAACGTCCGCGTGTTGCTGGATTCGTCCGGCACCATTTCCGTTGCTGGTGTCAGCGACGAATGGATCGGAACCACGGTCGAAGACATCGCCGCCAGCGGCACGGGCACGGTTCGCCTGCGTAACGCGCCCGGCACCCACTTCTTCACGGCCTCGGCTGCGGTGACGCGGGGCGCGAAGCTCTACGCGGCTGCGAGCGGCAAGGTGGACGATGGTTCCACGGTGCTAGGCGGTGGCGCTCCGATTGGTTTCGAGGCGTTGGAAGCGGCCACGGCTGATGGCGACATCATCGAGTGCGCGCCGACTTCTGAACTGACCGGCGGCGTGCCGGTTGTGTATGCGCTCCCCATCACGCTGGCCAACATCACCGGAGCCGGTGATGTTCTCACCACGCTGACGCCCGGCTTCGCGGGCAAGATTGTCAGTTTGGATTTCGCTGTCACGACCGCCGTTACCACGGCTTCCAAGGCCGCGACGCTCAATGCCGAGATCGGAACGACCAACCTGACCGGCGGCACCGTGGCGCTCACTTCCGCGAATTGCACGCCACTGGGCGCTGTGGTTGCGGGCGCGGCGATTACCGCCGCCAATTCGTTCACGTCCACCGACACCATCAGCATCGAGGCCTCGTCTGTGACCGCCTTCGCGGAAGGTGCGGGCGTTCTGTATATCACCTGCCGCGCTCTGTAACCAACTGATTTCACAACCAACCAAACCAACTTATGGCATCACTCGACGCAGGAGCAACACTGAGAAGCGACATCGCCGCGCTAGTCAACGAAGCCGCGCGCGCTGACGAAATGTTCATCGGCCTTAACGTCCTGCCCGTGTGGAGTGTGGACGAACGGGCCGGTCAATGGCCCAAGTTCCGCCTTGGCAAAGGCGAACTTCTGAACAACGACGCCACCAAGCGCACGCCCAGCGGTAGTTACGGGCGTGTCACGCGCGTGTATGAGTCAGACACCTACACCACCGAGGACATCGGCTTGGAGGAATTGATTGACGACACCTACCGCGCCGACGTGGCCCGCTTCTTCAACGCGGAAGTCACCGCCGCCAATCAGGTGCGCCGCCAGGTGCAACTCTACCACGAGATTGCCGCCGCGACAGCCGTGATGAATGCCAGCACGTTCACCGCCACCGCCGCCGCCGTGGCCTACACGGAAGCGAACATTGCGACGATTGACCTCGTGCGCGACGTGTCCGGGTGCGTGTCCCGCCTGAATGACAACGGTGTCATTCCGAACACTATCGTCATGTCCAAGAACGTGTTCCAGCGCGTGCGCCGCTCGACGCTCCTGCTGAACTACCTGCGCGGAATCATGGGCAACTCCGCTGACCGTCTGGCCAGCGCGCAGGACATCGCCAACGTGTTCGCCAGCGACGGCATCACTCAATGCCTGGTCGGCAAGATGCCCTACAACTCGGCCAAGAAAGGCCAGTCCTACAGCGCAACCAGCGTTTGGGGTGACACCTACATCTGGGTTGGCCTGGTCTTGGGCGGCGATCCGCAGGCTGGTGGCGCTGGCCGCACGCCGGTCTGGAACAAGGAAGGCGGCTTGTTCGTTGCGGAAACCTACCGTGACGAATCCCGCCGCTCCGATGTGGCCCGCGTGCGCGGCCACTTCACCGCGAAAATTGTGGATGCGACCGCCGGTCAACTGATTACCACGTCGTATTCGTAAGTTTGGGATGGGGCGGAAGTCCCTTCCAATCTAGGCCAGCCATGCGCCCGTCCCGCTGGCTGGCCTTTTTGCTAACTTGAAACATGGCAACGCTCGCAGAAGTAATGGCCGACGACTTAGAGGCATTGGAGACAGCCAATGACTTCGGGACGGTTTCGTCTATTACATTCAACAGCACCAGCTACGCGGCAACCGTCTCGCCATTCACTCGGACAAAGAAGATGGAAGATGCCGGGTATTTGCAGCAGGCCGACATTGAGGTTGTCGTGAGGCGCGAGTTATTCGGCACATTGCCGGTAGAGAATCAGACGATAACCGTGGACAGCGAGACATTCCGAATCGTGGAACTAATCAAGGACGGAGTGGCGCTGACGCTGCGGTGCAACCGGGTGAACTGATGCAACCGACCATCACCATAGATGCTAGCAAATGGAACGCGCAGGTATTGGCGTTGTCCGTTGCGCTTGGCAAGGACGGGCCGGAAGTGATGAAGGACGAAGCCCGCCTTTTGATCAAGCAAGTGATTGGATTCACGCCGCCGCGCAATAAGAAGCATGGAGAGAATGCGATTGAGCGCGACATCAATCGTGCGGTCAAGCCGTTGAATGACGCCTATTTTGAAAGCGATGCATTGAAGGAACTGGCGCGGACAAAGACGCCAGACCAGATGCAGGCCATTCTTCGCGGCATGAAAGGATGGGAAAGATGGGAAGTGAAGCCATTTGAAAAGCGGTTGCACAACTCCAAGAAAGACCGGCGCGGGCGCGTGCAAGGCCGTTGGCGCGTGTTTGCCCATGCGGCGGATGAAGTCCTTGCCTACATCGCCAAGATCAAAGGCCATGCCGGTCGTTTGCGGGCCGGGTGGTTGCCGTCATATCGGATGCTGGGCGGGAAACTCCCGGCATGGGTGGCGCGTCACGCCAGCGGCGCGCGTGGTTATGGCACCATGAGCCTTAACCCGCAAAAGCCCGTTATCACCATCGAAAACCACGCTCTAGGCGTGCGGGAAGTGGAGGCAAAGGTGAGGCAGGCATTGCGCGCGCGCATAAGCGCGATGGCACGCCGCGTGAAGCTCATTCTATCCGGTTATTTGGCTGACATGGCCCGTGGAATCCGCGCCCAATCACGCGCGCGGCGGACAGCCGGAAGCGATGTCGCCAACTGATTTATGCCCGCGCCAGACCTCACAACCTTGCTCGATTTTGAAACGCAGATTGAAACTGCGATCAAGACGGCTTTGGGTGCGGCCAGCGTGACAGCTTACCGCCAGCGCGACACGGATAACAAGGCCGCGCCGGTCGTGACTGTTCAGTTCACGCAAGGCGAATCACTTGGAAACCTGTTCTCTCATAGCGGGGTATGGCGCGAGGACAGGTTCAACGGAGAGGTTGAGTTGCGCATCCTGACGCGGCGCGGCGCAAGCTCTGACAGTCATCCTTCATATCGCGCGAAAGTGCGGACGCTCATGTCTAACTGGCAGGGCACAATCAATGCGGCGCTAACTTACCTGATACTTCTCGACTGCAAGACGGCTGGCGCAACGCCTGAGATTGAAGCCGACGAAGATCACGATTATAGCACGCTTCGTTACTCAACACCGTTCGCCATCCGGCACAACGCATGGCCAGTTTAACCGCAACAACCAACCAACAAACCTATGGCAGCAATCCACAATGACGGCACAGTCCAATACGGCAGCGTCGTTCTAACCATCCCGACGGCTGGCGTTACTTACATCGCCAACCAATGCGAAGTGACGCGCCCGACGAAAATCATTCAGCGGCTCAACGAGCTTGGCGAACCCTCCGGCTGGGTGTCTGTGTCTGACTTCGCAACCGGCACGGCAACCCTTCAACTGGCGAGCGGCTCGACGGTGTATCCGCAGCTGGGCGACACGTTCACCCATACATTCGACTCCGAGATCGGCAGCGAATCATGGAACGTGACACAGACCGGCCAGCCGTTGACGGCGGAAGGTCAGAAATTCATCACCATCACCTTCAACAAGAAATACAACTAACCCATGAAAGCAGGAGACAAATACCTTCATCCTACGCATGGCGTAGTCACCATCGTTGACGGCAAGGAGGTTGAACCTGGTGTTGTGCTGGTTCGCCTTGCCAATGGCACCGAGCCGGGCGTTTCTGTGGCGATGTTGAAACCGATTCCACCAGCCGACAAGTGAACACATGGACGCGCTCCTTGCGAGCATCCCCGGTTATCGTGAGGCCGTAGAACGCGAGAATGCAGCGCGTGAGACGGCGTTTCTCGACGTGCCAGTGGATATCGCCGGGGTTGACTGTGTTCAGCTAACCCCGGCGCGGCTGATACTGCTTCACGGCATCGAATCCCCGTTTATCTGCGGCGGCATGGTATCGCCTGCGGCGGTGGCGGCGTTCCTGTGGATAGTCAGCGTTGACTTCAAGCCGGGCGACACTGCGGCGCGTGACGCATTTGTTAAGCGCATCCGTAAGACAGATGCTAAGGCAGCCATTGACGGCATACGAAAGTATCTCGATGACGCCTTGATGGACGCGCCCACGAACGAAGATGGGGCGCATGGTGCGCCGGTTGTGTCGTTCACGGCGTCGGTTGTCCATGCGCTGGCAAAGCTGTATCATTGGAGCGAGCGCGACATCCTTAACATTCCGCTGGCACGCATATGGCAGTATCTACGACTGGCGCGGCGCGATGCCGACCCGAAGGCAATCTTTGTGAATCCGTCCGGGCGTATCATAGGCGATTGGCTGGCGGAACAGAATCAGTCGCGGGAAAGAAACTGACATGGCCTTGAACGAATCCATATTGGTGCGGCTGGGACTGGACAACACGGCGTTCAACCGTGGTTTGATGGCATCACAGCAGGCAGGTGGCCGATTTGCCAGCCACTTGAAAAGCATCTTTGGCCTGACTGTAGGCGTTGGCATCTTTGGGAGCCTTACCAAGCGGGCGCTGGAACTTGGAGACAGTCTTAAAGGCTTGTCAGATTCGACCGGGCTTTCCGCCGAGACGTTGCAGACAATGCAGGTGGCAGTTCAACGATCTGGCGGCACGATGGAACAGGCCGACACGACGCTAAAGAAGTTCGCCATTACGCTTGGCAATGCGCGTGCGCAGGGCGGTGAGGCTGAAAAGACATTCCAAGACTTAGGCGTGGCCATTACAGACGCCACCGGCAAGGCGCGCTCAAACGATGAAGTATTGAAAGACGTTTCCGATGCTTTGGCAAAGATTAATGACCCTGCTGTTCTTGCGTCTTATTCCATCAAGCTGTTTGGAAGATCCGGCGTTGAGATGGGGGTTGCCTTGTCTCAAGGCAGCAAGGCGGTTGCCGATCTTCGTGCGGAACTGGAAAAGACTGGCCAGATACTTTCGACGCAGACAATCCGAGATCTTGAACGCTTTGACGAAATCTTGGACAACGTAAAGGACAAGGCAGAGAAGGGATTTTCAAGGTTTCTTGGCAACTGGCTTTTGAACGTCAAGGTTTTGTCTCAATCGCTTGGCGACATAGACTTCTGGAAAGGCCTCACAGACAACGAAGCAAATAACAGATGGAAAGAACGCATTGACGCGACAATATTTGGACAGGCGCGGCTCAATGAAAAGGAAAGGGAATCACTAGCTTTAGCAAAGGAAAAGGCTGCGGCCATGAAAGACCAAGAGCGATTGCTTGAGGCTATGGCTAAGGCGGAAGATAAGAGGCGCAATGCCGCATCAGCATTTGTTGACGCCGTGCTTGCGCGAGGAAAGGCCAAGCGAGATGCCGTGCTTTTTAGCAGCCTTGAAGAATTGGCCGGGGCGGATGTCAGCCGTGGTGCAACGCGGCAATTGTTTGCCCAGCGCCGAGAAGCTCAATTCCAGTTGCGCGGACGTGACCGGGTGATGCAGTTGCGTGACATGGGGTTAATTGACCAAGCCGAGACACTACAGAACACGCTCAATTTCCGGGCGCGCAACCTCACGCTGGCAATAGATGAAGTACGCAACCCATTGAAGAAATTTGACGACCAGATAGCGGCACTAAGACGAATCGTTGACATCAGCGAGCAACAACTTGCCGAGTTGAAATCCGCCAAAACATATCCACCGGAGGGCGCGGAATGACACACTACGATGGCAGCCTTTCGACGGCGACAACCCACGGCCCGCGCCGCTGGTTTATCCCGTTTTCAGACAATCAGAAATGGTTTTTTGAACAGGACTACATGCAGCTTCGGGAATCGTTTGACCCGTTGCTGCTTGATACTCTCTTTGTTCCGTCATCCAGCGGCACTAGCGGCGATGTCAGGCGCGAGTTTTACCTTGTGGCCGAGTCGTCCCCGGAAGATGTGGGCGGCGGAGTAGTTCAATGGACGCGAACTTATGCGGCCATACCTGAACCGCGAATGGAGTTTGAAAGCTACGCGCACACGTTTCCTGGATTGGAGACAGGTTCGCTTGGGCCGCTGCGATATATCAGCGGAACGCCGACTAACTCCGCAAGCGTCACAACAATAACGACCACAGTTGCCCACGGCATAAGCGTTGGCGACTCGGTAATCATCCGCTACACAAACCAGCAACCTGACGGAACGCAGATTGGCAGGCAGAGACTGTTCACGGCATTGACCGGGACAACAGGTTCAACGCTCAAGGTGTCTATCATCATTGACACCAACATTGTGCTATGGCTGACGGCGCAGAAAGCCGACATGGGCCGGGATGCGTTCACCGAGGAAACAACCTCATGGATTGCCTACGATTACTTTCTACCGGGAGTCAGTCAGGGCATAACTACGTTTGCGGACATCCCCATCATCAACTCACCTGTGATTGTTGACAGCAACGGCACGCGCACAGACACTTACGCGGCCACGACTGCGCCGACAAAAACGGAGTATCTTGCGGACGTGAAAAACAAGACTCCGCATGTGGCGCATGATTCGTCGTTGCGCCGATGGATGGGCAACATCTACGAACGGCAAACCAGATACATCATCCCGAAGTGATTAAGGAACTGCAAAAGGTGTTGGAAGAAGTGCGGCCAGGAGCACCGCGCAAGGCGTCGCATGTCCGCATTATCGCACGGGCGGCGCGTTCCATCTGGAACATGACGACCGGGCCGGGCCTTCGCATCAAGAAAACCAACGGCAGGATTCACATTGAACTGGCATGAAGCCGACGCTAGCACAAGAGCTTGCCGGGAAGTATTCGGCGCGCGAGGCAGCCGTCATCAGGCGTGCGGCTAGGCGGTGTCTGGCGTGGTGGAAAGCGGAAACCGGGCCGGGCGTCACGCTTACCAAGAGTGACGCAAAGTTCCACATTGAAGGCGGAGGTCAACATCCCGCGCCTCGCATAGAAGGCGCATGGGTAGCTGTTATCAATCCGAGAATAAACGCCGACGTTTCATTGGGCGTGATTCCTGCCGGAAGTTACCGCGCTTGGTATGACGGCGGCGCGTTCCAATACCGTGCGCTTACTTACTCGAATGACTTCACAGCGGCAACAAGCGGATGCGGCGTGTTTCTAGGCGGCGGCGCATCGTTCCTGATTACTCCGATAACAAGGGACACTCCTCTTGAAGCGCAGGACGCTGCAATTTCATGGATGGCAGCCGAGGATTTGCTTGGCAACAATGTTGTGTCTCATACCGGCGGAGCGATACTTGCAAGCATGGTTGACACAGCTACTGCTGACAATAAATGGGTGAACGCCGACAGTGACACAACCGCAGTCCCGTTTTACCGAGCATTGCCGCCTCCAAGGTATGGCATCATCCGTGACGACGTGGCGGCTGTTTATCTTCCAAACACGACGGCGGCATCTTATGGCGGCGCAAGCTGGGTTTCTTATCCAATGCCCGCCTTGTCTCCGACGGTATGGCTTTACGGAGAAACAGGCTTTGATTACTTGATGAGGTGGAATATCACGGCCTATATTCCCGGCAAGAGCGCGTCCGGTGATTCGGACACGTTCGCAACCTATGTTGAACGGTCTGGCTTAGGCGGCACGTTGATAACGCCTGACTGGACTGGGACACCTTTCGAGATGCACACAAAGACGGCATCAATAGACGTCTGGCACAGCGGCGCTGGAGTTGACGTTCCATACCCGATCACAGCAATAAACATTCGATATGCGCCGAATGCGGCAACCCATACACTGGCTTATGTTCAAATCAGCTTGGAACACAGGCGCACGCGGAGAACTCCATGACCTATGGCAACAAACCTTTTCTTTAATCTCGCCGCAACCTCACCATCCGCCGCCCTTGTCCGTGGCGTGGCAAGCAACGCGCCAGTCGGCAACAAGCCTGAATTTGTTCTAGGCGACAATCGTGATTTCAACGTCTATCTCACGGATGGCGCTGGCAACTATGATTCGTCAAGCGGCGCGGGTGGTTATACGTTGAAGCTGGCCATCGGCAACCCTGGAGCAACTCCAACGGGTGGCACTTATCGGATTGGTGTTTCGAGCGCGACAAGCGGGACGCTGACCAGCGGCAAGATTTACTACATACAGGATTACAACTCTGGCGATGACTTTTCCAATCTTTCGGCAACCAATGCCACCGGCAACATCTTCACCGCCAGCGGAACCACGCCGACAACTTGGACAAATGGTTCAACCCTTTGGGAAATCACCACGTCACTGGCCTATAACGCCAGCGCCAGCGACATTCAGACAGCCATCAATGCAACGGCCGCACATGCGAGCGCGGTAAGTGTGGCGGGGACATTCCCTAACTTCCGCGTGGCATGGTCTGCCAATGGCAACAAGAGCGCATTGACAGCGGTTTCAACGGCGCTGTCGCCTACAAGCTCGGTAATAGTCTCGACGGAGCAGGGCGGCACAACTGACCTGCCGGAGATTCAGACCATTCACATTCAGCGCGCCCCGGCGGCTTACCAATACACATGGGGCACGATCACGAACGGATGGAACGCGAGACTTAACACCAACACTTACGCATTCCGTGAGTTGCTTGGCACCAACACGACGGCCAACACAACCCTTGAACTGGAAGTAACCGACAGCGGCGGCAACCGATACACGCATGTTCAAGTTCCGGTAGTTATCAGGCACGAAGTCATTGACGAATCGGCGCTTACCTCAACAACACTTGACAACGCCATTTCCAGCACGGACGCACAGAACCAATACGTTCAAAACCGCAGCAGCATCACGGGGCTGACGGGCGGCGGCGCAACCAACCTTGACGGCATAGCTACCGTATCGGCAACCGTTGGATGGTTGGTGGTTGTCAAGCTGTCTGATACAACGTGGTCTAAGTATCGTCTTGTCACTGGCACCGATGCGGAAAGCTCGCCAAACGTAATCAGGCCGGATGATTACGCGGCCACTACAAACGAAAAGGTCTGGAAGCTTCAAACGCTTTCCACGGCTGGCATGTTCACGACGGAGACAATCTCGGCATTCAGCAGCGCCGGGAATGACAACGTGACGCTGGCCACGAACGGTTTGCATCATGTCGCGTTTGCGACGGCCAACGCCGGGGCTGGTGCATACACGCGAACGCTTTCACTGGTTAATACCAATGCCACGACTGGCGACGTGATCGATCTGCGGATTGACTTCGCGGCGTCAACCAATCCGACGGTCGAAGTCAGGAACGCAACCAGCGGCGGCACGCTTCTTACAACGATTGTTGGCGATGGTTCAACTGGAACAGTCCATGCATTCTACCAATACACAGGCAGCGCGTGGGCGGAAGTAGGCGGCTATTGGGTATAACAACTGAAAGACTATGAGCACACTTACACGGAACGCGAAGAAGTCAGAACTTGCGAGTTACCTTCCGCTTGCTGGCGGGACGATGACAGGCCAGTTGAATTTCAGCGGCACGAACCATGCCGGTGTGAAGTTGATTTCACTTACGACGGCGCAACGCGATGCGCTGACGCCTGCTGATGGAATGGTTATTTACAACAGCACGACGAACGCTATTAACGGCTACGTGTCTGGTTCATGGCAGGTGCTTGCAACAGGAGCAGCAGGAAGCTTTGTTGCAAAGACTGGTGATACTATGAGCGGTCAACTAATAGTGACTACGTCTGGAGTTGGAGCGTTTAATGCAAACTCAAACTTCTATGCTGCGGCGTTTAATGTTACCGATAGTACAAATCCAGCGGTTGGAATCTCTCATAATACAAGCTCACCGTCCACTGTTAAGACAGTCTTGAATCTTAGGCACATGGCGTCTTCCGGTGAAGGTGCGGCAGGAATCGGTGCTGCGATAAACTTCCATCTCTCAAACTCATCAACAAGCGTTGACTCTGGAAAGATTTCATCTTTTCTTACAGACGTAACTAACGGCGCTGAATACGGAGCCATCTCGTTTGAAACGATTGTTGCAGGCACGCTTGCTGAACGTGCAAGGATTGATTCAACAGGCAATATTCTCATTGGCACCACATCAACACCAGCA
>Ga0073934_10006989_pt1 | contig 16032 bp, 11 predicted proteins | sample LarsenN4metaG_FD_76834 | JGI IMG/M metagenome (GOLD analysis project Ga0073934, IMG submission 76834) | Hot spring sediment bacterial and archeal communities from British Columbia, Canada, to study Microbial Dark Matter (Phase II) - Larsen... ...
AGTACCTTACTAGTGCAGGCTGGTTTTTGACTTAATTTTGACTGCATAGTTATCGTTGCCATGCTGCACTAGTAATATTTTAACCTCTGCACCCTTAGCATTGCCAGAAATTACAGGTCGTAAATTCGACATTCATCCGCTTCTGGATGTTCTTGACAATAATTTTCCAGGTAGGTTCGAGTTTTAGTCGAGTGTAGGCGGTGAGATTTTTCCGCTTGTAACTCTTCAACAATATCCCAAGCCACAGCACAAGCACTAGAGTTACTGCCATTTAGATCACAAGCTTCCCGTGCTTCTGCGATCGCTTCGACAATAGCTTGTTCAAGAGTTTTGGCCAAATTTTGTTCAGAAAGAGTATTAACCATAATGTTTCAGCTGATTGTGCTGAGTATAAACAACAGACACCTTTACTTTAAAAAGGCTGATATCAACATACAGTGGGATAAACCGTAATTTCTGTATACAAATTACCAGGTATGTAAGTTTTGTTTAAAGGAAAGGGAGAATTAGTTTTAGTAAAGTAAAAACGAACACAGATGAACACCGATCCATCCTGCGAACTCCACATTAACCCAAGCGACGAAAACTCAAAGTCAACCTTTTAACTAAAGACCAGGGTAGAGAAAACAAGATTCGCCCACAACCTAGCCAACGTATCCAAACAGAAGCAGAAGTACTGTGGCGTTGCAAGATTGTCAAATTTTCCCGAATTCTCACTCTCCAAGGATGATGATCTCCGACGCCTTCCATCCCTACTACAGCAACATAATTTCCCTTCAGTAGCTTATAATTCCTAGATCAAAACTAGAAAGTTCTGGCTGCAAACAGGAAATTTTTTACTTCAAACGAGAAATGTCACACTTAAAACAGGAATTTTTTTTACTTCAAACAAGAAGCTTTTCACTTGAAACAGAAAATTTCTTATTTGAAATGAGAAGCGCCACGTTTGAAACTGGAAACTTTTCATTTGAAATAAGAAATGCCACGTTCGCAGTATAGATGAGATGATTAACGAACACCGATGCACACAGATGAACACAGATGGGTTATCGGTGTGCATCTGTGTTCATCTGTGTTTGATTTTCAAAACAATCATTCACGCTGTCAATCAGAAATGGTAACTTGGCTTTGATAGTTGCGATCGCCTGCATTACTGCTTCTCTATCTGTCTGGGAAATATTGGAACTGATGCGATTAGCTGTTATATATATTACTCCTTGGGAGACTAAATTCAGTGTTCCCAAAATGAGACAAGCGATCGCACTGGCTGGGTAAAAAACCTCACCCCATCCCCTCTCCACGAGCTCGGAGAGGGGTGCCGAAGGCGGGGTGAGGTTCATTAGTAACGCACCCTACCAGATGAAAGGAGAGGGGTGCCGAAGGCGGGGTGAGGTTAAAATGCAGGACAAGCAGCATTTGCTTGAGAACTAAGTTCAGGTGTGCTAGTAGTTGTGGGGTCGTAAGCTGTCAGGACTACTTCGCCTTTATTGTTAAATACCCATCCTTGGGCTGGGATAACAGATTTGTCATTAGTATGAGTTACTGATTGGTTGGTTGTTGCAGCTTGGGAATTACTACTGCTGGTTGCAGCAGGATTTACTAAATCGACGCGCACATTATCACTGCTGAAATTGTCATTGGGACTAGAGGGTAAACCACCGCGTCCAGTGACTATAAACTCGCTACCACTGCCTTTTTGACAGGGATTTTGGGCGATTTGATCACTTGCATCTGCAAGATTTTCTGGTAATTCCCCTAATCCTTGACTGGGATCAACATCTGCGGTGTCGATTTGGACTGTACCACCAAACTCAGGACTTGCACCTGTGGCTGTGATGTCACTTTCTGGGGTCGGTTGATCTCGAAACTGAGTACCAAAAATGGCGTCAGCCGTGATCAATACTCTACCACCAAAGCTTTCTTGAGAATTGGCGCTGATGTCGCTATTTTCGAGAGCAACTAAGTTACCAGTATCAATAGTTATATTTCCACCTGTGGCTGTGCCTGTGGCGTTAGTAGTGATATTACTGTTGCGGCGCAAGATTAAATCACGGGAATTGAGGAAGATGTTACCTTGACCACCTTGTGTCTGGGCGCTAATGAAGGCTCCGTTATCTAGTCGAATATCCTTAGTAGTTGTGATGTCTATGTTACCTGCTTGGCGATTCTCAATGTCACTGTTGGTATTGAGTTGAGCAGCATCGAGCAAAAAGGAATTAGCATTAATTTTGATACTACCAGCATTTCCCTGACCAGAAGTGCTAGCAATTATTCTGGCATCATCACTGACAAAAAGTGATCCTGTGGTGATCTCAATGTTGCCAGCATCGCCTATCGCCCCAGTTTCTACACTGCTAAAAATACCACTGGGAGTACCATTTTCACTGATTCCGGAAATGTTAGTTGTATTAGTGATATTTAACTTCACATTTCCGGCTTTACCAATACCACCCGGATTCGTACCATCTCCGCCCCGGATAAAGGTATTCAGTTCCCCCCCATTGGTTAAAAAGAGTGAGTTGGCAGTAATGCTAATATCTCCGCCATTGCCCTCACCCCCAGATTCTACATTGCTGAAAGCTGCACTGGGCGAACCTTCGTTATTTGTGCCATCAAAAGAGACGGTATCGCTGGCGTTAATCGTGATGCTACCCCCATTTCCCTGTCCATTGGTGCTGGAAAGGAGTTGTCCCGCATTAGTTACAAACAGCGACCCTGTGGTAATCTCAATGTTGCCAGCATCACCCCTTGCTCCATTGAGAACAGCGCTGTTGATACCAGTAAAAGTACTGTTGTCATATACTCCAGCAATTTGAATGTTATCAGTGGCATTAATCGTGACGTTTCCTGCATTACCTTCTCCAGCAGTGTCAGTAAACAAACTAGCACCATTAGTTAGGGAGAGCGATCGCGCGTTGATCTTAATATCACCACCTTGGCCAGTACCAAAATAATCAACTCCCAACAAATTTGATTCACCAAAAACAGATGTGCTGACTGATGTTCCAACACCATCAAAGGAGACAGTTGCATTAGGAGCGTCAATGATGATATCACCTGCATTCCCAGAGGAAAAAGTAGAAGCTAGCAAAGATGATTCGCTACCTAGTGAGACAGAATTAGCAGCGTTAATCTGGATAGTTCCCGCATTTCCTTGCCCAGATGTAGAGGTATTGATTCCAGCACGGTTAGATAAAGAAAGCGATGGTGTATTGATAATTATATTGCCTGCCTTTCCAGAGGACGAGGTATTGGCTGAAAGGACTGAGTTACTACCGTTTAACGAGACAGACTCAGAAGCGTTAATCTCAATATTGCCTCCATTTCCTTGTCCAAGGGTGGAAGTAAGGAGGGCAAAATTTGATAAAGAGAGCGATCGCGTGTTGATGGTAATATTACCAGCGTTTCCTGTAGCTAAATCTGCTACAAGACTGACAATTCCGCTATTAAATCCTTCTAATCCCTGCAATGATACTCTGTCTGTAGCTGTGATTGTTACATTGCCGGCATTTCCTTGTCCAAAAGCACCAGAACCAATTACAAAACGACCAGTACCTTCCAAGATACTGGTGTTGATCGCTATATCTCCCGCTTTTCCTACCAATGGAACATTGATGATGGAGATACTGGAGTTAGAATCTCCCTCAATTCTGACCCTATCTGTAGCATTAATGACAATATCACCAGCCTGAGCATCAGAATTAGCATCTGATGGAATTCCGGCAAATAGTCCGCTTCCAGTAAAAATGTCTAAATTTCGCGCATTAACTGCAATACTACCTCCTTGTCCGATGACACTGACGTTAGCTTGATTACTGAGTGTGACATTACTTCTAGCCACGTTATTGGGAAAAGTCAAACTACCATCAGGATTAAACCCAACTGTTCCAGCTTCTGCTAATCCTCCTAACTCAATTCGTCCTTCTGGTGCTGCTAATAGCCCACCGTTTAGGCTAACGTCACCACCTATCAAACTCAGAGATTGCCCAGACTGCACTTCCAGGCTGCTGTTACTGGTAATATTGCCAGGATTATCCCGAAATCTTAAACCTATGGGAATATTAATAGTTAACTGGGGAACTGGTTGCAGGTTGCTGGCACTGAATTCAAAGTTGTCAAATAATACACTATCGGCCGTACTGCCAAAAAATGAGCCACCACGTAAATCCAGACTTGCATTAGGCCCAAAAAAAACCCCTTTGGGGTTGAGTAAAAACAGATTTGCATTACCTAAGACACCAAGCCTACCGAGAATGTTAGAAGGATTATTGCCTGTAACTCTGGTAAGAATATTAGTGATATTAGCCGGATTAGAAAAATAGGCTCCTCTACCTGCATCAATATTAAATTCTTGAAAGCTGTGAAATAAATTTGACCCACGAATCGCACCTCCCGAGACGCGATCGCTTTGTAAACCATTAATCACATCTGGGTTGACAGTTGAACTTTCCGCACCCAGACTGTTATCTGGTATGATTTGTGCTGTTGCAGTAGTGATAGACGCAAAGTTGCTAATCGTGTATAAGGACAAGGTAGTGAGAGGGAGTAGGTAACGAAGCAATTTCATCACTAGTGCCTCAAGAGATTGTGGGGAAGAGGATGGTAATCTTTAAAATTTAATACATATGAGATTCAGATGAGATAAATGGCAATCTAACTTATCACAACTAAAGAGCGAGGTTCTTTTTTTTACGCGATCGCTCTCCAATCTCCAAGTCTCTCACTTCAAACAGAAAATTTCTCACTTCAAACAGCAAAATTTAAACTTTGAACTCGAAACACCAAGGTAATAATTACACTTATGCAATTATTTATAGCGGTTCTCAGTTTCGCTACCTACAAAACCTCACCCCGCCCTATCGGGCACCCCTCTCCTTAGCAAGGAGAGGGGCTGGGGGTGAGGTTTTTCGGGGTTTAGGGTGATTCAATCATTTGTGTGTACATGGTATCCTTAGCAAGGAGAGGGGCTGGGGGTGAGGTAAAAGTGTACACACCTATAAAACTATTGCGTTAAAGCAGACTGCAACAACTGCCGCAGAGACTGAGCCTGTATATGATTGGGAAAGATAGTTAAAAAATCATCCAAGTCACGGATTGCTTCCTGGATATGCTGCAAACTTGCACTCTGAGAAAGAGCATATCTATATAACTGCTCTGCTGTGGGAGCATAATCAACAGCCAGATAGTAAAGAGCCAAATTAAAAGTATTGTGCCAATCTTGAAAGTTTTCTTTATAACGCTCTTTAGCAAATTTAACAGCACCAGCAAAATCAGACCGTGCTTTTTTTGGTTGCTTCAGAGTTTGGTAGGCTAAAGCTCGAACATACAAACACCAATCATTATTAGGTTCCAACTCTATAGCCCTGTTAAAATCTGCAAGAGCAGCATTGTATCGTTTCAGCATCAAGTAAACTTCACCGCGAGTCATTAGCGCCCAGGCATAATTAGGGTTAAATTCAATAGCACAGTCAAAATCTTTGAGCGCTTGTTTGTAGCGCTGCATCAACCGATAAGTTTCACCCCGCCCAGCTAACGCCCAAGCATTACCGGGATTAAGTTTAATAGCACGGTCAAAGTCTTTAAGTGCTTGTTTGTAACACTGCATTAATTGATAAGTTTGACCTCGACTTGCCAACACCCAATCTAAATTAGAGTTAATTTTAATCGCACGGTTAAAATCTTTGAGCGCTTCTTCGTAGCGCTGCATTAATTGATAAGTTTGACCCCGACTTGCCAGCGCCCAGTCAAAGTTAGGATTAAGTGCGATCGCACGGTTAAAATCTTTGAGCGCTTCTTCGTATTTCTGCATTAAACGGTAAGTTTCACCCCGAATTGCCAGCGCCTCAGTAAAATTAGGGTCAAGTTCAATCACACGGTCAAAATCCTTTAGCGCATCCTCGTAGCGTAGCAGGAATTGATAAATTTGACCCCGACGCGCCAGCGTAGAAATATGATTAGGATTAATCTTAAGAGTGCGGTCAAACTCTTTGAGAGCTTTCTTATAATTATTAGTAACAAGCATTCCTGCTTTGCAACTTGAATATATTTTTTCACTACATTTGTCTAATGTATTTGCTGCATACGCATAAGCTATCTGTGTATATCTGTGTGCATCCGTGTGCATCGGTGTTCGATTTCTAAAATAAATTTTTTGCTCATAGCCCTAACTCCCATCAAACCTAACTTTAATTTTAGTTAAGAATAATTGTAGCCAAGAGTAAATCAAACTACTACCAAAGTAATAGAAAAAATACTACACTTGACAGTCCCAAAAAACTTGTATCTAAAAGATATGATGTAAATATAGAGCCTTATGGGGGAAAGTAAATATGGTGAAACAGTTGAAATCTGCTCTCCATGAAGAACCCCGTAATCAGCGTACTTGTGTTATTCCTTTAAAGCAAGAGAATTCCTTTTTAGAATGGTTGCGAGATAGTGGTCGATTAATACCACGAGGCGAAGAGGAATATTATGCTTACGATGAAGAGGAAGAAGAAGAAATAGCTGAGATCGTGGGTCACGATACCTATAATTTTGAAGAAGAGACAATAGAGGAACTAGAGGATTAATATCGTGTCTGCTGAAACACTTATGTTACGCGTCGGGGTTGGTAATAGGTAATGGGTAATCGGTAATTGGTTTAAAACAATCTTCCCTACCAATTACCAACGACAAAACACGATATCGTAAGCAATTAACCGGATTTGATAAAGTTCTCTAAATACAAACAAAAAATGCTGGTAACAGAAACTTAAATCTATTGCCAGCTAATTTTTGCTTTTATCTTGACACAAACAATTAAACCAGTTTCAGTTCTGGATATTGTGCCAACACATCTTCACTAGTGAGGACATCGTTTTCTGCTTGCGGAGTCCACAGTACCTCAAAGGCTAACAACTGTTCACCAGGGATGCTGCCGATTTGACGTAAGGCTTGACGCAAATCATCGGCGTTGTTAATTTGTGGTATTTCAAATTTACCCAGAGTAGCTGCCAAGAGAGTCACAATAATGTATTCTCCAGGGCCTTCGGTGATTAGGCGAGTTGGGTTATCGAGTTGCTCAGCAGATGGTAAAGCCTGTTTGCGAGTTGCTTCTTTGAGCTGGTTGTTGACGTTAGACAAAGTTTCTTCGCTGAACTTGCTACGTTCTGCCAATACTAGACGATTAAATGTTGATTCTGCTGCATTTAAGCGCGCTTGTTGAGTACCACCACCTGCATATACCCAGTATTCTGGATGGCGGAGTAAAGCGAGGCTAGCTTCTTGCAATACTTCAACTCTACCCTCAGGAGAATTAGTATCAGCAGTTTCGGCTATGTAGTTAAGTTCTTGTTGCAACTCACGGGCGTTAGCTAATAAACCCACCTGTAGGCGGCTAATGGAAACTGTAGGGTTGCTGCTGTAGCCAACTTCATCACCACCACTAGCAGCACGGCGGAAAGACTGGACTAAAAAGCCAGCAATTGCCAAAAAAATCAACAGGCCAAATAATCCACCACCAAAACCAAACACCGGCACTACAAAAGGAAATCCAAATCCACCACCTGGGTAAACTGGGTAAGGAGCAGGATAGTATCCACCACCGGGAGGTGCATAAGTCCGGGGGGATGAGTAGCCACGACCACTGCTGGGCATTCGGAAAGAACCACCACCAATTCGACCTCCACTGGCTGCTAATGCTCCATCAGCATGACTCAATGCCAACGTGAACACCAAAAATAGGACGAACAGCGGTTTTAAAAGCCGTTTGAAGGCTTGTTGTAGTTTTTTATGCATAACACAGTCACTTGAAAAACGATATTGATTATATTTGTCCAAAAAGGTGGGATTTTTTCATGCTTGGTTGGTGACGCTAGCTTATACCCTACAGAGAGTGTGAAAGTGAAAGTAGCTCTCATCACAAGCTACATATTAAATTTATCGTTTCTTATCCTGTGTCCGCAGCTATCCTCTACGCTAATTCGGTCGCAATAACCGTACATCTTTGGAGATGGGGAGATGGGGGGCTAGGGGTCCCCACTTTGTGGGGTGGTGGGGTGATGGGGAGTAGAGGAATAACAACTAACTACTAACCACTGTAGAGACGTGCCATGGCACGTCTCTACAACAACCAACAACCAACAACCAACAACTAACCATCAACCACTAACCAAGACAATTGACGATTCGGCATTTTGGCAGAACATTTTGATGGTATTTAGTTATTCTACTGAATACATCTATACCGAGTACATCATTACACTATTTCTTTGCGATTATGCAGCTAGGGATATAGCGATCGCAACTATAAACCCCAGCCCTACAAATTCTCCTAAGCATACTTAAGAGTTAAATCATAAAGTGAATATCAAATCTGGGGAGTGTGTTAAAAATGTGTAATGCACTGTTGAATTGACTGTGTTACAGCACTTAAGATTAAATTTCTGATGGAACATATTTCATCAAGGGTGGCGACGGTTGGAGAACAAACTGTATCTCCAAATATTCTTGTCGTATGCCGCACTTTTCTACCCAAGGAAGGCGGAATTGAGGAATATATATATAATCGCTGTTTGCAAGACACGGAAAGAGTTATTGTTCTGACCGCTAGTTGTGCAGGAGATAAAGCCTTTGATAAGTCACAACTATTTCCTGTTTATCGTTGGCAAACTCCCAAATCTTGGGGTCATAGTTGGAGTCAAAATATCCTCCAACCATTTCTAAATACGGTTTGGTCAGCTATCTTAGCAATAAAACTTTATTTTCGCTATCATTACCGCTACATTGAATGGGGTCACGGTTATGGTTTTATTTCACTGTTATTTTTAAGCTATCTTTTACCTATTCGATTTTTTATCTACCTGCACGGGGATGATATTTTATGTGCTTTACGTAATCCGATTATGCGATCGCTGTTTGCATTTACTTTGCAAAGAGCAGAAGGTATTGTTTGTAACAGCTGCTGGACCAGAGATTTACTGACTAGACATTTTGAAATCGATACCCCAACTCACGTCATCCATCCTGTAGTCAGAAGAAAAAAATTTGGCGTTGCAACTCCTACTGCAATTGATGATTTACGTATACGGGTACGCAATAGGCACAATATTCCAGAAAATGCAGTAGTCATTCTTTCAGTCGGCAGCCTACAAAAGTATAAAGGCTTTGACTTGGTCATAGATAATTTGCCACTACTGCTAACTTTAGGACTAGATGTTCACTATATTCTTTGTGGACGAGGCCCTTATGAGTCAAAACTACAATCTCAGGTGCAACGTCTGCGGTTGGATCGGTGGGTACATTTTGCTGGATATGTTGCTGATCGGGAATTGGCTGGTTACTATGCAGCTTGTGATATATTTGCTTTGCTGACTTTATTCGATTGCAAAGCTAACAGCCACTTAGGTTTTGGCATGGTCTACTTAGAAGCAGCATATTTTGGTAAGCCTGTAATCGCCTCAAATATTGGTTGTGTCGCAGATACAGTCCGTCAAAGGGAAAACGGCTTAATTGTCAATCCCTATTCTGGTTTGGAAATATTTCAAGCTTTTCGCCAACTCTGTGAAAATCAGCAACTACGCGAACAACTTGGCCGTAGAGGAAAAATATTAGCTAACAAAAGAAGCTTGCACCGATGGCTTTATATTCCTGAGTCTCGTTATTCCTGTTTGCTGACTTAAAGAGTTTGCATGAGTATCAGGTACGAGCTGCTAAAAGTCTCAAACGGCATTGGATTTTAGTGTTTACAGCTTGTACTTTTATTCTTTGGCATAAGTCAAGTTAAGTGAATTACATATAGCATAAGGATAATCGTTACTACTTCTTAATATTTTTAATGTAAATATCAGTAATATTACTGTGTTACTTGTATATTTATGCGTATACAAATGAAGAGAGATATACAGTAAGAGCGTTAGCCTGAAAACTAAGGAGGATAGATGTAACTAAGATTTTACACTTAGTTTATATCCCCTCCTTATTTCTACGTTAATGTAAAAAAATAATTAGACACAAATGTGTTGACGACCAGAACCTCGACTTTTGAAAAAGTTGGGGTTCTGGTCAAAAAATGTTTGTGACAGATAACCCACAAGCCCGGAGGGTTGTGACTCGGTTGTCAACCCAATACTTAATATTGCCTCTGAGGTTATTCACATACTACTTAAGTAATCATGGGCATAGAACAAAGTTTATATCATCAGATAGTGGAACGATAAAGAAGCGATCGCTAAAATTTGATGCAATATTCCCTTTCATCAATGATGACAATGGAAAATATTCGGATCTACTGTGCTGCCTATAAATCCTGAATTCAGGATTTCACTGCTAAGCAGTTAAGCATATAATAAGCAGTTAAGCATATAAAAAGTATTGTCCAGTGATATTAACGATATAAATACTTACTAAGTAATTTGTTTAACCTCAGTAATTATATTGTGTACAATCATGAATATTCGTAGTACTAGGTTGTATCTCCAAAGATTTCTTTTATATGTTGGCGTAGCGTGTGGAATATTGGGTGTAATAAACTCCGACACCGTATATTCCCAAACTAATTCTAGAATTTTTATACGAGTGACAGAACCCGCAGGTACTTATTTCAAAAGACGGGTTAACTGGTTTAGGCAGTCACCACAAATTACATCAAACTTACAAAGGTGTCGCGCTGAACTCAATGATGAATTTACGATCTCATCATACAGAAATCCAGTAGGTTTGCAACCGATTCGAGAGCGTAATAACAACTCTATTTATTTCGGTAACATCGAGTATCCTCAAGACTACTGGGAAGTAACTTTACAGAATGCCAGTGGTTGCCGAAATCAGGAAAATGCCAGTACTGGTCCCTGGTTTGTTTATAAAAATCATGTACAAATACTACAAGCTCCTCAGTAGTAAAGTGGGGTGATGGGGTGTGAGGAGTAGTAAACAACTACTAACCACTAACTACTAACAACCAACAATCAACCATCAACTACTTACGTGTATACCGGTGCTTCACCCCCACTGGAAAATACTCTGGATCGCCTGTTGGCGTTAATGTAATTTGTGGCGTTTGGTACTCTGGGGGAACGTAGTTAGCAAATTCAGTGTTGAGGCGCAAAAGTTGGGTGAGAATCGAACCTGCTACGATTTGCGTTCTTGCAACACTCGCTTCTTCTCCTGGTGCTAGTTCTACGATCACAGATAAATATCGATTCTTGTCTGCATCTTCTTTTACCTGCATGACAAATTTACCCGTCACCCAATCTCTAATTTCGGGCTGCTCTAATCCCACAGTCACATTTTCTGGGTAAATATTTGCACCAAAGTAGGAAACTGTAAAGTTAGAGCGTCCGAAAACGTAAACAAAAGGCAAAGGACGCACACCCCTACCACCATGGGCTTGCAATTCAGTTACTGGATCAAAATTATACTGTGCTAAAAACTTGAGCATGACATCGTAAGTAATTATGCCACCAGTATCCAAAATGTTGTAACGCACTAAGGGAATACCGTTATCTCCAGAAAACACTAATGCTCCTTCTTTGACTTCAAAAAACCGAGTGATTGGGTCATACTGTACAAGGGTAGGTAAACGGGATTCTCCAAACAAAGTCCGCGCTGCTTCTGGATTTGCTGCTAAAAAACGACGAATACACACACTTAAGGGTGTTTCGTTACCTAATACACCTGCATCTGCTGTGCCGTAGAGTGAGGCAGAATCATAGCAAAGATGTTGAAAACCAACCCTTTCTCCTACCAAACTGCGCCATTCCTCACTAAATACCTCTCCTGCCATCACCAATTTAACTCGATACTGCTGCCACTCGATTCCCCGAGCAATACCAGTATCAATCACATCTTTGAGAAAAGGTGGGTATCCCAATAGCACAACTTGATCAAAAGCAGTACCAAGTGCCTGTACTACCCGAAGAATTTCTTCCTTATTATTACCTGGGGTAATTACCGTAATTGGATAACCTTTACTAGCAAGATAGCGACAGCAGTTGGTAGTGTACATTCCACCTACCCAAGTTCCCAAAGTGAAACAAATCACAGCAAGGGTGCGTCTAGTGTCAGCAGCAAAACTATCGTGAAATATTTGTTCAAAGCGTGTGGCAATTTGCAATTCATCGGTGAAGAAACGGGGCCAAAATGTTGGTTTTCCCGTTGAACCTGAAGAAACAGCAATCATGTCACAGCTAGAGAGCTGTCCGTAGCGGCATAAGTTTGCTAATGGGTGACGCAATAAATAATTTTCTTTAGTAATCAATGGCAGAGTTTGGAAATCTGTAAAAGTTTGGATGGAATCAGGATTTATTGCTTGTTCTGCTAAGAAATTTTTATATGCAGGTACACTAGTAGCTACATCATGAAATAATGACAAAACCCTAGATTCGCCTTCAGTGTTGAGATGCTGTTGTATAAGTGTATCTAAAGGAGTATGTAAAAAATCTGCATATACGCTAGCTGCTCGTTGGCGTTGTGATTCAGTATTCATAGTATTTTGTTGGTTGGTGGTTGTTGTAGAGACGTGCCATGGCACGTCTGTGCAGTAGTTAGTCTTAGTGGTTGATTGTTAACCATCTCCTATGTCTCCCTTGTCCTGCTTCCAATACCCGATCCCTCCGTAATCACGGCTATCCTTGTTGTAGCTAATAATAAAACCCTTTACCAATTCTTCAGCACCATGCAAGTCTATTGCAGTAAACAACACGCCAATCATAGGAGTAACCGTTTTTGTACTCAGTGTGGTGAACCTTTGCCTATTCATCAAGGAGAAATTATTGCTAATCGTTATAAAATCATCAAGTTACTGGGACAAGGGGGTTTTGGACGCACTTATTTAGCGGAGGATAGAAAACAATCTGCTAAAACGTGTGTGCTGAAAGAATTTGCTCCGCAAGTAGAAGAAGAACAAGATTTAAAAAAAGCTAAAGAATTATTTGAGCGCGAAGCGAGTGTATTAAAAAAACTCCAGCATTCGCAAATTCCATGCTTTCACGCTTCATTACAAGCCAAAATAGGCAATCATGATTTTTTCTTTTTGGTGCAAGATTATGTGGAGGGTGAAAATTACTTGGACTTGCTAGAAAAACGTCTTGCCAAAGGACAAAGTTTTAACGAAGAGGAAGTAATCACACTCCTACAAAAAATTTTACCTGTGCTGTCCTATATTCACTCGCAAAATGTAGTTCATCGGGATATTTCTCCCGATAATTTGATTTGCCGACGTTCTGATCAACTGCCAGTATTAGTTGATTTTGGTGGTGTCAAACAATTACCAGCTTCTCAAGGTTTTTGGTTTACCCAAATGGGTGGTATCCGCACAATTTTAGGTAAAAAAGGGTACGCACCAGAAGAACAGCTACGCCAAGGGAAAGCTTTTCCTAGTAGTGATTTATACTCATTAGCAGTGACGGCACTAGTATTATTGACAGGAAAAGAACCACAAAAACTTTATGATAGCTATCAGGGTAATTGGTACTGGGGAAAGGAAATCAAAGTCAACCCCAAGCTAGAAGCTGTGTTAAAAAAAATGCTGGCTTATAAACCAAGCGATCGCTATCAAAACGCCAATCAAGTCCTTAAAGATTTAAAATCGCCCATCCCTATTCCGGCTGTCAATCCCCACATCACCAAACTCAAAACAATGGTGGTTGCACCAGGGCGAAAAGGTGTCAAAGCGCTAGCTACGAGATTCCATAACAAAACCCAAGCGATCGCCCAAACTTTACCTATGCCCGTTTGGCTGCGTCCTTTCGCAATGAGTATGATCGGCACAACTGTAGTTGCTTTGACTTTTGTCGGTTCTTGGGCGCTAGTAAGTGCCGTCATTCAAGGCGTATCATCAATTACTATTCCTACGATCACTCTCCCTAAATTACCTGATGGTTCCGATTCTCCTACTAAACCAGTGGGGGACTCTAGTAACAAAGAAGGAACCCGCATCAGCCAAATTTTAGATCGCCGCACCCGACTACAAATTCCAGAAGGATTTTTTATTCAAACAGTCGATAAAATTTTTTATACTAACAATCCAGAGCTTGTAGGACGTTCCCTCACCTCTGACTCTAAAGATGAAGCTTTGCGTCAAGAGTGGTACTCTACAGCAGAGGATCTATTAAAAAAAATAGAACAAGCTAAACTCAGTACCAACGCTCGTCGTCAATTAGGAACCTATAGCCGACGAAATTTACGAACTTGGCAGCAGCAAGCCCAAAACGGAGAGTTCGGTGACTATACAATCGAAGAACTCCAGAGAGAAACAAATCGAAAATTTGACCGATTATTTCCGGGACAACGCGGTAGAAATGCGAAACTGGATGAGAATACATTTGGTCAGATATGGTATGCGATCGCAGCCGATCAAGTAAGTAAACTAGAATCTGCTAATTAGTTCTTAGTTGGTGGTTGGTTGTTGGTTGGAAAACCCCAATCAACTAACAACTAATAACACAAACTGACAAATGACCATGAACGTTTATTGCTCCAAAGGACATGAAAACCCGCCTGGTTGTCGCTTTTGTCTACATTGCGGCGAAAAGCTGGATGCTGCAAATCAGGGTATCCAACCGGGACAAACTTTGGGCGATCGCTATTTAGTTGTGCGTCAAATTGGTCAAGGAGGGTTTGGACGTACTTATTTAGCTGAAGATATCAACCGCTTCCGAGAACTGTGTGTTTTAAAAGAATTTTCTCCCCAAGTCCAAACAGCCTACGTTTTAAAAAAAGCAGAAGAACTGTTTCAAAGAGAGGCTACTGTTCTCTACAAGCTGCAACATCCCCAAATTCCGCGTTTTCGCGAACTATTTCGCAGTAATTTTGACGGTAAAGAGTACTTATTTTTAGTGCAGGACTATGTAGAAGGGCAAACCTATCGTTCGCTACTAAATGAACGTCTCCAAAAAGGTTTACGCTTTACAGAATCAGAAGTCATTCAGCTATTGTTGCAAATTTTACCGGTATTAGAGTATATCCACTCACTAGGAGTAATTCATCGCGATATCTCTCCTGACAACTTGATGCTTCGCAAACCCCCCCAAACCCCCCCTTACCAAGGGGGGGCTAAGGGGGGGTATCCTTACCAAGGAGGAACTCAGGGGAGGTATCCTTACCAAGGAGGAACTCAGGGGAGGTATCCTTACCAAGGAGGAACTGAAGAAGGGTTAAATCATTACTCAGAGGGAACTGAGGAGGGATTACCAGTCCTGATAGATTTTGGCGGTGTCAAACAAGTAGCAGCAGTTGTCGTCTCCCAATATTACCAACCTAACGCAGCTGCTGTGACACCAGCAGCTACTTTACTGGGGAAGTTTGGCTATGCTCCCCCAGAACAGATGCAAACAGGGCTAGTAGAACCTCATAGCGATCTGTATGCTTTAGCAGCAACAGCATTGGTGTTGTTGACAGGTAAACAACCGTCAGAACTAATTGATGATTACACCCTGGCTTGGAAATGGCGACGAGAAATTAACCTCAGTCCCACTTTGGGAGCAGTGTTAGATAAAATGCTCTCGCCAGTTCCACAACAACGCTATCAAAGCGCTCGCCAAGTCCTACAAGCCCTCAATCCATCGCCAGCCACTTATCCCCCCACTCAACCTCCCGCCCCAGTCCCCAATCCACCCACTACCGCAACCCTCGCCGTCGCCCCGAGTTCCCCATCTCCCCATCCTCCCACCCCATCTCCCACCTGGTGGACACCAGAGAAAATTATCGTGGTGTTTTTATTACTGACAACATCTGCTGTTGTTGCTGTGTGGGGAGGAAACACTTTGCTTTCATTACGTTTTGATGATGGTTCGGACGGTTCTACACCACAGCCAACACCAACATTCAGCCCCACCCAGCAACCCCTTGATCCCCTGGCCAAATATTCACCAGCAGAACGGGCGCGCAAAGAAAGATTACGCGATCGCCGTCAGCGTTTAGGTATTGATGAAAACTTTTATGTAAGTTTGGTAAATCAAGTATTTTGGGAGAATAATCCTAGTTTGCAACGACGCAGCCTCACAGATGAACCAGAGGATACACGATTACGGGCGCAATGGGACAAAACCGCTGAAC
>Ga0073934_10006990_pt1 | contig 16032 bp, 10 predicted proteins | sample LarsenN4metaG_FD_76834 | JGI IMG/M metagenome (GOLD analysis project Ga0073934, IMG submission 76834) | Hot spring sediment bacterial and archeal communities from British Columbia, Canada, to study Microbial Dark Matter (Phase II) - Larsen... ...
ATCAATTACCTCGAAGCCTACTGTCGTGGCGGTTCAACCGACGCGGACTGGGTGCGGCATACGGTCATCCCGCACCAGGTCGAAATGGTTCGCGTGAGCGAAGACCACAAAGTGGTCCGGCTCCGCGACAGGCTGGATGAGGGCGTGATTGTCGAGCACACGGTTGTGGCCGGGCACGATGAAATCGGCTTCCAGCTCCGGGCGCACAATCCGGGGACGGCGGTTTCCGAAGCGCAGTGGGCGCAAGCGTGTGTGCGGCTCGCTGAGTTCACCGGTTACGATCCCCAAGGCAAGGACCTCGACGATTACCTTCCAAAGTGTTTCATCTTCCTGAACGGCAAGCTGACACGCCTTTCGGAGGTTCGCCCATGGGCCACGCAGGCCCGCTATACCCCGGGCCAGGTTTGGTGTCCACCGCACGTGCCCCGAACCGACGTAAACCCGCGTCCGCTCAGCCCGTTGGTGCCGGACAACGGCTTGATTGGCGCCTTCAGCAAAGACGGGAAGATGATCTTCGCGACTGCCTGGGAACCGTATCAGGAGCTTTTTCAGGGCGTCATCCGGTGTCTCCACTCCGACCTCCGGCTTGGCGGCTTGCAGCCGGGTGAAACCAAACAGGTTCGGGGGAAGATCTACCTGGTGCCCAACGATGTGACCGGGTTGCTGGCGCGCTACGCGAAGGATTTTCCCGAGCACCTGACGGCCGCGGCGATGGCCATTGAGCCGGTCACCTCGCTCGGCAACACGAATGTGCGCTACACGGTGCCGGAGAAGCCTTACGTGGTGCTGAGGCGCGGGGACATCGAAGCCGTGGTGGTGGACAACCGAAAGGTGGACGACGCCGTGCTGCCCGGACACGCCGCGGGCTATCATGGGCTTGCGGCCCTGCGTCATGTGCGACAACCGCGGAACCTGTTTGTGCCCACCTACTCCGGACTGAACTTTGAACACATACACGATGGCACCGCGCAACGGCGCGAGGTGTTGTTTGAACCGCGCCACGCGCCCATGGAACTGCGTGTTATCGATTCTCACACGGTCGAGCTTTACCAGGGTCCCACACCGCACTGGGGGCTCGAGAGTTGCATGCGATACGTGGTCATGCCGGAGGGCGTGATTGAACTGACGTTTGAATGCGTGCCGCGCCGCGACACCTTCCAGAACGGCTACTGTGGATTGTTCTGGGCCAGTTACATTCATCGGCCGGAGTGCCTGGACATCCACTTCCGGGGTGTCACCGAAGGAGCAGGCAGGCAGCCGGAATGGAAGCGCGGGATTACGCCCGCCCACGGCACGCTTGCGACGCACCGGGCATGGGACGACTCGCGCGAGTTCGCGCACGACGCGAATTCCCCGCTTGAGCTTCCGTTCGGGTTTTCGCGGTTGCGCTATGTCGCGCCGTGGTATTTTGGTGTGTGTCGCGGGATGGCCTTCGTCCAAATGTTTCGCGCTCAGGATCGCGTTTGGCTCTCGCAATCGCCATCCGGTGGTGGGCCGGACTGTCCCGCTTGGGACTTCCAGTGGTTCATTGCGAAGCCGCGCACAGGCCAGCTTTACCAGTTGAAGATGCGCGCCGCCTACTTTGCCCTGGAACGTCCAGACGATCTGCCTGCGGTTCGAGAACAGGTCCTGCGGTGTGTGGAAAAGGCACGCTGGGCAGACGCGCCTTAGAGCGCCCTAGAGCGCCCTAGAGCGCCCTAGAGCGCCCTAGAGCGTGTTTTGATAAAGTGTGGCAGACATACTGCATGGGCTGTGGGATACACTACACGCCGCTTGCATTTCGGCTTTCCCATTTCCAATTTCCCATCATTTCCCATCCCCCATTGTAGCCCAGCCCACGGACTTCTCAGTACACCATGGCATCGGCCCAGGTCGTCTGCGACGTCAACGGCGTCATTCATAGCAGCCCGGGGCAAGCGAGGAACGAGCGCCGCCCTGGGTCCATGCCCATAGAAACCACCAGAGCGCTGAAAGCGCGATTCATAGGATCCCGGCTTGGCAAGCAGGGCGAGGCGACCGGTGCCGGACGCGGCCTGCCACTGGAATGCAGGTAAGATGCGCTCCAAACCGTCGGGCTTGCGACGGTTGAAGGAATTGCCGATCATGGCGGCATGAGGTCCCGTTTGATTCTGTTCGCAGGTGCCGTGCTGTTGTTGACTGGCGTTTGGCAGGTCGGCGCGCAGGCAACTCCGGCCGTCGCATACAGCGGCCGGCTTTCCGAATCCAACCAGCCGGCCAATGGCCTGTTCGATCTGCAGTTCAGACTGTTCGACAGCGCCGAAGGCGGGAGCGCCATCGGCAACACGAACTTGCTTCTGGCTGTTCCGGTCACGAACGGGGCGTTCACAGTCAGTCTCGACGCCAGTTCCTGGCCTTTCGACGGCGCCCGGTGGCTGGAAGTCTCAGTGCGATCCAATGCCGCTCCCGGCGGTTTTGTCACCCTGAGCCCGCGCCAGGCGGTCGCTGCTGTTCCGCAGGCGCTCTTTGCGTTGCAGGCCGGCCGGGCCGGTTTGGCGTCGCAGCTTGCTCCCGGCACATTGATCGTCGGCAATGGCGCCGGACTCACCAACCTTAACGGTTACGCAATCGTGCCTCAGACGATCGACCGCTCGCGAATTCACCCGGCCACCGATGCGCTCTATCGCGAAGGCAGCTCGAATCGCATCACTGTCATTAACGTGAAGGACTACGGCGCGTTTGGGGATGGGATCCATGATGACACGCTGGCCATCTCCAACGCCTGGGCCGCGTTTCTCGTGGCCGGCGGCACCCTGTATTTTCCGCCGGGCATCTACCTGGACAGCGGCTCGCACAGCAACACCGCCTTCGTAAGCTCAGAGCCCTATTTTCGTGACGGCCGGTTGATTCTTGGGCTCGGCAGCGCCATCTGGGTCTACACGGGCTCCAGCCGCCTGCTTTACTTCCACAACTCAGCCCCGGACATCGAAGGCATCGAGTTCCGCGGCAACCCGGAGGCCGATGCCTGCATCTACGTCACCAGTGTCTATGGGAAGTTCTCGATCCGGAATTGCTTCTTCTACAACTGGACAAAAACCAAGGCCGGAGCGCTCGTCATGGACGAAGCGGACGGCATCGTGCTCGATCGGGCGACTTTCTCAACCTGCAACATCGGCATTGGTTGTGGATACCGCTGTCATAACCTGAGCGGAAATATTCTCGCCGCGGGATGCGACCTGGCCATGGCGGTCGGCGTCCCGACAGAGTCCTTCAGTTGGGGTGGCGAGAGCTACAACCTGGACCTCAACTTGTTCGTTCTCTACAGCAACTCCGGGCTGGCGGTGGACAACGGCGCCTCGGGATTGTCGCTGCGCGGCTACTTCTGGTGGTGCACAAATTCGGTCATGATTGGCCAAATCCCCGGGATATCCACGAACCTGTCGCCGAACGTGTCGCTGGCGGTCGAGCACACTTACTTTCGCAACGCCGCCGGGGTGCGCCCTCCGATCCAGCTCCACGGCCCCTTGGTTTCGGGTTTGCGTGTGACCCAGTGCCGGTTCGATTCCGCCCCGGGTTCGCCGCCGCTGATAAAGTCCTTCCTTCCGAGCGCCGACCGGACCGCCATCACGTGGCAGGACAATTACCAGACTCCTCCGCAAGCCGCGATCTTCGAGGAATCAACCGGGGTCCGGCTGGCGGAGGCTTCGCAGTTGCAGACCCGGTTGATGAACCGCGGGCTCGGGCTCTACAATTCGCGAAACCTCGCCACCCCGGACGGTTCGGGGTATCTGCTTGACGCCCTGGACTCCTCGCGAACCGGTCCGGTGGCCAGGATTGGTGTCAGCAGCGGTTCGGACGCGGCCGGTTTTCTGGGCGGGTTGCTGGTGAGGTTTGATGGGCAACTCAGTCGCCCGGCTGTCACCGTCACCAATGCGGAACTGGTCGTGGCCACTCCCGGTTCCGTGCCAGGCCCGTCCTCTCCCGGCCAGCCCGGCGCGATTAGGTGGGATTCCGACTACATTTACATCTGCGTCGGAACAAACCTTTGGAAACGCGCCAATTTGTCCTCCTGGTGACTGGACCTGAGCGGCTGATTTGCTCCTTTGTCTGGTTAGGCCATAGCCAATGGCCGTGGCGGCATCGATGCCTCAGTTCCGCTCTTCAAGGATTTTGAAACACGCTTCTGTTCGTCAACCACTTCCGTACAATGAAGGCCCAAATCGCAGAACACATGCAACCACTGTCCATTCTCATTTGTCAGGCAGTCCTCCTGGTGGCATCCGGGTGCTTCGCCGCTGACCAAACCCTGCTCGTCTACCGGGGGCGCTTGCTTTCCGGCGGATCTCCCGCCAACGGCAGTTACGATGTCAAAGTGGCCGTGTCGGATTCGGAGATTGGCGGACGCTGGCTTGGCCAGCCGATCACGAATGCTGCCACCCCCGTTCGCGAGGGAGCGTTCTCGATCAATATCGACTCTGCGCGCCTGTTCTTGGACGGCTCACCCCGCTGGCTGGAGATTGGTGTGCGGAGCAACGGAACAGCGGCGGATTTCACCGTGTTGTCCCCGCGCCAGCCCCTGGCCTCAGTTCCGCACTCCGCCTTTGCGACGACTGCCGCCACTGCAACCTCACTGGCGGATGGCGGCAGCACACTGACCGCTGTGCCCGCGGCCAGCCTGTTCGGCATGGTTCCGCTCGGCTCGTTGCCGCTGATTAACAGCAATCAGATATATAAAGCAACGGATGCTATTTACCGGGACAAGACCCAGCGCGGCATTGTAACGCCCTTCGATTGCGGCGCGGTCGGGGACGGCGTTCACGATGACACCGCGGCGTTGCAGACAATGATCAACCGTGCCTGCCTGGAAAGAGCGATCGCGTTCCTGGCGCCAGCCCCGGGAGGCTTCTACAAGATTACCGACACCCTCTACGCCTCTCATTCCCTTACCATGATTGGAGCCGGAGGAGCCAAGCACGTGACGAGTGACCCTGTCTCACGCAGCGTGATCAAGCAGTTCACCCCCGGCCGGCACGGCCTGGTCCTGGCGACAGCGAACGATTCGGTGCACCTGGCCAGCTTCATCATCACCGCGGAACCAGCCAATAACTGGACTCGCGACTGCTATGGCATCTGGTTCGCGGGAGGCGCTCCGGACGCGGATTGCTCGATCGTGGAGCAGTGCCTCGTCTCGAATTTTGGTGTTGGGGTTGAAGCTGCCTCCCAGGCGGACAGCACGTTCAGACAGTGCAGTTTTGGGAACAACGGCATCGGCATTCGCATCTCCGGCGTGGCCAATAACGTTTCATTGGATTCATGCCAACTGAGCTACAACGTCCTGAGGCAGGCGGATATACAGGCGGGCAAAGTGCTCATCCACAACAGCGATATCGCCGCCGGAGCGGACGGCACGACTTCCTCCCAGGGAGTGTACTGCTTTCGGCCGGACCTGACCATCATTGGCAGCCGTTTCGAGGATTACACAACCAACGCATGCCTGATCGCCCTGCCGTTCTCCCGAATCACTCTGATCGCCACGCGTTTCCTGGACTTCAGCCATGCCTGGCGCTACAGCGTCGTCCTCACCAACGCCCTGCTGACGACCATCAATTCAACTTTCGAATGCCTGGGATACACCGGCGTTCCCATTTTCGACTCGGGTATAGGAAGATCCTCTGTCTACGCCATTCCGCCGGTCAAGGAAGTGGTTTCCATTGGATCCGCCTGGTTTATCAACACGGCCTCCGTTTTCACGTCCGGGCGTTCAGCCTGGACTGGCGCGGGCCCAGGCCCCGGCGGGATGGGCAGACCCGGATGGGCCTATCCTGGGAGTCTGGAGTGGGAAGACACCGGGTCCGAGCATTCGCTCTGGGCTTTTGGCCATTTTTCGCCCGGCGAACTCAAGGCAGTAGACTTGCTGGCGTTCGCCAAACAGCAACGCTCCGGGTTGCAGGGCAACGGTTCCGGCCTGACGAACTTGAGCGGCGCGAACATCTCGCCAGGCACAATCACCGCCAAACAAATCGATTCCCAAACGGATGCGATCTACCGCGAGCGTGGCCTGACCAACAACCACAGCGCACCCGTGTCCCTGCGCAGCGATGTTGTCATCGGTGGTGACTTGCAGGTCATTCCAGGATCGCTTGTCATCCGGACCAACTCCGCTCCAGGAAGCACCGCGCCCGCTGCATGGTTCGAAGTGAAGACAAGCGACGGTGCCATTTGGAAAGTGCCTCTGCACAAATAGCAGCACCCCTCATCGTCTCCCGCGTCGATTGTCCGGCAGTCCTCGGGATGGATCCCGAGCGGGGATTCTGTGGTGTTGCCTGTGCCGGATTCGCCCCATAATGCCAACGACGTTTTTCGTTTGTCGCGTTTGTCGTCGTCTTTTCGTTTGCCCGTTCAACGAGGTTCATTACCCTGTTACCCCCTGGAATGACCTCATTTAGCCAAACAATAGGGCGTTGCGCTTGATGGAGACAGGCAGCCTTGAGCCCACGCGGCAGTTTGCGTCGCCTCGACGCTTAGCTGATCCAGGACTACGGATCCCGATGGTATTGCGGCTTGCGGGTTGCTGGGTGATCTGGGGGACTTGGTGTTCCGCGTCGGGGTGGCTTCTGTCGCTGTTGGGCTATCTCAACGGTTACGGTTACCTCGTCCTTTCACCTGTGCTTGCCACCTCGCTTTATGGCTGGGTGAAACACACGGCGTCCTTGCGACCACCCGCGGCAAGGCCTTTGTCTTCCAAACTCCGCCGCATCATCCGCAACCCGCTCGGTCTCCTATACCTGTTTGTTGTTCTCGCCTCGCTGGCTGGAGGGCTCCTGTATGTGCCGTGGAGTTCCGATGCCGCGGCCTACCGTTTCCCGCGCATGCTCTATTGGTGGGGTGCCGAAAGGTGGCACTGGTTAGGCCACCTGGATCACCGGCTGGATTTCAGCAGTTGCGGCTTCGAGTGGCAGTTGCTCCCGGTTCTGCTGGTGACCCGGACAGACCGCTTGTTTTTCCTGCTGAACTGGCTGCCCTACTTGCTCACCCCGGGTCTCATCTTCCTGGCTTTTCGAGCCGCTGGCGTGGCCGGGCGAAGCGCCCGGAGATGGATGTGGCTGTTGCCGCTCGGTTATTCCTTTGCGCTGCAAGCCGGCAGCGTCCAGAACGATGGGTATTCCATCAATTACCTCCTCGTTGCGATGGTCCTGCTGGCAGCCGCCCTTAAGTCCGGCTCGCGGTTCTGCGCCGCTCTGGGCCTGCTTGCGATGGCTCTGCTCACGGGTGCAAAGCTCTCGAATCTGCCGCTGATGTTGCCGCTCGGGCTCATGGCTCTCCCCGTGTTGCAGCGGGTTCGGTTTCGCACCCCGACGTATGGAGTCCTGGGCGTCCTCCTCCTGGTCTGCTCGTTTGCGCCCCTGGCCTGTCTTTCCCTCTGGCACAGTGGTGACTGGGCGGGGGATCCGGACAACCAATGGGAAATACGCTCGCCCGACAAGCTGGGTTGCCTGGCGGTCAATGTGATCCTGCAGTTGAACCAGTTGCTGGAGTTCCCTGTCTGTCCATTCTCCGCCCCACTGAAGGCCTGGCTGCACGGACTGTTTCTGAACGGGGGCGCCTTCACGGCCTGGCTGATGCATTCAAACCCGGGATGGCGCAGTGTTGGGCCGGGGGACATGGTCTATGAAGGGTCGGCGGCGATTGGGTTCGGCCTTGCTTTCTACCTGCTCTGCGCGGTCGTCGGCGGTTTCTTTGTGGCTGGGAAAAGACGGCAGGCAACTCCCGCCGGCAGGCAGCGGGGTGGCGGGGTCTGGCGGACGAACCTGGCAGCGTGGGCCTGGAGATGGGCGCCGGCCAGCGCGTGGGTATCCTTCGCCGTTTACCTGATGATGATGGCTACGTCGCACAGCCCCAGAGTCGCCGCTCCCTACTACCCGATCCTGCTGATCAGCTTGCTGCGACTTTCCCGGATTTCGCAGTACGAGAGAACCCGAGTGGCACACTGCCTGGCGCTTTTTGCGGGCCTGACCGTGTTGCCTCTGATTGTGCTGACCCCCATTCGACCGCTTGTGCCGCTCCAGACATTCACCTGGCTGAAGGAGGCCTTTCCGTCGAAACGCATTTTCGCGGAGGTGGAGAGCAAGTACCGGGCCTGGGCCAGCCTGCGAGATGACCTTGCGCCGCTGCGCGCGGCCCTGCCCGCGAACGTGAAAGAGTTCGGATTTGCCGGAGGGTTTCTGGACACGTGCTACGGTCTTTGGAAACCGTTCGGGACCCGCCGATTTCAGGAGTTGGGATTGCCGCAGGGATCCGGCAAGATGCCGCCTGCCGGGTTGGCCTACGCTGTGGTGACCGACCGCGGCCTGCAGCAGCGGTACAAGATGCCGCTGGATGCCTGGCTCAAGAAGACGAATGGCCGGATTGAGTTTGAATTCACCCGGCGCGCCCAGTTCGAGGCGAGTGATGTGCTGGTCGAACCCTGGTATTTAGTGCATTTTGATGAAAACACCCGATGAGGTGAAAGTGCTCGAGACACAGGCCAATCAGAGCGACCGGACGGCGAGCCCCAAGCGTTCCGAACAGCGCCCGGGCACCCTAACCGTTTCGGTGGTCATGCCCGTTTACAACGAGGCGCAAACGGTGGAGGAAATCATCAGAAAAGTGCTGGCTCAGCCGTGCGTTACGGAACTCATTGCGGTTGACGACTGCTCGCAGGACGGCACCTGGGATGTTTTGCGCAGGGCTGCCAGTCAACATCCCGCCTTGCGCCTGTGCCGCCATGACAGGAACCTTGGCAAAGGCGCCGCCCTGGCTTCCGGGTTCGAGCAGGCGGTGGGGGACATTGTCATTGTCCAGGACGCGGACCTGGAATACGACCCCAGCGAGTATGAAAAGCTGATTGAGCCAATTGTCGCCGGGCGGGCAGACGTGGTTTACGGGTCGCGCTTTCTCGGCGCCGGTGCGCATCGGGTCCTCTATTTCTGGCACTCGCTGGGCAACAAGTTCCTGACGACCTTGTCGAACATGTTTACGAATCTCAACCTGACCGACATGGAGACCTGCTACAAGGTGTTCCGGCGGGAGGTGATCCGGCGGATTAAGATCCGGGAGAGCCGGTTCGGGTTCGAACCTGAGATTACCGCCAAGGTCGCCAGACTGGGAGTGCGCATCTACGAAGTGCCGATCTCTTATTACGGCCGCACCTACGCCGAAGGCAAGAAGGTCAACTGGCGCGACGGCGTAAGCGCGATGCGCTGCATCGTCCGTTACGGGTTGTTTCGCTGATATGCTCCAGGCGCCCAACGCCAATGCCACTTCCGCGGATTTCGAGTTCCGCGCGCTCCAGGAAGCGCGGAACTACCGGCAGGCAATCGTGCGCGAGTTTGCGCCCTTTCTCTCCGGGGACATCGCGGAGGTGGGCGCTGGTATTGGCCAGGTCACCTCGTTGCTCCACCAGGTGCCGCGGGTGAAGTCGGTGTTGGCAATCGAGCCGCAACCTGAGTTCGTCGCTCAGCACCGGCAGCTCTGCCCCGCGCATGAAGTGATGGAGGGAACCGTCCAGCAATTGCCGCCCGGCACCCGGTTCGATGGCATTGTGACTGTCAACGTGCTGGAGCACATCGAAGCGGACCGTGAAGAGTTGCGAGCGTATTTCGATTTGCTGGCGCCCCGAGCCGGCACCTTGTGCATCCTGGTCCCGGCCCGCCCTGAGATCTACGCCCCAATCGACAAGCACTTCGGGCACTTCCGCCGTTACCGCCGCCAGGAACTGCGCGAGAAGCTTGAGTCCGCGGGGTTCGCGGTGGTTCGCCTGCACTATTTCAACTCCGCGGGTTATTTCGCGTGGTGGCTGACCTGCAAAGTGCTCGGGAACACATCCTTCAACCCGGGGGCGGTCCGGTTGTACGACCGCGCCATCTTCCCTGTCGTCTTCTTCCTGGAATCGCGGTTGCTGCGCCCGCCCATCGGCCAGAGCCTCATCGCGATCGCCAAAGCTGCCTCGCCCCGCAGGCGGGATTAACTCCCCGCAAACATGGCTTCAGTCAATCGGCGCGTCTGAGGATGCGATAGTGCTGACCGAAAAGTTCTCGCTGTGGATCGGACTTGGCGGCTCCTGCGGCGGCCGGCTCCGCGCCGTCGATCACTGCGAGCTGAATAATTCTGGCATCCAACAGGCGCGCCAGTTGGACCGGGTCCGTGCGCACACCCATTTTGTCGCCCAGCGATGCTGTCGCCACAACGAGCACCGGCGGATGCCCGGAAGGTACTCGACCGATATCCCCATCTTTGAGCAGGGGCGCGCCCACGAGAGAGATAACGGCTCCGGCTCCGCTCGATTTGTCGAGCGCGTCGAGAAAGTCGGCCGCTTTCAACCCCACTTCACCGGACAGCATCGGATTGCCCAGGTTCGCCGCCTTAACAGCGTCGATCGTAATGCCTTGCTTCTTGAGCGCCGCCCGCAGGGCTTCCTCAGCGGTGGACGGTTCCCCCCAGGATTTGTCGTGAGTGATCAGCGCCACGCGCTTGTTCACCCCGATTAAACGAGTGGTTTCGTCTGCCAGAACCGAAGCCAATGCCTGGCTCGGCTCCAGCAGCGCCTGCACTTCTTTGGGCTGGCATCCAGAAAGCAAAAGGATCGCGGAAGCCCACAGCAAGAGTGCGCAGCATGACCATATGGTTTTCATCAATAACGACCAGGAGCATTCTCTCCGGTCTTCACTTCGGACTTCAGACTTCGGACTACTGACTTCGACTTTCAATCGGGCGCATTCTGGTAATTGTAGTTGCCCGGAATATCCTTGGTGTCGTAGGCAAACGGCGCGTCGCCATTGGGCAAGGACGGCTTGTAGAACACCTTGATGTAGGCGGCGTGTCCATCCACAAAGCTGACATTGACGACCGCGTCGTTGTAAGAGATGTCTTTGTTCCCGGTCCGGCTCTTGTGCCAGGAATAGGCCCAGTGAATCGGCCATTCCGACATCAGCCAGGTTCGCGAGGGTTTCTTGACGTTGGACAGGGGAAAGTCGAGCAGGTTGTTTTTCGGGTTGCCCCGGTTGTCGCACCCATTGAACACATAGCTGCCATAATCGAGCACCGGGTTGTACTTATGCGGCATGGGGAAGCCGTAGTCTTTCCAGCCGCGGTCTTTGGCGCATTGAAACACCATGTGGTTGCTGGGAGAGTTCCCTTTCACCCCGGCATACGATTTCGTCAACTCCTTGTACCACCACCAGATGTCCTTGTTGCCTGAATACCACCAGATGCCGGTGTTGGGCACACTGTTCTTCGCGGGCGTCCTGTCGCGATTGTCCCCGCAATACAGCACCATCGCCAGGTTCAGTTGCTTGAGATTGGACAAGCACTGGGTCTGCACAGCTTTGTCCTTCGACTTCCCAAGGGCCGGCAGGAGCATCGAGGCGAGAATCGCGATGATGGCGATGACCACGAGCAACTCGATCAACGTAAAGGCATGTTGTTTCGCGCCTTGAATCCACTTCATAAGGTTGTTGCGGTGCGTGGGCAAACTTCGGCTGTGGCAATGGACACAAGATGAGCCCTTGCCGGAACGAAGTCAACCGGTGACAACTTTTGGACAGCAATTCTCAGCAATTCTTCCAATGGACTTACATGCGAGTGATTCCGTCGAAACGACTTGGGGAAGTTCATTGGCCTTGCCACGCGCGACAGCGCTTGGATTGCTCATTATGCCGCCGGACAGACCTCGGCGCGCCGGGACGGACGCGCCCTACCGTTGAAAACCTCACTAAAACGGTAGGGCGCGTCTCTCCGAGCGCGCCGAACAGGGCTTCAACCTTGCATCAAAAATCCACAATGAGAATTGCTGACTTTTGGCACTTTTGGACTGTTGGCCGTTTAGCGGAAAGCAGGCTCGCGATTGGCCGCACACCGGGTATAGAGTTGCTTGCGATGAGCGCTGGCGATTTCGTCTGTAGAACCGCTTTCCGGTTTTGTGCCTTCTTCCTCTTCGCCGCATTCCACCTTGGCGCGGCGCCTCGTGTTCCGGTCATTTACAGCACGGATCTCCTCCACCCGCATGTCGATCCCGACGACCATTTCGATTTGGCCTGTCTCTATGCCATCCCGGAGGCGGACCTGCGCGCTGTCATCCTCGACAACAGCGTCCCCCAGGCGAATCGCTCCGGCTTCAAACCCCTCTGGCAGCTCAATTACCTGGCTGGCCGGCACGTGCCCGGCGCCATTGGCCTCGGCAACAAATTGAAATCTCCCGATGACCGGGGCCTGGACCAGCCCGCCGAGCATCAGAATGGCGTGAATCTCCTCTTGCAGACCCTCCGCGACAGCCGCGACACAGTCGCGATCATCTTTGTCGGCAGCGCACGCGACACCGTGGCGGCCTTCAACCGCGAGCCCGGCCTCTTCCGCCGAAAGGTGCGCAGCATCCATGGTTTCATTGGCGAGGCTTCGGAAACCCGTTTTGTCGAATACAACGTCGGCCTGGATCCGCAGGCGTTTGTCGGCCTGCTCCGCTCCGGCCTGCCGTTCTTCTGGGTGCCCTGTTTCGATGGGGGCGAGAGCCGGAACGACGGCCACGCGTCCTGGTGGAAGATCCGGCACCGGCAGGTTCTCGAGACAGCGCCAGAACCCTTGCAACGCTATTTCCTCTACATGCTCCGGAAAGCGCCGGACGACCCCATCGTCTGGCTGTCGCTGCCCACCAGCGACGCCGACCGCCAATGGCTGATGGACGGCGAGCGCAACCTCTGGTGCGCCGCTCTGCTGCGCCTTCCTTTTGGCGGCAGCATTCAGCACGAGGGACGCGATGTGGCGGGCTTCACTCCCGTCGAAGTCTCCGTTAGCGACAACGCCGTTGTCCGTTACGGCAAGACACCCGGTTCCCGCAGGGTAATGCGCTTCGAGATCAAAGACATGGCCCACTTCGCCACCGCGGCCACGGCCGCCACCGCCCGCTTGCTGCAATCATTCCCGATCTCGCCCCACGCGCCGTAGCCGCCCTTCACCGACCTGCTAAACTCCGCAGACCAGACCACCCGCTTTCCAGAACCGAAGTTCTCTTCGTGGATAAGCCGGGCTGGATCGTGTATTCCGAAGCCCGCTTCGGAAAAAACCCCCGATCCCAAGCTGAAAGACGTCTGGCACGCGCAGTGCGTATAGCCACGGCACGAGCTCGCCAGGCTGGCGAGATCAGCACAACAAAACACAACAGAACCGCAACCATGAGGGTGGAATATGCCTTACGAAACCGCAGACAATTACGAGACCGGCATTGAAACGCTGGAAGCTGAGCAATTTGAGTTTGAGAGCGGAGGCCCTGATGCCGCTGAAGGCCCATTCGAAGAAGTCGAGGAGATGGAGCTCGCCACGCAACTTTTGGAGGTAACCGACGAGGCCGAGTTGGACCAATTCATCGGCAACATTTTCAAGAAAGCGGCCTCGGCTGTCGGCCGCGCGATCAAGTCGCCCATAGGCCAGCATCTCGGCGGTCTTGTGAAAGGCGCGATCAAGAAAGCTCTGCCCGGCGTGGGTGCCGCCATCGGCGGTTACCTCGTCCCCGGAGCAGGCGCCGCGGTTGGCAGTCAGCTCGCCAGCAGAGCCGGCGACTGGCTCGGCCTGGAACTGGAGGGCCTCAGCCCGGAAGACCAGGAGTTTGAACTCGCCAAGCAACTCGTCCGCCTGGCTGGGACCGCGGCGAGGCACGCGGTGAGCGCAGCATCCGCAGGCGCATCTCCAGGCAACATCGCGCGTCAGGCACTCACCAAGGCCGCCCGGCAGTACGCGCCAGGCTTGCTGCGATCAGTCGGCCGCTCCATCCCCGGCATTGGAGGTTTGTTTGGCGAGACGGCCGATGAGTTTGAGATGGACCAGGGCGAAACCGACAGCCCGTTCAGTGAGGTCGAGGAATCCGAGTTCGCATCGCAGTTGTTGGAAGTGACTGACGAAGCGGAATTGGACCAGTTCATCGGCAGCCTGCTGAAAAAGGCGGGAAAAGCTGTTGGGTCGATCGTGAAAAGTCCTCTGGGCCAGCATCTCGGCGGGCTTGTGAAAGGCGCGATCAAGAAAGCCCTGCCGACCGTGGGCGGAGCCCTTGGCGGCGCCATCCCCGGGGTCGGCAGCGCCTTGGGCAGTCGATTGGCCAGCCGGGGCGGGCAACTGCTCGGGCTCGAACTTGAAGGTTCAAGTTCGGACGAGCAAATGATGGATTTGGCCAAACGCTTGATCAGGCTGGCGGGGTCCGCCGTTCAGCAAGCCTCCACGAGCCCTGTCGGCAACCCCGCTGCCACGGCTCGCACCGCTGTGGCAAAAGCAGCGCGGCGTCACTTGCCCGGCCTGTTGCGCGCGGGAAGAGGAAGAGCCGCCGGAATGGCCGGCCAACGCGCGCGGAGTGACATGGGCCGCTGGGTGCGGCGCGGCGGAAGTATTGTGCTGATGGGGGCCTGAGGAGCTGGAGGACACCAAAACAACTCAACTGAACAGCATATGCACGACATTGACACGACCCGATTGGAAACCGAACCGCTCGCGGAGACAGGCGAGAGTTATGAATCTTTCGAGGAGCTGGATACCGAAACTGAGATGAGCGACGAGCTGAGCGAAGTGGAGGAGCTGGAATTGGCGACAGACCTGTTGTCCGTCTCCAACGAAGCGGAGATGGACCAGTTCATCGGAAAGCTCTTCAAGAAAGCCTGGAAAGGCATCAAGAAGGTAGGTTCCACGATTGGCAAAGTAGCCAAGCCGTTTGCTGGCGTGCTCAAAGGCATCGCCAAGAAGGCGCTGCCATTCGTAGGCGGTGCGCTAGGCTCGTTCATCCCGATTCCGGGCGTCGGCACCGCCGTTGGTTCCGCCCTGGGCACGGCGGTCAGCAAGGCCCTGGAATTGGAACTGGAAGGAATGGAACCAGAGGACCGCGAATTCGAGATGGCACGCCGCTTTGTTCGCCTGGCCCACCACGCAGCACGCAACGTGGCTCGCACTGACCCTCGGGCCAATCCAAGGACAGCCATTCTCGCGGCGATTAAGGCTGCGATGCAGAAGCAACGGGCGCAGGGTGCGCCAGCCAAGGATGCCCAGGACAGCGAACCTGCCGGTGAGTTTGAATTTTCACCGCAACTCCCAACGGCGGCGTCTACCCGCAGGAGCCAAAGCGGGCGCTGGGTCCGGCAAGGTAATCAAATCATCCTCACCGGAATCTGAGATGCTCCCCCTCTCTCCAACGTCCTGGCTACTGGAACAGGAAGCCCGCGCCCTGGTCACGCGACTCAACCGGGTGAAACCCTTCGCGCTTCAGATGACTTCCGTTTTGGCAGCCGCTGTGTCTCCTGCCGCGCAGACCGCCATCGAGACTTACCTGGCCGAAGGCCGGCGAACACTGCGCACGGCGATTCGCCAGTTTCTCAGCTGGCTCCGCCAGGAGGGGCGCGCGGCTCTGCCTTCACATGCCCAAGGCCGGTTCACACTGCTGCGCCTCCGTTTCAACACCATCCTGTCGCAATTCGACATCTTCGCCGATGCGCTCGTGCAGCGCAGTGAGCACGAGCATGGCATCTGGTTGGGCGGACTGGACATGGTGGCTGCAGACGCCCTGGAACTGCCCGGCTATTACGAAACCCCGCCGGTGATTTGCTATCTCGACCGCGGACATGGCGCCGCCATTCGCCGCGCACGGACACGATTGCCCGGTGGCGGCGACAACCCAGTTGCCATCATTAGAGTCCCGCGCGAGCGGATGGTGGGCAGCAGCATCGCGTCTTCCCTGGTGCATGAGGTCGGCCACCAGGCGGCCGCCTTGCTGGATCTGGTCAACTCATTGCGACCTGTGCTTCAGGGAATGCAGCAGAAGGCGACGCCCGAAGCCGTGGCCTGGCGAGTGTGGGAACGGTGCATTTCGGAGATTGTCGCGGACCTCTGGTCGGTGGCAAAGCTGGGCATCTCTTCCACACTTGGCCTGATCGGTGTCGTGAGTCTCCCGCGTGCCTTTGTTTTTCGAATTAACCTGGACGATCCGCACCCCTTTCCGTGGATTCGCGTGAAGCTGAGCTGCGGCATCGGCCGAGCGTTGTACCCGCATCCGCAATGGGACCGGCTTGACGA